>Ga0082335_1007511_pt1 | contig 13102 bp, 14 predicted proteins | sample Subgrocontami58m_FD_72375 | JGI IMG/M metagenome (GOLD analysis project Ga0082335, IMG submission 72375) | Subsurface groundwater microbial communities from S. Glens Falls, New York, USA - GMW37 contaminated, 5.8 m (SPADES assembly) (version 2) ...
CGGCGGAGCAGGTCGGCGCGGGGGATGCCCTCCGGCGGGTACTCGGGGTGCAGGTCGAAGGGCAGCCACTCGATCTCGGCGCCGAACCGGCGCTCGAGCCGCTCGGCCGTGCGCTGGCCGATGCGGCAGAAGGGTCAGATGTAGTCCGACCAGATCAGGATCGCGTGCTCTGCCACAGGCGCAGACTAGCGAGGGCCGCCTCGGGCCTCGAGGGCCTTGACGAGAGCGGTCACGGTCTCGTTCACCGGAGCCGCGACACCCACGCTCCGCGCAAGACCGGGGATCGCGCCGTTGATCGCGTCGATCTCGCAGCGGCGCCCGGCCCTCAGGTCGAGGAGGAGCGACGGGCGGGCGTTCGGGATCCGGAGGCCGAACGCGCGGGCGTACTCGACGGGCTCGTCGAAGGAGAGGTCGATCCGGAGCGCGCGGGCGACGTCGTAGGCCTCGACGGCGCACCGCGAGGCAACCGCCCACGCGTTCGGGTCGGCGAGCACCTCGCCGATCGTCCGGTCGAGCACGGCGCAGGTGCCGCTGAAGCACACGTTGCAGACGAGCTTCTCCCAGACGAGCGCCCCGACGTCGTCGTAGGTCTTCACGGTGAACCCGGCTGCGCGCCAGACCTCGGCCACGCGCTCGAGCCGCTCGGACGAGGGGCCGTCGCGCTCGCCGAGCCGCACGAGCTCCATCCCCTCGTGATGGACGTGCCCGGGCGCGACGACCGAGGCGCCGAAACCACCCGCGACGCCGATCACGACACGGCCGGGCCCGAAGATCTCGGCGATCGTGTCGGCGCTGCCGAGCCCGTTCTGGATCGGGAGCACGACGGTCTCGGCGCCGGCGAGCGGGAGGGCGGCGAGGGCGGCGTCGCGCACATCCATCGCCTTGGTCGCGACGACGATCAGGTCGACCTCGCCGACCTCCTCCGCCCGGGTCGTGGCGTTGAGGCGAACGGTTCGGTCCCCGCTCGCTCCTTCGACCCGGAGCCCGTGCTCGCGGATCGCCGCGATGTGAGCCTCCCAGGTGTCAACGGCCCAGACGTCGTTGCCGGCAGCTCCGAGCAGGCCGGCGTAGACCGAGCCCATCGCGCCCGCGCCGACGACGGCGATCCTCATGCGGTGACCCTACCGGTCGACGCCTGCCCGGACCGGCACGGGGAAACACCGCAGCCCGATCCGGGCCAACCACGGATGCGCTTTCGCAGGGCTTCGTCGATCCTCGAAGGACCGCGACAGGAGGAAGACAATGAAGGTGCACGAGGTCATGACGACAGCCGTCGTTACGACGAAGCCGGACGTCTCGCTCAAGGACGCGGCGCTCGTGCTGGCGCAGAAGCGCATTTCGGGAATGCCCGTCGTGGGCGACGACGGCGCCATCCTGGGTGTTCTCTCCGAGGCCGACATTCTCGCGAAGGAGACCACGACGGAAGCGGGCCGCAGGGGGTTCATGCATTGGCTGCTCGATCCGACGGACCCCTGGATCGAGTCCCGCTTCAGCGCCGTGACCGTCGGCGAGGCGATGTCCGCGCCGGCCGAGGTGATCGGGCCGGACAGCGACCTCGCCGAGGCTGCGACTCGCATGCTCGAGGGCGCGATCAACCGCCTGCCGGTCGTCGGCGCCGACGGGAAGCTGGTCGGGCTGGTCAGCCGGGGCGACCTCGTGCGCGCCTTCGCGCGCTCCGACGAGGAGATCCTGCACGAGATCGAGCAGGTCCTGCTCCGCGAGACCCTCTGGATCGACCATCCCGAGGACGTCCACGTCTCCGTCGTCGACGGTGTCGTGACGCTGTCGGGCAAGGTCGAGTCGGCTGCCGACGCCGAGCTCCTGCCGCTGCATGTGCGGCGTGTTCCCGGGGTCGTCGCGGTCACCACGAAGCTCACGGCTCGCGATGGGGGAGAGGAGCGCATACGAGTCGGCGTGTGACGGCTCCCGCCAGGACCGGTGCGGGGGCGTTCGGCGAACGATCGGACTGACATAGGCTCGCGAGCGTGCGCCGCGCTCCCGCAGAGGGTCTCCTGCTCGTCACGGTGCTCCTCTGGAGCTTCAACTTCACGGCTCTCCGCTTCGGCGTCACGCACGGCTTCGAGCCGCTCGCTTATGCGCCGGTGCGCTGGGGCCTCGCCGGGATCGCCCTCGCGGCCCTCGCGCGCTGGCAGAAGCACAGCCTGCGGGTCGGCCGCCGTGACCTCGCGATCCTCGCCGCCGTGTCCGTCGTGGGGATCTTCGTCAACCAGATCTCGTTCGTCTACGCGCTCCGCCTCGTCTCGGCCTCGACGGTCGCCCTTGTCTTCGGAACGCTGCCGATCTTCATCTCGCTGATCTCGCAGCTGAGCGGCCTCGAGCGGCTGCGGCCGCAGCACTGGGTCGCCACCGGCATCTCGTTCTGCGGCGTCGGGCTCGTCGCACTCGCGGCGCCGGGCGGGCTCTCGGCGAGCGCCGGGGGCATCCTGCTCGCGCTCGCCACCACCTCGACGTTCGCGATCTACTCCGTCGCGATCGTCCCGGTGATGAAGCGCAACTCGCCCCTCGTCGTCAACGCCGTCAGCGCCCTCATCGGCGCCGCGCTGCTCGCCGCCGCCTCCGCTCCGGTGCTCGCCGATGAAAGCTGGGGCGAGCCCGGCGCGCTCGCCTGGGGCGCCCTGCTGTACAGCGCTCTCATCTCGGTCGTGCTCGGCAACCTCTTCTGGTTCGCGGCGGTCGACCGGGTCGGGCCGGGGCGCGCGTCGCTCTTCGCGAACCTCCAGCCCTTCTTCGGCGCGCTCTTCGCCGTCCTCGTCCTCTCGGAGACGCTGCAGGCGGGCCAGATCGCGGGCGGCTGCGTGATCGCCCTCGGGATCCTCCTCGGCCGGAGGGCGCGCCTCACCGCGCCGCCCTCCGAATGAGCCGGCGCGCGCCGCCTAGCGGAGCAGGAAGCGCGTGGCGTTGCCGCCGAGGATCTGCTCCTTGGCGGCGGCGTCGAGGTTCGGCGCCCACTGCACGCGCCGGATCTCCAGGCGCGGATCGAGATAGGGGAACGCACTGGCGAAGAGGACCCGCTCGGGCCCGAGCCGGGCGGCGATCCCCTCGATGAAGTCCTCGCGGTACACGCCGGCGGTCTGAACATGCAGGTTCGCGTTCGCGCCGAGCGCGAGCTCGGCGTCCTGCTGGCCGAGGCCCGAGATGTTGATCTGGGCGCCGTTCGTGGCGACGAAGGTCACCTCCGGGAAGCGGCGTGCGAGCTCGCCGACCTGCAGCCCCTCGGACAGCCACGGGTAGCCGCTCGCGACGATCACGGGCAGGCCGAGGTGCTGCGCGGCCTCCACGACCGGGTCGACGAGCGGCGCGCTCACGCAGAACGTCTCCTCCCAGGGATGCAGAAAGAGGCCCCGCAGCCCGGCCGCGGCCGCGCGCTCGAGCTCCGCGACCGCCGCCGTGCCGAGCCAGGGATCGACCCGGGCGAAGCCGACAAGGCGCTCCGGATGAGCCTGCATCGCTTCCGCGACCGTGTCGTTGGCCGCCTCGAGCCGGTAGCCGACCGGCTTCAGCGGGCAGACGACGGCGCGGTCGATGCCCACCTCGTCCATGCACGCGATCAGCTCCGCCGCGCTCGCCCGCGGGCCGAACAGGGATTCGCCCACGAACGTGAGCGAGTCGGTGATCACCGGACCGCCTCGAGCAGGCATTGCGCGTTCGCGCCGAGAACGAGTCGCTCCGCGTGCGGGTCGAGCCCGGCGAGCCGCACCTTCTCCACCTCGAGCAGCGGTGAGCAGGCGGGCCCGTCGCTCGCGTACAGGACCCGCTCGGGCCCGAGCCGGTCGACCGCCTCGCGGATCTTCGCCGGGTACGGCATCGCGGAGGTCTCCAGCAGGAGGTTCCCGTACCTCTCGGCGACCGCGATCGCCTCGTCGACGTGGTGGTAGCCGCCCATGTGGCCGAGGATGATCGTCGCCTCCGGGCAGGCCTCGGCGGCGCGGGCGATCGCGAGCGGCGTCGTCAGCGGCTCGTCGCCGCAGTGGAAGAGCGTCGGAGCCGAGTGCGCCGCCGCGACGCGGATGAGCCGCAGCGTGTCGGCGCCGGCCGGATGCGCGATCGTCGTGACGGGATGGAGCTTCAGGCCCTTGAAGCCGAGCTCCCCGAGCGCGCGCTCGAGGAGGGCGACCGCCTCGTCGCCGTACCACGGGTGGATCCGCGCGAAGGCCTCCAGCCGGCCGGGGAACGCCGCGCACGCCTCGGCGATCAGCTCGAGCGCCCGGGGGTTCACCTCCGGGGCATCCACGATCGTCATCACGACGCCCTTGGCGATCCCCGCCTCGTCCAGGCGGCGCACGCACTCGGCGGCCTCGAGCGACCAGCCGAGCGCCGGCAGATGGTCAACGTGCATATGGGCGTCGATAATCACCGGACGATCATGGCGCACATCGAGCTCGCCCTGCAGGAGCTGCTCGCATCGACCGGCGCGAGCCGTGTGACGCTGCGGCAGGACGTCCCGGGCGACTACGTCTTCCCGGTCACCCACGAGGCGCGCGCTCCCGGCGTGCCGTCGTTGCAGGCCGAGCGCACCGTCGACCTGAAGGCGCAGCCCGTCGTGCTCGAGCTGCAGCAGGGGCACCAGGTCGTCCAGGACGACTGCCGTGCCGCGTTCGACGACCCCGCCTTCCAGCGCATGCTCCAGGCGTACGGAGGCCTCGCGGCGCAGATCGTGACCCCGATCTTCGAGGCGGGCAAGCTCGTCGCGATCGTCTCGCTCCACCAGCTGGGGACGCCGCGGCACTGGACGGAGGAAGACGCAGCCGCCGCCGCGCAGACCGCCGACCGCGTCGCGGGGCTGCTGTGAGGGTTCCGGCCTCCGCAGCTCACAACCGCTGGCACCCGGACCTGGAGCCGGTCGCGAGCGTCGCACCCGGCGAGGAGCTGACGCTCGACACACGCGACGGCCTCGACGGGCAGCTGACCCCGGAGAGCACGCACGCGGACATCCTCGCTCTCGACCTCGGCCTCGGCCATCCCCTGACCGGGCCCGTCTTCGTCGAGGGCGCCGAGCCCGGCGACGTGCTCGCCGTCGAGCTGGTCGCGTACGAGACCGCCGGCTTCGGCGTGACCGCCGTGATCCCCGGCTTCGGCTTCCTCTCCGACCTCTTCACCGAGCCCTACCTCGTCAAATGGGAGATCGGCGGCGGGGTCGCGCGGTCGGAGGAGCTCCCGGGCGTCGCGGTTCCCGAGGCGGCGTTCGCCGGGGTCGCCGGGGTCGCCCCCTCTCGGGCGCTGCTGGAGGAGTTCCGCCGGCGGGAGCAGGAGATCGCCGACCGTGGCGGGCCCGTCGCGGAGTCGCTGCCAGAGCGGGCGTTCCCCGCCGCGGCGGCGACCGGGCTGCGGACGATCCCGCCGCGGGAGACGGGAGGCAACATGGACATCCGCGGCCTCGTCGCGGGCAGCCGGCTCCTGCTACCCGTGCACGTGCGCGGCGCCCTCTTCTCGGTCGGCGACCTCCATTTCGCGCAGGGCGACGGCGAGGTGTGCGGGACGGGGATCGAGGTCGCCGGCGCCGTAACGGTCCGCTTCGAGGTGCAGAGAAGCCCGGCCTGGCGGCCGCGCTACCCCGCCTACGAGACACCCGGCAGGCGTGTGCCCCGCTCGTTTGCCACGACCGGCATCCCCGTGCGGGATCCCCTGGACCTCAACGTGGCCGCGCGCGAGGCGCTGCTCGAGATGATCGACTATCTCGAGGCGACCCGCGGCCTCGCGCGACCTGCGGCCTACGCGCTCTGCAGCGCCGTCGTCGACCTCCACCTCTCCGAGGTCGTGGACATTCCCTACCCGCTCGTCTCGGCCCTCCTCCCGCTCGACATCTTCAGTTAGCCCTTCAGCGGCACCGCGTACGAGGGCATCGGGGCACCGGTCGCGCCGCGGAGCTTGAGCGGGAAGCCGAGGAAGGCGAACTCGTACTGCTTCTCGGCGGCGATCTCCTCCATGTTCACGACCTCGATGATCTGCGCCCCCGCCGTCGCGAACATGTACGCGTGGACGGGGAGGAAGACGTCGGGCTCCTCGGAGGGCAGCACCTCGAGCCCGATCGTGTCCCCGGCGATGCACATGGCGCCCATCTCCTCGCACAGCCACTTCGCGGAGGCGAGCGAGATGCCGGGCGTGTTCACGAGGTAGCCGTCGAAGTCGGGCCAGACAGTCATCCGGCCGGTGCGAACGAGCGCGACGTTCTTCTGGCGCAACTCGACGCCCTGCTCGCGCGCCGCGTCCTGGAGATCCTTCGGCGTGACGGCGTAGCTGTCGGGCAGGCAGTCCACACCGTGCAGCCCCGCCACGTCCAGGAGGACACCGCGCGCGATCACCGGCGGGTACTTCTCGAGGCCGCCCTTATTCCACAGGCGGCTGCCGAGGTCCGTGTCCGCCGTCCAGCCGTTCCAGAACTTCCCGTAGAAGCCGAGGTGGTTGAGCGTGTCGATGTGCGTCCCGCAGTGGGTGTACATGTGGATCGAGTCGCCGCAGTACGAGTACTTCTCGTGGACATGGCTGCCGACACCCGAGAGGTTGTCGTTGACCGAGCCTTGCGGCGTATGGGTCATCCAGATCTCGTACTTCGGGTCGCCGGCGGCGACCCACGACGGCATGCCGATGAAGTACTCGACGTTCAGGTCGAAGACGTGGCCGCCGTCGAGGTGCTCGAGGATCGCCCGGTTGGTGTCGGGCGTGATCCAGTTCAGGCGCCCGATCTCGTCGTCGGGCCCCCAGGGGCTCTTCGAGACCTTCACGCCCTCCTTGTCGAGGATCGCCTCGGGAACGAGCTCGTTGTCAGGTGCCACCGGTTCCTCCTTCTCGTGTGACCGTCTCCGCACAACCGCGCCCAGCGCAGGGCGACTCTACTCCCGTTCCTTTCGTCAGCCGAGCTCCAGCACGTCGAAGGTCTCGACCTCGGGCTCGAGCCCGACCTTCCGCATCAGCTCGGTGCCGCGCGGCACCGGCGCCTCCGAGAGGTAGCGGTCGAGCGTGTCGCGGTCCCGCCAGACGGCGACGAGCCGCCCTCGGCCGTTCCTGTACTCGAGCGTGGCGCTGAGCACGCCGGCCGGGCGCGTCGGCCTCCCCTCGACCATCAGCCGCGCGAGCCGATCCGCCTGGTCGCGCGTCATGTCGGCCTCGAACGAGATCCCGGCGTACGTCATGTCGAGATCATCTTCTTCTCGACGCCGACGCCCGCCGCAACGGCGCGCTCGTACTCGAGCGGCACCGTGGCCGAGTCCTGGAGCGCGATCCCCGTCGAGTCGAAGACCGTGATCTCGTCGTCGGCACGGCGGCCCTCCGACTCCCCGCAGATCACCTTGCCGATCTCTCCGGCGAGATCGGCCTCCGTGATCAGCCCCTCGCGCAATGGCACGTTGATCTCGCCGTCGCTGCGGCACTGCCGGATGTCGTCGACGAAGACCCGCGCGCGCTGGAGGATGCGAGGGTCGAGCTCCTGCTCTCCCTCGAGATCGGCCCCGAGAGCGGCCAGGTGCGTCCCCGGCTCGATCCAGGCGTCGTCCACGATCCAGCCGCGCGCGTGCGTCCCCGTCACGACGACGTCCGCGCCGCGCACGACCTCCTCGAGGCTCGTGGAGGGCTTCAGCTCGAGGTGGGGATACAGCGCCTGCTCCGCTGCGACGAAGCGATCCAGCGACTCCTGCGTGCGGCTCCAGATGCGCACCTCGCGCCAGGGGAAGACGACGTCGCAGGTCGCGAGCGTCCCCTTGGCGACGCTGCCGGCGCCGACGATCGCGAGCACCGTCGAGTCCTTGCGGGCGAGCCACTTCGCGGAGACGGCCGCCGACGCGCCCGTCCGCATCAGCGTGTGGTGCGAGCCGTCACAGATCGCGAGCGGGAACCCGGTCTCGGGATGCGTGTAGACGAGGATCGAGAAGACGGCGGGCAGGCCGTACTTCGCGTTCCCCTCCCGAATGGACACCCACTTGCACGCCGCGGCCTCCGGCTCCTCGATGTAGGAGGGCATCACCTCCCACTCGCCCGGGTAGCGGTCGAGCACGATGTGCCCCTTCGGCTCCATGTAGGCCCGTCCGAGACCGTGCATGCGAAACGCGTGCTCGACGCAGTCGTTGTACTCGCCTGGGGTCAGCAGCCCGATCATGTCGGTGCGGCCGAGGATCAGCGTCTTGCGGTTCCGCCAGCTGTCGTCGCTCATCGCCCCATCCTACGACCCGGAACCGCTCGAGCACTAGACTCCACGTCGTGGATGCAGAAGCGCCGGCGATCGACCGGACGCGCAGCACAGAGCGGATCGGGCGCGACATCGAGACGCTCGCTGGGCCCGACTTCACGCTCTCGGACGAGGCGATCCGCCGCTACGCCTACACGCAGGTCTACCGCAACACCCTCGACTACTTCACGCGCGAGCTCGAGGCGATCGGCTTCGACGTGACAGAGGACCCGGTCGGCACGCTCGTCGCGAGGAACCGCCCGCCCGGCGAGCCCGCATTCGGGATCGGCTCGCACTGCGACTCGAACCGCAACGGCGGGAAGTACGACGGCACGATGGGGGTCGTCACCGCGCTCGAGGTGTGCCGCCTGAACCACGAGCTCTCGCTCGGCCTGCCGCTCCAGCTGATCTCGTTCCTCGAGGAGGAGGGCTCGGGCTTCGGCCAGATGCTGCTCGGCAGCCGCATCATGGCGCAGCGGGTGACCGGGGAGGAGCTGAAAGAGCGCTTCCTCGCGCTCGACGACGGGCGCAGCTTCTGGGAGCACGCACGTGAGGCCGGCTACGAGCCGGAGCGCTGGCGCGAGTCGGCTCGTGTGCTCGACGGCCTGACCGGCTGGATCGAGATGCACATCGAGCAGGCGCGTGTGCTCCAGGACACGGGGAACAGGGTCGGGATCGTGACCGCGATCGCCGGCTACGTGCACGCCGACGTGATCGTGCTCGGCCGCGGCGACCACGCAGGCGCGACGCCGATGGACTTCCGGCTCGACCCAGGGCTGCCGCTGGCCGAGACGATCCTGGAGCTCGAGCGGCTCGCCCGCGCCGCCGGGAAGGGCACCGTCGGCACGGTGGGGGAGATCGAGGTCCACCCGAGCCTCATCAATGCGATTCCGGAGCGGATCCGGTTCTCCCTCGACATCCGCGGCGTGGACGAGGACGCCTATCGCGGCGTCGCCCGCGACATCGCCGCCTTCGCCGTTTCGGCCGCAACTCGGCGCGGGCTGACGGCGGAGGTGCGCGAGCGCCAGACGCTCGCTCCGACGCCGCTCGACCCGCGCATCGTCTCGGCGCTCGAGGAGGCCGGCCGCGCGACGGGCGAGCCGATCCTGCTGATGCCGTCAGGCGCGGCGCACGACACGATGTGCGTCGCCGATCGCATCCCCTCCGCGATGGTCTTCGTTCCCTGCACGGACGGCATCAGCCACTCGCCGCTCGAGCACGCCGAGCCGGCGGATGCCGCCCTCGCGGCCGAGATCATCCTGAACGCGATTCGGGCGCTGGCCTAGAGCCCCCCGCCCCGGTCTCGGCGGCGAGCTCGCGCGCGCTCGGGAGCAGGAGGAGTGCGACGGCCCAGAGGGCGGCGACGGCGACGAAGCCGGCCCGCCCGCCGCCGGGAAGCGAGAACGCGAGCCCGAGAAGGGGGGTGCCGACGAGGATGACGACGCTCGCGGCGCCGTTGACGAGACCGACCGCGGCCGCCTGGGCGTCGGGTCGCAGCCGGGCGGCCCCCGTGAAGGCCGGCGCGAACGGAATGCCGGCGGCGACCCCGATCAGCAACGCGCCGGCGACGGTGAGCGCGGGCGGGCTCGCCGCTGCGACGGCGAGCGTTCCCAGCGCGCCCCCGATGAGGCTCGCGCCCACGGCGGCACGCATCCGGCCGGGATGAGCGTGCAGGATCCAGCCGCCGAGCGGACGCGAGACCACGCCGAGCACGAGCGTCAGCGCCCCGATCGTGCCCGCCGGCCCTCTGCCCATCCCTCCCTCGCGCTGGAGGAGCGTCACCACCCAGTTGCCGAGCACGACGCTCAGCCCCAGCGAGGCCGAGAAGAGCACGGCGAGCCGGTACAGCCGCACATCCCGAAGGACGCCGCTCGGGACGTGCGCCTGTCGCGGATGCCGGTGCCGAGGCCCGTCCGCAGGCCCCGCCAGGAGCAGCACCAGACCACCGAGGGCGACGGCGACGGCGGTCAGGAACGGCGCGCGCCAGCCGACCACGCTTCCGGCCCAGGGCACGATCGCGAGCGCGAGGCCGCCGCCACTGAGCGCGACGCCGCCGTAGAGACCCTGCGCGAACGGCAGGTGGCTCTTGCTGCGCACGTACGCACTCCCCGAGATGAACCCGAAGCCCGTCCCGATGCCCCCCAGCAGCCGCGCCGCCAGCGCCAGGCGCGGATCCGGTGCCGCCAGCGCGACGGAGTTGAAGACCACCAGGAGCGTCAGGGCGAGCACACCGGTCCGCCGTGGGCCGAACCGGTCGGCTGCTCTGCCGGCCGGGATCTGCATGGCCACATGGGTGAGGAAGAGCGCGGTCGTGAAGAGCCCAACCGTTGCCAGTCCGACGCCGTAGGAGCTCGCCAGCTGGCCCGCGATCGCGCCCGTGTTCGTGAGGTTCCAGCCCGTGGCGAGCCCGAGCGCGCAGCCGCCCAGAACGGCCCGCTGGATGGTGGTCACGAGCTGTCCGGGTCGGCAGCGCGGTTCCGAGGCCGTGCTCCAGGGGCGCGCCTGTCAGGGCCCTCTGCGAGGATCGGTCCGGTGGGCCCTCTCGACTCTGCCACGGCGAGATCCTAGTACGGTGCTCGCCGTCGTCTTCGCGGTGCTGGCCGGGGTGCTCTTCGGCGTCCTCGCGCTGACGGTGCGCTCGGGCCTCAAGCGGGGCGCCGATCCCGAGGTGGGGGCGCTCGTCGTGACGGGGGTCGGCTTCCTCGTCGGAGCGGCGCTCGCGGTCCCGGAGCTCGTGAGTGGCCTCAGCCCCTCCGAGCTTTGGCCCTTCGTGCTCACGGGAGCGCTCGTACCCGGCGCCTCCCAGATCCTCTTCATCCTCGCCGTGCGCGACGCGGGGCCGTCGCGCGCAGCGATCCTCATCGGCACGGCGCCGCTGATCTCGGTTCTGATCGCCCTGCTGCTGCTCGGCGAGCCGTTTCGCCCGCTTCTGCTCGCCGGCACGGCGCTGATCGTCGCGGGGGGCGCGACGCTCGCGGGGGAGCGCGCGCGCCCCAGCCACTTCCGCGTGCTCGGCGCCGTGCTCGCGCTCGCGTGCGCCGCGCTCTTCGCGGTGCGCGACAACGCCGTGCGCTGGGCGGCGCGGGACGCACACCCGCCCGCGCTCACCGCCTCTGCGGCGTCGCTGCTGGCCGCAGCCGCCGTCGTGGGCCTCTACCTGCTGATCTTCCGGCGCCGCGGCCTGCCCGGGAAGCTCCGTGCCGCGCTGCCGGCCTTCGCGGCCGCGGGCATCACCCTCGGCCTCGCCTACGCGAGCCTCGTCGAGGCGTTCGACCACGGGCGCGTGAGCATCGTCGCTCCCCTCAACGCCACCCAGTCCCTCTGGGCGGTGATCCTCGCCGCCGTTCTGATCGGGAGGGGCGAGGAGATCGGCAGGCGCACGGTGCTGGCCGGCCTGCTCGTCGTGGCAGGCGGCGCGATGATCAGCGTCCTGCGCTGAGCGAGACCGCCTCCGCGACCGCGTCGCCGACCTGGCGGGTGGTCGCCTGCCCGCCGATGTCGCGCGTGCGCGGCCCCTCCCTGCAGACCAGCTCGAGCGCCTCCAGCACGGTTCGCGCCGCCTCTCCCTCACCGAGGTGGTCGAGCATCAGCGCCGCGCTCCAGATCGCCCCCACCGGATTCGCGATGCCCTGTCCCGCGATGTCGGGGGCGGATCCGTGAACCGGCTCGAACAGGCCCGGTGTGGCCGAGCCGGGAGCCAGGTTTGCGCTTGCCGCGGTGCCCATCCCGCCCTGGATCGCGGCGGCAAGGTCGGTGAGGATGTCGCCGAAGAGGTTCGAGGCGACGACGACGTCCAGGCTGCCCGGGTCGCGCACCATCCGTGCCGCGAGCGCATCGACGAGCACCCGCTCGTAGCGCACGGACGGGAACTCGGTGGCCAGCTCCTCGGCCACCTCGTCCCAGAGCACGTACCCGTAGCGCGAGGCGTTCGACTTCGTCGCGCTCGTGACGACGCCGCGGCGCCCCGCGGCGAGCTCGAACGCGTACCGGATGACGCGCTCGACGCCTGCCCGCGTGAAGACGCTCGTCTCGACGGCGACCTCCAGAGCGAGTCCCCGGTGCGCCCTGCCGCCGATCCCCGAGTACTCACCCTCGGTGTTCTCCCTGACGAAGAGCATGTCGACGTCGGCGGGGCCCCGGCCGGCCAGCGGGCACGGGATGCCGGAGAGGAGGCGCGCGGGCCGCACGTTCGCCCACAGGTCGAGGCGCTGGCGCACGTCGAGGATCAGCTCCCAGAGCGAGACGTGGTCGGGCACCGACGGGTCGCCGACCGCGCCCATCAGCACGGCGTCGTGCGCGCGCAGGGTCTCGAGCGCCTCTTCCGGCATCATCCGCCCGTGCTCGCGCCGGTACGCGGAGCCCCAGAGGAGCTCCGTCCACTCGAGCGAGAGGCCCAGCGCGTCGACCGCACGCCGGGCCTCCGCCACCACCTCAGGGCCCACCCCGTCGCCGGGGAGCAGGGCGACCCTGTGCGTCAAGCCTCCGCGCCCACGCTCGCCACGAATGCGAGCGCTTCCTCGAGCCCGACGACGTCGGCGTACTTCGCCTGGATGTCGAACAGGTTCGCCTCGTGCGGCGCCTGCGCGCGGTCGCCCACGCACTCGCGCGGCACGATCGTCGGGAAGCCGTACTGGAGCAGGTCGATGGCCGTGGCGCGGATGCAGCCGCTCGTGGTCGCCCCGCAGAGGATGACGGAGTCGACCCCCTGCGCGATCAGGATCGAGGCGAGGTTGGTGCCGAAGAACGCCGACGCGCCCTTCTTCAGCACCACCGGCTCCCCGGGCTGCGGATCGAGACGCTCGTCGATCTCCACCCAGCGGCCGCCGATCTGGAGGTCGCCGAGGGCGGGCACCTTCTGCAGCCAGAGCGCGCCGTCCTTCAGGCTCGGCTCCAAGCCGACCGTCGTGTGTCCCGTCGGCCGGCCCC
>Ga0082335_1007513_pt1 | contig 13099 bp, 9 predicted proteins | sample Subgrocontami58m_FD_72375 | JGI IMG/M metagenome (GOLD analysis project Ga0082335, IMG submission 72375) | Subsurface groundwater microbial communities from S. Glens Falls, New York, USA - GMW37 contaminated, 5.8 m (SPADES assembly) (version 2) ...
TTCTAAAGCCCACGAATTTTTTAATCCTTGACGAACCCACAAACCATATTGATATTACCACCAAGCGGATTCTCAAGGATGCCTTATTGGAATATACAGGAAGTGTGTTGATCGTATCTCACGATAGAGATTTTCTGGATGGCCTGGTCTCCAAAGTTTATGAACTACGAAATGGTAATATCCACATCCACTTGGGAGGTTTTGGAGATTTTCTTGAAATGAAGGCAGCAACTTTACACGGAGACACCGCAGAAGTCAAAACGAACGGAGCATCTCTTCCGAGACAGGAAGAGGGCAGTTCACAGAAGCAACAATACTTGCTGAAAAAAGAGCTGAACGCCAGGAGACGCAAGCTCACAAAAGAGATTCAAAACATCGAGGAAAAGATTGCCTCATTGGAAACCCAAAAGAAGGAACTGGATCATATCCTTTTGGACCCCACACTTTATAATAACAGGGAAAAATCTGTCGAAATCAACAAGCAGCACAAAACTATTATTCAGGAATTGAGCACCCTTTATAATGGGTGGGATACCATCCACGCCGAATTGGAATCCGTAAACGACAACTAATTCGATCTTGTGTAAGGATCGTTGGCAAATTGAACTGTTTTTTTTCGACAGGATAAACGGGATTTACAGGAGCATAGGACATGATGAAACATATACGTGAATGGTTAAAAAAGTATAAACAGAAAAAAGGATCAATCGAATGGAATGCGCTTGGTCTTGCAACTCTCTTCATTGTTATGTGGGGTGCTCATTCTATTTTTTCTGGTTGTGCCTCAACTGGTCCAGAAAAAAAACAAAAGGCGGTATCGAGCATTGAAGAATTCCACAAAGAACTGTCAAAGAATCTAAATCAGATAAATGAAACACTTGCGGCACTGAACCAGATTACAAAAACCGGAGAAGGAGATCTTTACAAGCCTTATAAAAATTTTGTAAAACAACTAAACCGTACAACAGAAAACTCACGCAATATGAGCAAACATGCCGAAGATATGGCCATAAAAGGGAGACGATATTTCGATACATGGGAGAAAGAGTTATTAGACATCATAAATTCAGAATTGCGCTCAACGGGAGAGGAACGGCGCAGGGAACTAAGCGAGACCTTTAGCCGCATCACAAACCTGGCACAAGAAGTCCAGATTACGTATCAACCTTTCATTGTTGATCTGACAGATATAAAAACAGCTCTTGGCAATGACCTTACCACAACTGGACTTATATCACTAAAACCCTATATTACAAAGGCAAACAAAAATGCAAAAATAGTCATGGTAAAACTTCAAGAACTAGCCGATGAGGTTGATCGTGTCACAAATGCCTTATCATCCAGAGTGGGACTATGATACTGCTATACAGAAAAACTTGCCATAAAGAGAAGATATTACACAGGAAACATTCATGAGCAGAAGGCTCACAAAAGAAGGAACTGGATCATATCCTTTTAGATCCCACACTTTATAATAACAAAGAAAAATCTGTCGAAATCAACACGCAGCACAAAACTATAATTCAGGAATTGAGCACCCTTTATAATGGGTGGGATACCATCCACGCTGAGTTGGAATCCATAAACGACAACTAATTCGGTCTTGTGTAAGGATCGTTGGCAAATTAAACTGTATTTTTTTCGACAAGATGAACAGGATTCACAGGATTTTGTGGCCTCGTGTTTTCCTTTGCCATTATCCAGTCTATCCGGTCAATCCTGTCTCTCTATCTTATTTCCCATTACGCGGTAGCTGTATAAACCAGCACTTCTTTTTCCAATCGGTCTTGTAATCGATCCTTTTCTACCTCTAAATCATAGCGGGCCTGCAAATTCATCCAAAACCGCTCTGATAGACCAAAATAGCGTGATAGCCGTAATGCCGTATTCGGAGTAATCGCTCGCTTGCCCAAAACGATTTCATTGATCCGTCGGGCCGGAACGTTTATCTCCTTCGCCAAGCGGTACTGACTAAGCCCCAACGGTTTAAGAAATTCCTCTAATAGAATTTCACCAGGATGGATTGGTGGTAATCTTTCTTTGCTCATAAACCTACCCATGATAATCAACAATCTCGACTTGATAAGCGTTACCTTCGCGCCACTCAAAACAAATTCTTGTTCCTGTGTTTAGTCAGCAATAATCTCACTGCTAAACAGTAACTAAAGCGACCTCGTGTCCCCAATAACGAAAAAGCTAACCAGCCGCGTGTTGACGGCAATATGTTGAAAATAACATAAAACTACCAAATTGATATTTTTGTCAACTGTAAAGATTTGCCCCTTTTCCCATTCATTTGCCAGTACCAGTAAGATAGTGTTAATTTTTCTCATTTCTAATATTGCCGGATAGGTCTTTCTTTGCGATTTCGATTATTTTATTGTAAAGATCATCATTTGTTTCCCTGGTTGACTTATAATAGTTGAGAGTATCCAGTTTTCCTTCCTTGAACTCTTTAGTTATCTGTCTTGATTTGTTTGTATGTGCCTGCAACGCTTCTATGGCTTCCGGGCAAAGAACTATAAATGAGGGAGCTGTAAGACTTATCTTCTTATCTAAATTTTTTGAAAATCTTTCTATAAGCGGTTGTGTAATTCTCTTGTCTGGATTAATTGTCTTTTCGTCTGGCAAGAAACCTTCGTGTAATAAATCCCAGAGATCAGTACTTAATTCGCGAAGAACATTAGTTAGTTCCCAATATGTTTCTCTCTTTAAATCCCATAGTTTCTGTTCAACTAACAACTCGCCAGAAATTCTTGCCTTTATTTGTTCTTGCCCTTCTGTCATTTTAACAAGGCTTTCTTTTACTGCAGTTAGCTCACCATGTTTAGAGAGGTATGAAGATACCCAAATACCTGCGATATTAACCAGTATAAGAATACAATAAAGGGAATAATCTTTGGTTGACATTTCTTTCATAATCAGATTCCTTCTAGTATACACCCTAAAGGGGTCGGGATCATTTTTCAATATTGAGTCAATATAAAGTATGGTGTCCCAGGAATTCAATTCATGTTTTATTTTTTATTTCTTTAGTTGCTTCTGTTCTTGTTTGGAGGAGCGCAAAGGGTCGCATCTTAAATAATAAATATTGATATTTTCTATTGCGTTATTATAGGAATTTCTTGCCGATTATTTAAGAATTAAGATGTGACCCTCCGCTGCCCCCCACGCACAGGCAGGAGTCTTCAGGTTTTTTCAAATGAGGGGTTACAAACGAACCCGCATGTGGCCGCCCCGGCCACAAACGACGGCTTGAAAACGTGGCACCGTTAATCCTGGTCGGCTTGAGTGGCTTGTTAGGCTTTAATAATTTGAGTTAATTCATTTTTTCTAATTTCAAGTCCTGCGATCTTCGATTTCAATTCTTTTATTTCTTTATTTATTTTTTTCAATTCATTCTTAGCCTTTTTCTTATTAAACAAATCTTTCCCAAATCTTTCTGAAGCCAATTTTTCAACTTCCGATCTAAGCAATCTAAAATATGGATTTCCGTATATACTGCCCTCTCTAAATTGGAGCTTTCCCTCATTAATTGCTTTCATGATGTCATTTTGTGTCAATCCAAATTCTTCAAAAGCAGTCTTATCGCTTAGAGTACCTCCCTTTTTTGTCCATTCATAATTTACGTCGTTATAAGACATAGAATTTCTCCATCAGCTCGATTTCTAATTGTCCCTCTTGCCTAACGCTCGATCTCAGCCGCGCCTGGAAGCCGGAGCGAGGCACGAGGAGGAGAGCAAGGGTCAGATATTCATATTTCAATTGCCAAATATGAGAGACAAATAAAATATTGAATTATGAAGGTTTAACCCTTGATTCCCCTTCTACTTCCCGCGTTGATGCGTTTGTTGTGCCCCATCGTGCCATTGTGCTTGGAGGGTTTCCCTCTCCGTGAACCCACAAGCAGTTATGACTCTGCGATCGTTTTGGAAATGCTGCCTTTTGTATGCTCTCATGCGGCTTATGATGGCCTCCCAATCCTCTGAAACTAATTCCCTGCGGATGCTTTTTGCCGACAGCCGGAGCTGGTTTATGAAACCAATGTACTGTTCTCTTGGAGTATAACTTTCCGAGACCGTCTCCCGGTTCCATGCTATGCGCCAGAGCCATTAGCGCATGCATGACTTCAGAATGAGCATATTTCTCGCACGACAGGCCCTGTTTGGCGATCTCAATAATAATGTCTGAAAGCTTGCGTAGCTCCATTGCTGTCTCTTATTTTTCGGGCACAACGACCAATCTCAACCGGGCCGCTCGCCGCAGAGCGAAGCGGCGCGGTACGCGGTCGGCTGCAGCGCCTTGTTAGGCCTGGTATGGCACGCGCAGGACATGGGTGCATTTTTTTTGTTAGCAAAGATGTAATTTTGTTTACTTCATTTTGGTAATCTGCTTCACTTTTAAATGATTTTTTGTTTTTAATAACAATATTTAATTGTTTACTGAGAGGAAGAATATAACCAAACGTTTTTGGATACGGATTCCAATAATATATTTCTCCTTCATCGAATTCTTCATTTTTAAAAAATGTAAATATATTTTTTGGGAATTCACCTATCTTGGCTTCTATATTATGTTTAAGAATCAGCCCAATTCGGTTATTTCCATCGAGGACAATCCAACATCCACATGATAACTGCCCCAGTTGAATTGGTTCATTAACTAACTGCGGATCAAATCTGCCCTTTAGAGAGCAAATATATTTCCCTTCGTGTCCATAACACAGATTGGACAATCTAAATGAATCAGGTAGCATATTGATTAAAGTACCTCATCCTCGAATTCTTGTTTTGGAAGAGACCTAACGATAAGGATAACCTGCTGGTAAGCATGGAGGAGGTATCCGTACCGTTCTTTTGTTCTTCTGAGTATCTCTAAAAACGTTTCCCTGTCCCCATCTTCATGAGGACAAGTCTTTGTCATCAAAAAATATTCTGTCTCTCAGATTGCCTCTTGATGTGATATGATAAAAAGCACCTTCAAATTCTATTCGTAATGGTCTTGCCATTGCTACACATTTTATTTACTTCTCATTTCTTGTCAATTGAATTATGAAGGTTTGACCCCAAATTACTTTCTTAGGAATTTCTTGCAGATTATTTAAGATTTAAGATGTGATAATCATATAGAAGGCTCCTTAACAATCAGATGCCAAATGGTATCATAAAGGCATCGTGAAATAAGCTGTTAAAACTGATAAACAGGAGGAGCATGTATGAGATATTTTGTGGGAATAGATTTACATTCGGATAGCAATTATACCGGGGTGATAGATAAGAAAGACAGTCGGATATTTGGGAAGAAACTCCCCAATGACCTTGGCGTGATATTAAAGGAATTGAAGCCGTTTAAGAAGGAGATAGAAGGGGTGGTGGTAGAATCAACGTACAACTGGTATTGGTTGGTGGATGGATTACAGGAAGCGAAATACAAGGTACACCTGGCAAATCCCGCAGAAATGCAGCAGTATTCCGGCATGAAGTATACGGATGACAAATGGGATTCTTATTGGCTGGCACACATGCTTCGCTTGGGTATATTACCGGAAGGATATATTTATCCGAAAGAAATAAGGCCGGTAAGGGATTTATTGAGAAAGCGAACGATGTTGGTACGGCACAGAACGGCGCATGTATTAAGCCTGCAAAACATGGTGAATCGCAATACAGGAAGAAAGTTGAAAGTCAACGACGCGAAGAGACTGAGCGAAGAAAAAATAAGCAAGCTGTTACCGGATGAACATCTCATAATGGCAGCACAGAGTGACAAGGCAGTAATAGACTTTTTCAATGAACGGATAGAGAGAATAGAAACGGTGGTGGTGAAAGAAGTAAAACTCAGGTATCCATATGAAGAGCTGTTGACGGTACCTGGTATAGGCAAGATATTAGGAATAACGATAATGCTTGAGACAGGAGACATCAACCGATTTCCCACCGTGTCAGATTATTCATCATACTGCAGGTGTGTAGCATCGAAAAGGATATCCAATGGGAAGAAGAAAGGAGAGGGCAACAAGAAGAACGGGAATAAATATTTGGCGTGGGCGTATGTGGAGGCGGCAAATTTTATGAGACGGTATAGTGAATCTGCCAGGAGTTGGCATCAACGCAAGGAATCGAAGACCAATCAAATCGTGGCGACCAAGGCGTTAAGCAACAAGATAGCCAGGGCGTGTTACTTTATCATAAAAGACCAAAAACCATTTGATCCCAAGAAATTATTTCAATAAAACCGTGGGTGGAGCAGGGAACCAAAGAGATACGAAGTGGTTTATAAAACCCGAACAAACTTGTCCTCGTGAAAACGGGGAATGGAAACTGTTCCACTCACCATAAAAAGGAGAGAGTTATGTAAGGGAATTATAGAATGGAACAGTGAACCGGTATAGGGTTTGGTAATCAATCCATGAGGTTTGATTGGGAAGCTGTTCCATTCATAAAAAGAGTCTGAAAAGCATTATCAACAATGTCCGCCTATGCTGCGAGCCACAAAGGGTTGGCCGTAGAGCCACAGGTTTGTGACAATCAATTGGACACAGCATGGTACCAACGATTTTCTGGGGCAGATACTTGCCAGGGGCTAAGGGATTAGTCGTACAAGCATGTCCTCATGTAAATGGGGGATAATTCCTAAAAAAGCCTTGATCCGGATGGGTGACTGGTGCGGATTTATAATCCGTAACTAAAATGTTGAAAATACGGATGCGGTCAATGGGATGAATGCTTGTTAGACATTAGTATTATTTTGTTTGATAATGCAAAAAATCTGCGATTTTTTGCTACGGAAAATCTTTTTCGCTTGACAAAAGCCTTCTAATGGGTGACCCTGACCCTACTCAAGCGAACAAACGAAAGCACAAAGAAGACTTAAAAAAGAGACTGACCAGATTTTATATTCTATTTTTAAGGTCTGACCCGAATCTCTGTCCTTCCCTGTCGGGCGAGCACGAAAACCCTGCTTGTGGGTAGGTGCTGTTACAGGCAGTTTATTGTTTGTCATAATAGCAACTAGAATAAAGGACTACTGTCCATTTGAGAGTGTATTACCTCAAAATCACAACCATATCTTTTAACAGCTCCTTTAACCAAGTCAGAAAACCATGTTGGTGCGTTAGGCGCGACATGTATTTTCTGAATTAAAAGTTCAATGTTAACTTTTATTGGAATTCCATCTAATATTGTCTCTTTTGGGGGGTCTTCTAACCCTACTGGGGGATATTTACTTACTATAGCTCTTATTTCTTTTTCGTGCTCAAAGCTTTTTCGCTTATGCATAAATGCCGAAAACACATTCTGGTGATCTATAAATCCTGTTTTATAGTCAATGTACTTTACTTTTCCTATAAATACTTTTTCATCGTCAATGATGCTTTTCTTTAATTGATTATAAGTCGATTGAATAGCAATTCCTTCATCGCTTTTTAAGTACAGCTTCCACATTGCAGCAGATTCATATTCATTTTCATGCCAACAATTCAGAGCGTGATATCTTGGGAAAGTTTTCATAGTGTTACCGAATGCTTCTAGGCGCTTCTTCTGCTCTTCTTCTGGAAGGTCTTTAAAAACTGGAAAGTCTTTTCTATCATCAATGTTAATTTTTGTCCACGACCCCTCAAAAGGATCATCAAATCTGTCAGCACGGGTAAAATATAATCTGCGTGTATCAATTAATGAAATGAATTTTGTAAAATCCATATATTTCCAAACCTTAAAGTTTTCATTGTCTGGTTGGATAAATGTCGGATGTGCTTCGTACATATTTTATAAAGTAAGTCTCTTGGTATGAAGTTTATTAAATTGCCTGTAACTTACTGATAGAAGAAGGTTTTCACTCAAAACCTGCTCCAATATGTCAAAATTTGAAATATATATGCAGGTTTTACGAATTCTCATATCCATTTATTTTTATCGCTAATCTGTCTAAAGGGCTCACTATTTTTCTCAATTGGTGATTGCTCACATGGGTGTATATCTCTGTTGTTCGGGACGATTTATGTCCTAATAACTCTTGTATATACCTCAAATCTGTTCAGTTTTCAAGCAAATGTGTTGCGTAGCTGTGCCTTAGCATGTACAAATTAACTATTTTTTTGATGCCCGCCAAATCGCAAGCCCTCTTAAATACCAAGGCTAAACTTATTTCACTATATCGGTCATTTTTTTGACCCTCAAATAAATATTTCTTAGGCTTATACGCTCTATAGTACGATCTTAATAACAACAAAATAGTTTCACTCAGTGGTGCAATCCGGTCTTTCATGCCTTTGGTGTTGTTGATGCGTAATATCATTCTTTTACTATCTACGTCCTGCACTTGGATATCTAATAATTCGCTCCTTTCGCTATAACTCTATCGTAGCACCTGTTTGATATCAAGAAGTACCAATAGAATAACATTGAAATAAGACGGTATTATCCATTAAATGTGCAATATTCATTATACTGAATTGCGATAATTGTTATCGGGGTTATGGAGAACAAATGAATCTTATAGTACATTATCGATCTCCCCTACAATGTTTATATTGACATTCTTACGTAACCCGTCTCCAACTGAAACCTATTTCTTCAAGCTTTTTAATTCTATCCTTTTTTAACTTACCATTCCTAAATTTATGCCTTTGTGCACTCTGCCAACCCCCAAGGTTAAATCCATCTGGTGTCTTGTAATGATATGGTGCATTAGCAGTACCCTGTTGTTCTTTATATCGAAGTGTTTCCTCAAATCCCTGATTAAATAATTCCTCAAACGGATCCCAAACAAAGCCTATTTCTTCAAGTTTTTTAATTCTATCCTGTTCTAACGTACCGTTTTTATAAGCCCCCCTTTGATGACTCTGCCAAGACCCAAGGTTAAATCCCTTTGGTGTTTTATAACTTTGTGGTGCATTAGCATCACCATGTTGCTTTTTATATTGAAGTGTTTCCTTGAATCCTTTATTAAATAATTCCTCTATCAGATCCCAAACAAAGCCTATTTCTTCAAGCTTTTTAATTTTATCCTGTTCCAACTTACCGTTTTTAAAGTTTTGCCTTTGATCACTCTGCCAAGACCCAAGGTTAAATCCATCTGGTGTTTTATAACTTTGTGGTACATTGGCAGTACTATATTGCTTTTTATATCGAAGTGTTTCCTCGAATCCCTTATTAAATGATTCCTCTAGCAACTCCAAAACAAAGCCTATATCTTCAAGCTTTTTAATTCTATCCTGTTCCAATTTACCGTTTTTAATATTTTGCCTTTGTGTACCCTGCCATCTACCAAGGTTGAATCCTTTTGGTGTTTTATAACTTTGTGGTGCATTAGCAGTACCATGTTGTTCTTTATATCGAAGTGTTTCCTCAAATCCCTGATTAAATAATTCCTCTCTCTGATCCCAAACAAAGCCTATTTCTTCAAGCTTTTTAATTCTATCCTGCTCTAACTTACCGTTTTTAAAGTTTTGCTTTTGTGTACCCTGCCAAGTCCCAAGGTTAAATCCTCCTGGTGTTTTATAACTATGTGGTGCATTGGCAGTACCATGTTGCTTTTTATATAGAAGTGTTTCCTCGAATCCCTTATTAAATGATTCCTCTAGCAACTCCAAAACAAAGCCTATATCTTCAAGCTTTTTAATTCTATCCTGTTCCAACTTACCGTTTTTAAAGTTTTGCTTTTGATCACTCTGCCAATGCCCAAGGTTGAATCCTTCTGGTGTTTTATAACTTTGTGGTACATTGGCAGTACCATGTTGCTTTTTATATAGAAGTGTTTCCTCGAATCCCTTATTAAATGATTCCTCAAGAAAATCCCAAACAAAGCCTATTTCTTCAAGCTTTTTAATTCTATCCTGTTCCAACTTACCGTTTTTAATATTTTGCCTTTGTGCATTCTGCCAAGGCCCAAGGTTAAATCCATCGGATGTTTTATATCTTTGAGGTGCATTAGCATTACCATGTTGTTTTTTATATCGAAGTGTTTCCTCAAATCCCTGATTAAATGATTCCTCTAGCAACTCCCAAACAAAGCCTATTTCTTCAAGCTTTTTAATTCTATCCTGTTCTAACTTACCGTTTTTATAAGCCCCCCTTTGATGACTCTGCCAACCCCCAAGGTTAAATCCATCCGGTGTCTTGTAATTCCATGGTGCATTAGCAGTACCCTGTTGCTCTTTATATAGAAGTGTTTCCTCGAATCCCTGATTAAATAATTCCTCTAACGGGTCCCAAACAAAGCCTATATCTTCAAGCTTTTTAATTTTATCCTGTTCCAATTTACCGTTTTTAAAATTTTGCCTTTGTCTACCCTGCCAAGTCCCAAGGTTAAATCCTTCTGGTGTTTTATAACTATGTGGTGCATTAGCATCACTATGTTGCTTTTTATATCGAAGTGTTTCCTCGAATCCTTGATTGAATAATTCCTCAAGTTGATCCCAAACAAAGCCAATTTCTTCAAGCTTTTTAATTTTATCCTGTTCTAACTTACCGTTTTTATAAGCCACACTTTGATGACTCTGCCAAGACCCAAGGTTAAATCCTTCTGGTGTTTTATAACTTTGTGGTACATTGGCATTACCATATTGCTTTTTATATCGAAGTGTTTCCTCAAATCCTTGATTGAATGATTCCTCAAGTTGATCCCAAACAAAGCCAATTTCTTCAAGCTTTTTAATTCTATCCTGTCCTAACGTGTCGTTTTTAAAATTAGTCCTTTGATTACCCTGCCAATGCCCAAGGTTAAATCCTTCTGGTGTTTTATATCTATTTAGTGCATTGGCATTACCATATTGCTTTTTATATCGAAGTGTTTCCCCAAATCCTTGATTGAATGATTCCTCAAGTTGATCCCAAACAAAGCCAATTTCTTCAAGCTTTTTAATTCTCCCTTGTTCTAACTTATCGTTTTTAAAACTTTTCCTTTGTATAAGCTGCCAATCCCCAAGGTTAAATCCTTCTGGTGTTTTATATCTACTTAGTGCATTGGCATCGCCATGTTGGTCTTTATATTTAATCGTTAGACCAAACCAAAAGTCCCATTGCCGGGCAATTACTTCAACAGTTTTTGTGGTTAGCGCTTCAATAAAGCGGTCTTGATCTACTTTGTTCGGCAGATTAAAGAATTCAACCTTTTCACGGTATTCAGCCATTGCCGCATTCCATGCTTTTGAGCCTACGTCTCCCATGCCTTGCAGTGTTCTCAATCGTGAAATAACATCCTGTATATGTTGATCATGGTCTACCATAGCTTGCAGTACCTGCCAAACTGTCTTAAAGTCGGAACTATCAAGATACTTTTCCGGATCAGCCTCTTCGCCAACAAAAACAGGAACAAAAATATACCCTTTTTCCTTCCCCTTAGCTTTTCTCATTGCCCGTCCAGTTGCCTGGACAATATCAATAATGCTTTTTTTGGGATCAATAAATGCTATCGCATCTACAAGGGGAACATCCACCCCTTCAGTTAAACATCTGGCATTACTCATGATCGCTATATGTGCTTTTTTGAATTCTTCCAGACGGGCATTTCTTTCTCCAGAAGACATTGCGCCATTTACATGAAAACATTTTATGTCATTCTTCTCAGGTATATTAATATCAAGAAGATTTATTACACTTTTGAGACTATAAGGAGAATCATTTCTTGTGAACTCTGCTGCCCCTGATACCCTTGAATGAAAGGTAAACATTTTTTTAAAACTATACCCTTTGATGGCTTTTACCAATGCTACACGTTTGGCCAAAGCCCTAGCATCCCATTCTTGGTTTTCGGCAGTCAATATAGTTTTGCCTTTATTAATAAGTTCGCTGACCTCCTCATCAGTGACACATATTACAACAACCTTGTAGGGTGTAATTAAATCTCTTTCGATAGCCTGCCCAAAACTCATTTTATAAATAGACTCACCGTATATGGCAAGGTCGTCCATACTGCATAAAAGAATGTCCTTCTCTTCTGCTTTTTTTGTAATATGTGGCGCATAAATTCTAGGGGTAGCGGTCATGAAGAGTCTTTTCATAACGGGAACATTTTTATCATCAAGAGCTAATCCCCAAATTGAATTATGCGTTGCTGCTGTTCTATGGGCTTCGTCGAATATGGCTACATCAAAATGTATGTTTGCATTCAGGCTTGCTTCAGATAAAACCTTGCTTGACTGATACGTAGAAAACAAGACAGAAGTTGTATTTCCCTCCGCTCTCAGGTATTCAGACACAACGTCCACATTTGTAGTAACCGGAACATCCATTTCGTACAGGTGTTCTACGGGAGAATCATTTCCAAGATCAACCGTTGTATCGCTGCATAAGCAAAGATAACGAAAAGGTTTTAACGACGTGTTTACCGCCCATTCTCTCAGGGTTTGAGATAAGAGCGCAAGGCTTGGGACGAGAACAAGTATTCTTTTGCCCCCAAGTCCTTCGGCTATCCACATTGCACAAAGTGTTTTGCCCGTTCCGCAGGGAAGTATTAAATGGCCGCGAGAGTTGTCCTTGAAATGAGTGATTGCAGCACCAATAGCTTCCCCTTGTGTTTCATGTGGAATCATTTTCTCAGGAGGCGGGATTGTTCTTTGTGAAAGCCAAATCTTAAGACGATTAAAAAAATCGGCATTTAACTGGCAAAAACGGTCTGAAAGAACACAGCTTTGCCGGGTTCTATCGTGTATGGAAGAAGGTAATTTATTGGTATTGGTGATGGTAATACGCCAATCTGCACGATCTGACATCGTGAAGAAAGTTGATAATTCCGTTAATGTTGGCGTATTATTTCTGTCACTCCTGAATTTTGCTTGATAAGCAGTTAGCTTACTGTCGTTTGACAAAGCAACACCATCTATCCCAATATCCTTAATTCCAGGATATCCAAGACGAGCAAGAATAGACGGGGGGATTTCCTTTTGACGATAAACTTCTTTAAACTGAAACACAGGGTCTAATATGAAGAAAGCATGACAAAACTCTTCAAAAGCATTTCCCCTATCAATTTCTGTTGGTAAACTAGTGCTTAGTTGCGTAAATTAGCGATAGTATTTCTCAATTGTGATCCCCTTACTTCCCTCTTTCTCCACACAAACGGTCTCGCTGTTTTACGATAAGCATTAACAAAGGCTTCTATC
>Ga0082335_1007514_pt1 | contig 13099 bp, 10 predicted proteins | sample Subgrocontami58m_FD_72375 | JGI IMG/M metagenome (GOLD analysis project Ga0082335, IMG submission 72375) | Subsurface groundwater microbial communities from S. Glens Falls, New York, USA - GMW37 contaminated, 5.8 m (SPADES assembly) (version 2) ...
CGGAACATTAAAACAGCCGTAGCCCCTTGCTTTTCCCGCATCCTCAAAACGTCTTTCATTGCGCCTATAAGGAATTGATCAGAAAAGTTGTCCGGTCTCCCTGTTTAAAGGAGACCGGCAATATCTCTTGATGACAAATCACGCCGTCTGCGCTGTGGGTGTTGTGTCGCCTTTAATCAGCGCATTGATCGCCGGAATATTTATACTTTGTTTAAGGTGGTTTTCACCTATATGGGCATAAATTTCTGTAGTCTTGATAGTGGTGTGTCCCAGATGATCCCGGATGTTCTCCAGCGGCTCGCCCGCCATGCGCATGTGCGAGGCGAAAGTGTGGCGAAATTCCTTAAACATTACACCCTCGATACCGAGGTGGGACAGGAGACGCTTGAGTCGCTGGCCAAGCCCTTTAATACTCAGTTTACGGCCATGCTCGTCTGAGAATATATATTCTTCATCACTTTTTGCTTCATGCAATGGTGTAATTATTTCCAGCGCCGCGTCGTTGAGGTGAAAAACCTTAACAACAGGATTTGTCCTTTCCGTTTTGTCTTTCGTAATAAGATAACGTTTATCCGCAAGGTCAATATCTCTCTTTTTTAGATACACTACTTCCTGAATCCTCCGCCCCGTAACAAGCAGGAACTTTACTATTTCAATCAGTTGCGGAATGGTTTTTTCCTGTGATAGTTTGTTGCAAGACTTGGGCAAATATTCCTTATAATTCAATATTTTTTGAATTTCCTCCTTACTCAGAAATCGCGGCAAGGGACGTTTCACAGGTTCCTTTTTTATCTTATGAATCCGGACGTCCTCGTATGAAATTTTATCGTATTGCATCGCCCAGCTCATAACTGTTTTTATGTTTGTCAAATAGCGGTTTACAGTCGCTCTCGAAACCCCTTGTTTCTGGGTAATCTGCTGAATTTTATCGTTCAGCAAGTATGCCTTGAACCGGTCAAGAAGTTCGTGGTTTATGTCGTTGATCTTTATCCCCGGTGCAAAGTTACAGAATATCTGGAGGTTTATTCTATATCCGCGCAGGGTTGAAGGAGAAACCTTGTCCTTTACATTTTCAATATACTTTCCGACGAGTTCGGAGAATGTCCCGCGCCCTCTGACCACAGATTCCTTATCTTTTTTGTATTTCGCCAAAAACGCGTGGTATTTTTGTGCAGCTATTCCCTCCTCCCATCCAAAATAGATCGTACGTTTTTTCCCAGCTACGCATACCGACACGCAGTATTGCTTTGCGCCTTTGTGGAGAAACATCGTCGGTGTGTTTGCGCGTTTGCGTTGCTCATTCGTCTCCAACAATTTAAGTATTTTCTCCCCGGCCGAAGCCTTCCGCCGCTTGTGTTTTTTCTTTAATTTCTCTATCCTTGACAGGATTTTATTACCGACATTATGCGCAGTGCGTTCCTCGTTCCCAAGATAGAATGTCTGCTGTTTTCCATTTACGCATGGAGCAAGGTAAAACTGTTTCGCCACATCATGATAAAGTAATTTTGCCATTTCAAAACCCTCCAAAAAACTGCTGTAAAAGTTACTGTAAAGTAAAACTTATATTGCTATAAGTATCTATTGTTATACGAGTTACAAATGAGGCAGTCCGGGCTTCGTAGAACGCTGCTCGACCCTCCGAGAAATAACAACTCAGGAACATCTCACACCCAGTGTGTTACCCACACCCTTTATTGGTGTCTAACGGTAATCTTATTCGAAGTAAAATCTCAGTCAACGCAAACGGAACAAAATGGAATCATGGTGGTAATTGACATGGAAGACACGAGCGCATAATGTTTCTGAATGATTATAGATAATGAACTGCGCTCAGAAGGATTTGAATTGAAGGTTTGTTGACAGTGGATAGGGGTAGCGAATAAATTTATCGGTATACACCAAAAGTTTGTGGTGAGTTAACATGGCGCCGACAATATTACGAGGATGGTGTGTGTTGACAATTTGAAATTCCTCGAATACCGTTAAGAATAGCCCTAAATGAAAATTCAAAAATAATTATCAATGGTGTGAAATGTCATTTTACAAATAACGACTAATGTTAGTTCATAGATACCTATAACATTGCTTTATTGTTTAACGCAGGATGGGCGTCGGAATCGTTTAATAATATCAATAAATATGAGGCCCGCGCGATACATACCATCCGTGTAAACGCTGGGGTTCCTCGGAAGGAAGGTTTTTATGGCAAATTGTGACAGCGGTAAAGGTATAAAGGTTCTGAGCAAAGACGAAACGGAGTTCTTGTTGAATTATTTGGAAGGCGGTGAAAGAATTGCCGTTATGCTTGGCCTGTGTGCTGGTTTAAGGCCGAGTGAGGTTTCCAGGTTCAGGTGGGAAGACGTTGATTTTGACAAAGGAACCTTACAGGTGTACGGCAAGGGGCGGAACAAAACACATTCCATCCCTCTGACGGGGATGCTTGTTGCCGAATTACGGAATTACATAGGCAACTGCGGAAGGGCTCGACTGTTTAACAATCAGGCAACGGAACAGTATGGTAAGTATTTTCGAGGGATTAATAAAAAACTGAAAGCTCTGCTGTCCGCCAACGTTACCTTTATGGTACTGCGGAACACATTTGCAGCGTGCCTGGTTGAGGCCGGGGTATCAGTTCGTACAATGGCTGAACTCCTTGGGTATAGGATCACTACCGCCATACTGGAGAAATACTTGAAAAAGCCACAGCATTTGAACTAACACTTTTTGTGGCAGCAACGGCAGGGCTGTTAGAATACTGCACAGATATAGCAGACAGCCCTGCCAGCCTTCTTACTTAGCTATTGCACAGAGCCAGTGGGTAAGCTGTCTTGTAATGTATTTGATAGAAAGGTACCTGCTACAGAACCGAATACTATTTTATACATAGAGATGTATGGTCAAACCAATAACGGTGGATGGACGTTATATAAATAATGTTAAGGGAAAATACGAGGCAGCCGTGCGCAGACCATCCCTGTGCACAAGCGGCTCTCAAGGAGGATATGTATGATTGATCGTGATAGTGATATGAGAATTCTGGGTAAAGAGGAATCTGTGACGCTACTGAATTCCATAGAGGGGCGTGACCGGTTAGCAGTCATGTTTGGTTTACACGCCGGCTTGAGGTTTGGTGAAGTATTTCTGCTTGAATGGGCTGACTTCAATCCAGACGATGGGGTATTAAGGATACACAATCGTAAGCGCGACGAAACTGTTTGCGTTCCCCTCTCTGAGGCGGTTATCTCGGAACTGAAAACTTACATTGCCAGTTCTGAAGGAGAGCGGTTGTATGAGGATCAGACGGCAGTATCTTCTAGCAGATATCTTATGATGCTAAACAAAAAATTTAAGCATCTGTTGTCCGGTGGTGTTTCGTTTAAAACGTTGCGACATACCTTTCTCGTGAATCTGGCGACATCGGGCATGGCAGTTTAAAAGGCGCACACGAGGCGCAAAAGAAGGTTTTGATGTAAGGAGGTGTCAATAAATAAAGGTAGCAACTTTGTGCGGATTTGATATACTGTTCGCATGAACAAAGAAGAGGTTTCGCTTCGGCGAAAGTTTTTGGACGTGTGGTCACTGCTTGATGAGCGGAGTAGACGTCTCATGGCCGCCAGCGAAGCTCGCTCATTGGGGTATGGAGGTGTTTCGAAGGTTAGACGAGCCAGTGGACTTTCACGAAAAGCCATAGTCAAGGGGATGCGCGAGATATCCGGTGGAAACACGATGCCTGGACGTATTCGCCGACCAGGTGCAGGCCGTAAGAAAATCACCGAGAGCGACCCCAAGCTTCTCGCCTCGTTGGAACATCTGGTTGAGCCGGAAACGAGGGGCGATCCCGAATCCCCCTTACGCTGGATATGCAAGAGTACCCGGACACTGGCCGCTCAACTGACAGGGAAGAAGCATCCGGTCAGTCATGAGAAAGTGGCGCAGCTTCTGCGCGATCAGAACTACAGCCTGCAAAGCAACCGGAAGACGGAGGAGGGTGCGGATCATCCTGACCGCGACGCACAATTCCGTCATATCAACGCACAGGTGAAGCGGGCATTGGCAACGGGGATACCGGTTATATCAGTGGACACCAAGAAGAAGGAACTGCTCGGAAACTATAAAAACAGCGGCCGGCAATGGCTTCCTGCAAAGAAGCCAGTCAAGGTAAACGTGCATGATTTTCCTTCTCTCGATATTCCACGCGCATATCCGTATGGTGTTTACGACATAGCTCGAAATAGGGGATTTGTGAATGTGGGGACGGATCATGATACGGGGGCATTTGCGGTCGCATCAATACGGGGGTGGTGGCGCAACGAAGGCAGATCGTTGTATTCTGAGGCGCGGGCATTACTTGTCACGGCTGATGGCGGTGGCAGTAACGGTTCACGGTTGCGACTCTGGAAATTGGAATTACAAAAATTTGCGGATGAAACAGGCCTTTCTATTTCCGTCTGTCACTTTCCGCCTGGCACGAGCAAATGGAACAAGGTTGAACACCGGTTATTCTCTTTTATCTCATCGAATTGGCGCGGTGAACCACTTCGAGATTATGAAACGATCGTAAACTTAATTGCACGTACAACGACGGCCAAAGGGTTGCAAGTGATCTGTCGTTTGGATCGCCGAAAATACCCGATTGGTCGGAAGGTTACGGATGAGGAATTTAAAGGGCTAAACCTGAAACGAAACACGTTTCATGGCGAGTGGAACTATATTATCAGCCCCTCAATACACCAACCCAGTTGATACCTTTATTTATTGACAACACCTAAGTGTTTTTCAAGGAAGGGGCGGCGTGGCTGGCGCAGTATACCTGCAAAGGAATAGCGTCAGCCATGCCCTACCTTGTTTGTATTTATAAAGCAAAGAGTCATCATGAAAAGAGCTGCTAGGTGATTTTCAAGCAGAGCTACCGCAGGGAGGTGTCATACTATGTTCAAGCGATATGTAGATATCAAGGAAATATCAGAATATACGTCACTGCCTGTCAAAACATTGTATGAATGGGCAGGCAGGGGGAAGATTCCATCAATCAAGTATGGAAGCCGCGTGCTTTTTGATTTGCACGATATAGATTCCTTTATGTCTTCCCTGAAACGTAATACAGGGACATGCGAAACAATTGTTAAGAAGGTATTGGAAAATGTACTCTAGGACGGATATAATTCTCGTCACAGTCGAAAAGACACCTTCCGGTCACGGGAAAGGAGGAAAGTATGTTTAAGCGTGACGGAAAATGGTGGGTCTCTATTACCTTTAGGGGTAAACGAATAAGGAGAAGCACGGAAACGCAAAACCTGGGGCTTGCAAAAAGCATTGAAGCGAAACTAAGAACCGACTTGATTGAGGGCAAATACTTCGATAAGTATGAGGGCGAGCGTAAAACATTCGGAGAAATGATGGATCGGTTTATGAAAGAGCACTCGCCAAAGGTTGCACAGAATACACAGGATAGTTATAGAGCGTCTTTGAAGCATCTTTTGAAATTCTTCGGCGGCCTGGTTTTGTCAGAAATTACCGTCAAAAAGGTCCATGAGTACAAACAGGCAAGAAAGGCGGCTGGCGGAGGTGCGCCCAGTATCAACAGGAGCCTGGCCATGCTGTCAAAGGCCTTTAGTCTGGCATTCAGGGAATGGGAATGGGTAAAAGATAATCCTGTCTCAAAGGTGTCGAGGGAGAAAGAAAGCAGCGGCAGGGATCGCTGGCTAACCGGGGAGGAGGAAAGGAGGCTTCTTGAGCACTCACCGCAGTGGTTGAGGGAGATTATCACCTTTGACCTGCATACAGGACTACGGGAGGATGAGCTTCTTTCGCTTACATGGGACAGAGTTGACCTCTTCCGCAGGGTGATTATTATACAGGAGTCGAAGAACGGTGCGCCCCGGACTATCCCGCTGACCAAAACTGCCCTGGGCATTCTTACGGACAAAGCAAGTATAATAAACCTTAAGGGCATTGTATTTCCGAGTAGCGCAACGAAAAAAATAAACGCCCAGAACCTTAACAGGGCTTTTAATGCTGCCACACGGAAAGCGGAAGTTCAAGACTTCCACTTTCACGACCTGAGACACACCTTTGCGACACGGTTGGCGCAGCGAGGGGTTGACTTGTATCGAATATCGAAGCTGTTAGGCCACTACGACATTTCCATGACACAAAGATATGCCCATCATTGCCCGGAGTCTTTGAGGGGTGGTATAGAGGTTTTAGAAGATTCAGGTCACGATTTGGTCACGGTAAGGAAAACCGCAAGTGTGTCAAACGCCTGAAACCCTTGATTTAATTGGCTGGGGAACTAGGATTCGAACCTAGACGAAATGATCCAGAATCATTTGTGCTACCGTTACACTATTCCCCAGTGTTTGATATGCCTGATATTTGAATGGCGCATCGTTTCTTACGCCCCATCCACATACCACTGAAGTGAATTCATCAGAAGATTGCTTTCAAATATGGGAACATAATATACAACTTTTACGGGTTAGTCAAGCCTTTAAATTCAGTGCGCACACATTAAACGGATGGCTTCTGGCCTACATGGATGGTGACTATCCCCAGCGTCCTCGAATATATCCTTACCTCCTCAAGCCCACAGGCTTCCATTCGGGTTTTCAGCCCGTATCTATCAGGAAAATTCAACACCGACGACGGAAGATATGAGTACGCATTGTACCTGCTCCGGGAAATGAGTTTCCCAACGAGAGGAAGTATCTTTTTAAAGTAAAAATAGTAAATTGCCTTAAAGAGCGGATTTTCCGGTTGTGAAAATTCAAGGATCACAACGCGCCCGCCCGGCGCCGTTATCCGCGCCATTTCGGCAATTCCCGCATTCAAATCGGACACGTTTCTGATGCCAAATGCAACGGCTGACACGTGAAAATAATTATCACGAAAAGGTAAACGCAGTGTATCGGCGCCAATAACTTTTATTTTGTCCGCAAGCTTCCGCTTCCTGAGTTTGATACCTGCCAATTTTACCATCTCATGGCAAAAGTCACTGCCAACAACCTTGCCGCTTCCAGTTAATGCCCTCGAGTAGGCAATCGCCAGGTCGCCCGTGCCAGTGCATACGTCGAGGACTTTTGCGTCAGGCGAAACATTGCTAACCCTCACGGCGCACCTTCGCCAGCGTTTGTCAAGGTTGAAACTCAGAATGGTGTTCAAAAGGTCGTATACCCTGGCAATCGAGCCGAACATCTGCTGGATATGCACGCCTTTTTTCGTCAATAATTCCGTTTGCGTAATCATTTCGTTAGCCTGAACATCCTTGCACAAACCTTGTTCACCATAAAGCACAGTTTAGAAACCCACATTGATACCAATTTCAAAAAATTATATCGCTCCTAAAATACCGCAATATAGCAAAAAAAACAAATGATATTTATTACCCCCGTTGTTATAATTATTTCTGTTAAACCTGAACCATTACTCATTCGAACAGGCAATATACTGCAACCGGCACTTTATGAACCCTAGCTTTTTTATACAAAATATTCCCATATACGGAGATGTAATCCTGTCCCCCATGGCCGGATTCTCTGACGTCCCGTTCCGGCTGATTTGCAGGGAATTTGGCATGCCGATGAGTTATACCGAAGTGACCTCTATGGATGGCGTGCTGTGGAAGAACCCCAAGACGTTCAAATTGCTGGATTTCAGGCCGTCTGAACGTCCGGTTGCATTCCAGATTCTCGGCAATGACGAGGATAAACTTGCAGAGGCGTGCCGTATCATAGAACAACTGGGGCCGGATATTATTGATATTAATATGGGCTGTTCTGTTTCCGACATCGCAGGCAAAGGCGCAGGAGCAGGGCTTCTTAAGACTCCGGCAAAGATCGGCCGCATCTTTAGCAAGCTTACCGCTATGCTGAGCGTGCCCGTAACCGGCAAGATACGGCTTGGGTGGGACCATAAATCGCGCAACTACCTTGAGGTGGCCAGAATTCTTGAGGACAACGGCGCGTCGCTCGTAGCCGTTCACGGTCGCACACGGTCGCAGTTCTTTTTCGGCAAGGCAGACTGGGATGCAATTGCGGAAGTTAAACAGGCGGTAAAAATACCCGTCATTGGCAATGGCGACGTAAAGTGCGTGGAAGACATTGAGCGCATCAAACGTCATACCGGTTGCGACGGAGTCATGATCGGACGCGCCGCTATTGGCCATCCCTGGATTTTCCAGTATAAAAACAGAGACCACGTTTCGGGTACGGAGAAAATCGAGCTTATCAAACGGCATGTATCAGACATGCTGGAGTATTATGGGCGCGAAACCGGCGTTGTGCTGTTTCGCAAACACATAGTCAAGTACATCATGGGTCTGCACAATGCGACGGAACTGCGTTTCCATCTGGTACGATGCACAAGCGCTGAAGAGATGATCGAGCTGGTTGCTTCTCATATACAGCAAACTCACAAACACGAGGCTGCGTAATTTAATGTATAGGAATTTCATTGTTTTGTGATTCCCCTCTAAAAAGAGGGGATAAAGGGGTGTGTAAATTTTTCCGCAACACCCCCCCGGGCGGGTTCAGGTTTGTAACCTGAACCTTGTAGTTTGAATAAACGATACCCGGTTGAACAATCACAACGCCCAGAAATACATAAACCTTCAGGTTCAAGTAGGGACACGGTGCACCGTGTCCCTACTTGAACCCGCAAAGGCAACAGTAGGGCGACCCTTTAGGGTTGCCATCCCTGGCGCGTGTTCGGACAGTTGCAAGGCTAAAGCCTTGCCCTACGTATTAAACAGATAAAAGTCTCCGTAGGCGTAATTGAAAGGAGTCAGGCATGAAGATACTGGTTGTTGATGACAGCGCCTTCGAAAGAAGGGTGCTGAAGGCGATTATCGAAAAGGACGGCCATGAGGTTGTAGACGCAAAAGACGGACAGGAAGGGCTTGAAAAGGCGAAGGCCCACGCGCCCGATTTAGTCATCACAGACATTCTTATGCCTCGCGTAGACGGTTTTCATTTTCTGAGAAGCATGAAGAAAGACAAGAACCTTCAGTCAATTCCCGTCATCGTTTATTCAGGCGTTTATGAAGGCGGCGAGGACAGGGATCTGGCATTTGCGCTGGGCGCAGAATCCTACATATCAAAACCGGGAAACCCGGCTCATATCTGGGAATCGGTGAAGTTGCTGCTTGATACGATTAAGACAAAAAAACAATTCGTTGAAAGCAGCCTGGTAGAAGACGACGAGCTGTTCCTCAAGAACTACGGACAGATTGTGGCGACCAGGCTCGAATCAAAGGTCAAGGAACTTGCGCAGGAAGTGGAAAAGCACAAACAGATAAACGAGGAAATTTATCTGTTACAATCCATCGCACTAGCAATCAGCTCATCCAAAAATCTCCACGATGCGCTGGTCGTCACGATAAAAAAGATATGCACCTTTACCGGCTGGGTTTACGGAGAGGCGTGGATGCCAGATCCCAGCGGCGCACACCTGGAACGAAATCACCGTTTTTACAGCAGCCTCGATGTTTTCGAGGTATTTACCAATGGCAGCGGGAAACTTACATTTTCTCCCGGCGAAGGGCTGCCCGGACGCGCCTGGTCAGCAAAACAGCCAGTGTGGGTATGCGACGTTACCGTTGATCCCGATTACATTCGCTCATCCATCGCCAGGGAAGTAGGATTAAAAACGGGGATCGCATTCCCCATTATTACCGGCAACGAGGTGGTAGCAATTGTCGTATTCTATCATGTATACGTAGAAGAAAGGAATGACAGACTTGTTAAGCTTATTTTAGCCGTATTATCTCAGATAGGCTCCATCATCAAACACAAGCAGGCGGAGGATGCATTACGGAAGAACGAGGAACTCATGCGGCTTGTGCTGGACAGCCTGCCGGTAGGCGTCTGGACAACCGATAAACATGGCGTAATTACGCGTGAGAATCCGGCGGGACAAGCTATTTGCGGAAGCTCCAAATTCACCGGCACTAAACCGTATGAAAAAATAAAAGGCTGGTGGCTGGGTACAGGTCAATTAATCCAGCCTGATGACTGGCCACTTGCTCGCGCATTGAAACAAGGGGAAGCTTCGCTGGGTGACGAAATCGAAATCGAATGTGTTGACGGAACGCATAAAACAGTCCTGTGTTCCGCCGCCCCTATCAGAAACGACGGACAGGAAGTAATTGGCGCCATCATGGTAGGTCAGGACATTACCTTATGCAAACAGATCGAAGCGGAGAAAGACCGGCTGAGGGAACTGCTCTATCATGCGCAAAGCCTTGCGTCTGTCGGCAAACTCGCAGGCGGCGTTGCGCACAACTTCAACAACCTGCTTATGGTCATCATGGGATACGCAAGCCTGTTACTATCGGATAAAGCAGATGACGATTTAGTAAGGGAATACGCAGAAAGGATCGTGAACACCTCACAAACGGCGGCCAATCTGACCCAGGATCTTCTGACATTCAGCAGAAAGAAACCATTCAACCCGCAACCGATAGATTTGAATGTAATCGTAAAGGAAGCCGAAGCGTTTATGTCAAAGCTTATCAGGGAAGATATTGAACTCGATGCCATCCTTGCCGAAACAGACTGCGCCGTGCTGGCCGACGGCGATCAGATAAAGCACATCCTGATGAACCTCGCGACAAACGCCAGGGACGCCATGCCAAACGGAGGGAAACTAACCTTACGCACGTCGGTTGCAACTATTGATCAGGCCTTTATAAAGAATGCCGGCTTCGGCGAGGTTGGCGACTACGTCCTCGTAACGGTTTCCGACACGGGATCGGGTATGGACGAAGACACAAGACTGAGGATATTTGACCCCTTCTTTACAACAAAGGAGGTCGGAAGGGGCACGGGACTCGGGCTTTCAATTGTATATGGAATCGTAAAACAACACAATGGTTACATAGAGGTTCACAGCAAACCAGGCGAAGGCACTACCTTCTCGATATATTTACCGCATATTGGACCGGATTCAGAACAGGGAAAGGCGGAGATGCGTGCCGTTGTCTGCGGCGCAGAAACAATATTGCTTGCGGAAGATGAACTGGAAGTCAGAAAAGTCATAAAAACGGTGCTGGAAAACGCAGGTTACTGCGTCATTGAGGCCGGAGACGGCGACGCCGCCGTGGCTAAGTTCCGCAAAAACAAGGATTCCATAACGCTCATGGTGTTAGACATCATCATGCCCCGGAAGAACGGAAAGCAGGCATACGACGCTATACGGGCGCTAAAACCCGATGTGAAGGTACTCTTTATCAGCGGTTACGGCACGGACATTATCAGTAAAACGAACATCCACGAAGAGGGGTTAGACTACATTTTGAAACCCATTTCACCGGATGAACTATTGAAAAAGATCAGAGAAATACTGCGCACGCAGGCGTAGGAGTTTATTCAAAATAACATGAACAACTTCATGTTGCTGTGACATCAGGGCTAAAGCCTCGGTAGGACGTGTACCCATTAACCCCAGCCTTATGGTAGGACAAGCGTCCCCGCTTGTCATCATAATGTCAGGCGCGGACGCCTGACCTACCATGGGTTAATGACGGTCTTATCTGAATCCTGTCCTCGACCCGGATCGGGGATGGGCTTTAGCCCTGAGAGTGCCTGATCTTTAACGTGTCGGACAACAAACTTGTTCGTGTTATTTTGAATAAACTCCTTAGTATGCTCAATTACCGTTTGGTCGGAACCGTCCACTGACGGCGATTTGCAATGCACAACGGCCGGTAGGCGCCGACTCCTGTCGGCGATTGGAATTGTGTAACGGCGCGCAAGTATCCGGTCGCCAACAAGAGTTGGCTCCTACCAATTACTTTGAAATTCTTAAACATTACATCAGGTAAATAAAATGAAGACAGGCGTCATATTAATATCACACGGCAGTAAATTAAACAGCGGCAACGACGGTTTATTCAAAGTGGCAGACATGCTGCGCGCAATGAATCGGTGGGACGTGGTGGAAGCGGCATTCCTGCAACTGGCGGAACCGGGACTCCCTGAAGTATTAGAGCGAACAGCCGAAAGCGGGGTTGACCGTATAGTCGTCGTGCCCCTGCTGCTTTTCAGGGGGAATCACGTGTATAAAGACATCCCTGAAATGCTGGCGCAAGAAAAGGAGAAGTATCCACACATAGAGTTTATTTATACAAACAACATCGGCGCTGATGAGCGGATTGCGTTGATTGCCGCCGACCGCATCCATGAGACGCTGATTGAAAGGCACTACGGAAACAAGCAGCGACTCGAACAGCCGCAGGCGATTGTTGACGAAAGCTTCGAAATTATTGAAAAGCTGGTGGACTTGGAATCTGTCCCCACGTTGCACCGTCCGGTTATTCAGCGCGCCATACACGCCACGGGCGATACGGAATACGCCTACAACTTACTCTTCCACCCGAATGCCGTCGAGGCGGGCATTCATGCGTTGAAAAGCGGGAAAAACATCGTGACCGATGTAAACATGGTGAAATCCGGCGTCAGTAGAGGTCCGATTGAGAAATTCGGGGGCAAGGTGATTTGTAGGATTTCGGATAAATCCGTTATTGACGATGCAAAAAATTCCGGCAAGACACGGGCAATCGTAGCCATGCAGCAGTCAACGTCAGAGATGAAGGACGGCATTGTCGTCATCGGCAACGCCCCCACCGCCCTTTTCGAACTCATTGACCTGATTAAAAATGGCGCAGCCCAGCCGGCGCTCGTTATAGGCATCCCTGTTGGCTTTGTGGGGGCGGTTGAGGCCAAGCACGCGTTAAAGGACATTCCCATCCCTTACATAACCAACACAAACCGTAAAGGCGGCAGCGCCGTTGCGGTGTCAATTGTTAATGCGATTATCGGATTAGCTAAAAAGGGTTAAGGATAACTCTCGCCTGCCGCTGGGAAGCGTAGCGGAGTAGCGGTAGGGCAGGGCGATGTGTTAGGCGCTGTAAGTTTATGATTCAAATTCACTCCGGCGCAGTTCGGACTGGCGGATAATGGACTGCAATGTCCCGATACAGATTTCATTGTGATCCGGAACCGGAACTGTAATCGTGCCTTTGGTCAATTTCTTTTGCATAATGATGTGGCTACCACGTCTGCGTACTTCAAGAAAGCCGTATTTAGCAAGGATAGCGCAT
>Ga0082335_1007515_pt1 | contig 13098 bp, 8 predicted proteins | sample Subgrocontami58m_FD_72375 | JGI IMG/M metagenome (GOLD analysis project Ga0082335, IMG submission 72375) | Subsurface groundwater microbial communities from S. Glens Falls, New York, USA - GMW37 contaminated, 5.8 m (SPADES assembly) (version 2) ...
CAGCGCCGGCAGGAGCCCGATGCCGATCGCGGCAGGGAGGTTCAGGTACCGCCCGAAGTTGCCCGACACAATCACGCGATCGACTGGTGCCGCACTTCGATCGAGCGCGGTCGTCAGCGAACGGATGCCGGCGAAGATGGCCGCCTTGGCGCGCATCAGGCTGGCGAGATCGCGCTCCCACAACCCGACATGACGCCGTTTGTCCAGCGCCACCGCGATGCCCCACTGTCCCTCGAGCCGGTAGTCGCGCGGCAGCCTGTCGGTGAGGCGGCCGCTGCGGTCGATCCATCCAGCGCAGAACAGGGCATGCGTCAACGCGATCAGGCCGGAACCGCACACGCCTCTCACTCGCCCGCCGCCGATGACCGACACTTCGAGGGCGCCGGTCTCGGGCGACACGCGCGCCCCGTCAATCGCACCGCGATCGGCTCGCATGCCGCAGCGGATGCCCGTGCCCTCGAACGCCGGCCCCGCGCTGCAGGCGCACGCCAGCGCGAACTCGGCGCCGCCAAAGGCGATCTCGCCGTTGGTGCCCAGGTCCACATACAGCGTCATCGTGTCCGACGCGCGTGACAGACCGGCGCGCACGACGCCGGCCACGATGTCGCCGCCGACCCACCCGCCCGCGGCCGGAATCGAGTGCACCACAGCCGATCCGAGGCCCGGCCATCCGAGCGCCTCCGCCGGCACGGGCGCAAACGCCAGCGCGCGCGGCTCGGACGGCACGCGGCGGATCCCCGACGGATCTTCTCCGAGCAGCAGATGCATCATCGTCACATTGCCGGCGACCATGTAGGCGCGTATGCGATTCACATCGGCCTGCGCGGCCGCCGCGGTCACCATCTCGACGACCGCCTGCCGTATCAGCGACGCAAGCTCCGGCAGCAATCCTTTCTCCGCAGCGACGATGCGGGAGATGACGTCGGCGCCTCTGGCGATCTGCGGGTTGTACGCATCAGCCTCGCCGACGACCGTCCCGTCCGACAGCCGGATCAACAGGAGCCGGAGCGTTGTCGTGCCGATGTCGAGCGCCACGCCGAGCTCGTCGGCCGTGTCTGGCGCGTGAACCGGATCGAGCGCGAGCGGCCAGGGGGCCCAGGCGGTCAGCGGCTGAATGCCGGCATTGCGGTCGCGCGAGACGAGCTGCGGCAGTTGGGCGCCCACCAGCGGCAGGATGGTCAGCGGGCCTTTGACCGCCGTCAGGCAGGCCAGCACTTCGGGCCGGCCTTCCTCTCGGCGCAGGATGCGGTACTCCGGAACCTCGCCTTCGACGATGCGGACCAGACAGCGCCCGCATGCGCCGCGCCCGCCGCATTCGGCCGACAGCGACTCACCGCAGCGGAGCGCGCCGTCGAGAATCGTGTCTCCGTCGGCGACGACGAGCGAGCGGCCCGAGGGGACGAACGTGATCCGGTGCGTCATTTCGGACGGGCGGTCTCCCAGACGTCCCGGAAGAACGGCCCGATGTCGGACGCTTCCTGGGGACCGGTGAGGACCTGCCACCCGTCACCGAGCGCGTCCTCCAGCTCGCCGGAGATGACGGCGACGTATCCGGGAATGATGACCGTCCGATGGCTGACGTGTTCGGCGGCCTTCATCTCGCGAAGCGCTTTGCCGACCCGGTCGCCTGAAAACTTGCCGGCCGACCATGCGGTGAGCACGCTGAGCCCCTCGGCGTCGACGACCGCGAGATGGCACGCGACGCCGGCGCCATCGAGCTCGGTCGACACGGTGAAGTAGGTCAGCGAGAAATTCGTCGTGACGAGCAGCGGCGAGGCGTCGGTCGGCTCGCCGATCGCATAGATACCTGGATCCATCCGGAGCGGCTGTTGCGGATCGGTATAGATGTTCTGGCGGAGCGTCCACAGCGGCATCCAGGTCTCGCCGCCGCTGTCGGCGACGGCCATGATCGACGCGAAGGTCGCCGTTCCAAGCACCGCCTTCGAGAATTCGCCTGCGCCGGCGCGCAGAAACACAGGGTAGGCAAGACCTGGATGGATGCGCTCGAGCGCGCCGCGGCGAATGAGCGTCAGGTGCTTGTGGAGGGTCGCGAGGTCGTCACCCGGCGGTTCGAGGAGGATGTCGGCGACGCCGGCGCGCGCCGCGTCGGCTGCTGCCGCCGCGAGCGAGTCGAGATCGGCGCCGGAGACGACCAGCGCCGCGCCGAGCCTGGCGGCCAGTGCCACGAACGGCCCGGGATCAGCACCGGCGGGCGGCACGATGAGCGGACGACGATCTTTGATCGGCTCGGCGGCCGCGGCGGCGCCCTTCGCGGTCGCGGCGAGAATCGCCACCGGCAGACCGTGAGCCGCTGCCGCCTGCGCCGCCGCCGGCGCAAATTCCGGCGAGCCGGGCGACTCGACAACGGCGATTCCGTCGACCCGAAACACCTCGCCGGCGCGATCGATGCGAATCGCGCTCCAGTCGGTCAGGCGATCCTCGATCGCAGAGGCCGGCGTGCTCGCGTCGAGCACGCGAAACAGACCGGGCCGATGCACGAACGTCTTCTCGTGGCGGAAGAAGACCGTCTCTTCTCCCACCGTGATCGCGCGCTCGCCGTGTCCGACGGTGACGGCGCGAATCGGCGGTGCGGAAGCCGCCCCGAGCGCCGCGCGCGCTTCGGGCGACGCGTCGGGACACTTGTCGAGAGACTCCTTGCCCGCCGCGAGCTTCATCGCGAAGGCGAGACACGTCGGGCACGCGCACTTCTTGCAGTTCGTGTTCGGAAGGAGCTTGAAAATCTGCAGCCCGGTCAGCGCCATCGGTCACCCTCACTCACCGTGTCAGCGGCCTGGGACGAACCAGCCGTCAACGACGCGACGCACTTCGGCCAGCGCTTCGGGATGGCGCAGGACCAGCAAGTCGGCGCCCGCCTCGAGGAGCGGCAGCGCGGTCGCGATTTCCCAGTGGACGCCCCGTTTCCCGCGATCGCCCCAGATCGCAGCCGGGGTTCCGTCCACCTTGACTTCCTTCGCCTTCCACGCCTCGTCCCCCACGAGGCAGATGACCGGCGCATTCAACATCCGATCGCCGCCGAGCGCGGCGAGCCGGATCCGCTGCATCACCGAGTAGGCGTACTCGAGCCCGTAGCCGAGACCACCCGTCATCGGATCGATGAGCACCCGATCCAGGTCCACGTTCGCATCGGACAGGAGGATATTCAGCTGCTTGGCGATGTTCAGATCGATCGGGCTCTCCGCGACCAGCACGTGGCCGTACGCCACCGTCACGGCAGCCAGCGACTTGTAGTCTTCCTGCGCGGCCGAGTGCAGGACGAGCCCCTCGCCGCGAAACTCCTCGGCGACGCGCACCAGCACGTCGTTCTGCCTGGATCCGCCGCCAGGGCCTTTGACGATGAGCGGCACGCGCACGGCGTCGAGCACCTGGCGGGTCGCCTCAACCGCTTCGGCTGGCGATCGGTCTCCGCGATCCGGGTGCGTGCCGACCAGATGCAGCATCACCACATCCGCGCCGTATTCCTCGACGGCCCTCCGTGCTGCGACATCGGGCCGACCGAGCGCCCCGTCCCACGGCGCGCGTACGGTGTCCACCCAGCGCGGGGGATCGACATCGGTGATTTCAAGGGCGAGGAGAGGCCGATGCGGAAACGGGGCTTCGAAGGTATGGAGCGGCAGCCCTTTCCCGCCCCCGATGGTCAGCGGCTGTCGGCTTCCGGCGCCGAGCGTGACCTCGCGGATCGCCCCCGGCCACGTTTTCGGCTTCACGGTCACAGTCATTCGTTGCACCAAACAACCACCAGTCGGTTCTCTGAGAGCGCGTTGCAGAATCAGATGTAGTGCGGGGCTTCAGCCCCGCTTTGTCCGGCAGGCCTGAAGGTTGTCCGGCAGGCCTGAAGGCCTGCACTACTACGATCGAATCAATTCCGCAGCACGCTCTAAATCATCTCGCCAAGCCCGAGCGCGGGATGCTCGACCGCCGCCAGGTGTTCGATGAGCGGCTCGAGATCGGTGCACACGGTTTCGTCGGCAATCTTCTCGTAGAGATCGGGATGGCCGATCTCGCGACATCGCGCGCGGAGCTTGTCCCCGAGGCGCTCCTTCACCTTCGTCGTCGTCCACACCAGCCGCGCGAGGCCGCCGTCGCCGCTCAGGAACTTTCGCGACAGCGTGTACAACGTGCCCATCCCGATGAAGCCGGGCGTCTGCTGACCGCCGCCGGTCAATTCGGCGAGGCTGGAGAAGGTCATCCCGACCGGCGTCTGTCCCGGGTACTCGCGGTCGACGATCATGATTCCGGACGTGCCGGGCAGCACGCACGCGATGCACTCGAAGCACCCGCACGAGGTCATCGGATCGGTAATCATCGAGTACGCGGAGAAACGCTCGAACGCGCCGTTCGACGCGGTCGACACGAAGTCGTTGACCCCCTTCCACTGGCCGAGGACCGGATCGACCACCTCGCCCCGGCGAACCGGCTGGTTGCCGCCGTGAGGGTTCATCTCGAACGCCGCTTTCCCATCGAGCCAGTTGTAGGCGCCGCACAAACCGAGACGCTCGGGCGTGATGATGCAGATGTGGTTGGGCGCGTAGCTCTGACAGAGCGCGCACGAATAGAACGTGTCGACGGCCTCGTCGGTGAGCGCGCCCATGCGCTCGTCGCGGTAGCCGTACGCGGCGGTCGCGGTCGGGTACAAAGCGTCGACTTCGGCGGCGTCGGTGAACAGCGTGACCTGCACCTTGTCGACGATGGCGGGGAAGTCGTTCTTCAGCTTGTGGACGAGCACCGTCCCCAGATGCGAGATGCGGAAGCCGGCGTCCCGCGCGTTCCTGGAAATGCGAAGCCACACGGAATCGCGCTGCCCGAGATGCATGACGCCCATCGGCTCGGACAGGAATGAATGCACGTGCCGTTCGAGAATGGACTCGAACTCGGACTGCATCTTGCGTCCGGCCACCTCGATGAAGATGGCGAGCGGCAGGTGCCCGCCTTGGGGCGCGTCGGCGATCTCGGGGCCGACCACCCTGATCAGGCCGTCCTCGATGCGATCCATCGGCCGGCTGGTCAAGTACTCGAACGCGCGCGTGTACTTGCCGCCGAACTCGATCGCCAGGTCCTCCTTGCGGACCCGTTCTCCCTCGAACGCAGGACCGTGCCGCACCGGGATCGGAATGTTCACGGTGCGGATCTTGACGCCCCGCACTTCGACGGCCCGCGCCGCCATGCTCTTGTGCGGGACATTCGAGACCACGTGTTCGTACGTGCAGATCCCGCTCGGGAGGATCTGCGGGATGTCGGTGTCGGCGATGACCGGGAACCCGAAGTTGATGGCGCCGGCCGCCGTTGCGTACTTCTCGTCGTCGACCTCGCCGAGCGCCAGCGCGAACGCGAAGACCCGCCGCTTGTTGTAGAGGAGGATGTCGCGCGCTTCCTTGAGGCCTCCCGGCTTCAGCCCGCCGAAGGTCATCGCGGCACGGCAGGCGAACCCGATGGCGTGCACGAGCGACGAGGTGTCGGGGCCGTAGGGCACGAGGAACGTTTCCCAGTTCATCTGCACGCCGCGGCGGTTGAGCTGCGCGGCCATCGTCTCGCCGTTGGTGTGCGACCCCATGAAGACGAGGATGTTGCGCTCCTGCAGGTCGCGCGCGATCTGCTCGGCCGTCTCGTCGTCTGGCAGCGCGCCGACGCAGGCGGCAAAGCCGGGCATCCGGCCGTCGACCAGCTTGATCCCTTGTTCGCGGAGGATGCTGTCCGGAGTCGGTCCCAGCCAGAAACCCGATACGAGCGGAACGCCGCCGAGCGGCTTCAACGATTCGACCGTTTCGTGCGCGACGAGGGTGGCCGCGCCGGCGTCGAGCGCTCCTCCGAGGTACGGCAGCCAGGTGCGGTCAGTCGGCACCGACGGAATCCAGCCGTGCGCTTCGGCGAGCGCGTCCTCGAGGTCGCGCAGGCGCTCGATGCGTCTGCCGGTGAGGGCGAGAATCGTCGGCAGCGCATACGCCGTGCCTTCGAATCCGACCTGGGCGTCCCGTCCCAGCCGGCCGATGGCGTCAGCCAGCATGCGCTCCGCGCGGTCCATGCAGGCACCGGCGCCTCGAATGGCCGCCGCGGCGATGATCTTCGACATGAAACAAATTCTCCGAAGTTGAAACTTAGAACTTAGAACTTAGAACTTAGAACTTAGAAGTTAGAACTTAGAAGGATTGAAAGCTGAGTCCTTCTAGCTCTTGGTTCCTCAGTTTCGAGTTCTAAGTTCTAAGTTTTAAGTTCTCAGTTCTTGGTCTTTCCGCATGACGCGAACCGCGAGCTCCTCCAGCGCACCGTCCCTGACGTCGATGGCCTCCCTGTACAGGCGGTAGTACGTGCCCGCTCCTGAAACGTCGCCGTAAAGGACTGCGCCGACCAGCCGCCCATCCCGGTAGACGAGCTTGCGATAGCGGCTCCCGTCGTTCACGAGCGAGTGGACCGATGCCCCGGCCAGCCGTTCGGGGACGGTCTCGCCGATCGAGATGATCGACACGCCGAAAAAGCGGGAGGCGTTCATCCGAAGCGCTCCCGGCGTCGATTGCTCAACGCCCACAGCGGTGCTTCCCGCCGCGCGTCCCATCTCGTAGGCCACGGGCCAGATGGCACTGATCTCGGAACGCCTGCTGACGGGGTCCACGCTCTCGGCGCAGTCTCCGGCCGCAAACACACCGGGGACATTGGTGCGCGCGCACGCGTCGACGACCACGCCGCGGCGAAGCTGGACGCCGCTGCCTTTCAGCCACTCCAGGTCTGGCGCCACGCCCTTTCCGACAATCACGATGTCGGCCGGCAACAACTCGCCGGAGTCGAGGCGTACCTGCTCGACCTGCTCTCGGCCGACCATCTCGACCACGTCGCGGCCGGTGCGTACCGTGACGCCGTGGCGGGCGAACAGATCGCCGACGCGCCGGCCGGTCTCCTCGTCGACCATCTGCGAGAGCGGATACGCTGACTTCACGACGAGCGTCACCGACAGCTTGCGGTCGACGAGCGCTTCCGAGACCTGCAGCCCGACGTTGCCGCCGCCCACCACAACCGCCCGGCGACCCGCCATCGCCGCGCGATCGATGGCTTCGAGATCCTCGAGATCGCGCAGCCCGAAGACACCCTCCAGCGTCGCGCCGGGCACGTTGACGCGGGCGCTGCGAGCGCCCGCCGCGATGACGAGCCTGTCGAACCCGATCTCCTGTCCGTTGCTCAACGTGAGCGTGCGGCGTGTGATGTCGAGGCCCACGGCCCGGACGCCGCGGACGACGGTCGCGCCCAGCTCGTGCTCGAGGTACCGTTCAGGCCGCCACTGCAGGAGCGAGGCGTCGACGCGCCCCGCAAGCGCATAGGCGAGCAGCGGCCGCGAGTACTCTGGACCCTGGTCGGCGGTGACGACCGTGATCGCACAGCCGGGCGCGTGCTCCCTCGCCGCTTCACAGGCCGCGACGCCGGCCGCAGACGAGCCGACAATCACCACGTGACCGTCGAAGTCGGTGTGCGCTCGCGCCACGGTCTCGTCACGCGCTTGAAGCGCGTGGGTCGGGCACGCGTTCACGCAGGCTGGAACGTCGAGGCCGGCGCAGACGTCGCAGCGCGTCACCAGGTCGCGGGCCGGATCGGGCCGAATGCCGTACGGGCACACCATCAGGCACATCAGGCAGCCGACGCACCGCTCCTCATCGAGCACCACTCGGCCATCGGCCGGCACGCGGTGGAGCGCGCCGCTCTTGCAAGCGAACACGCAGAGCGGCTCGTCGCACTGCTCGCATCTGAGCGCGTCGACGCCGTTGACGCCACGCACGACGGACACGCGGCGTCTGGGACGAGGCTCCTCGACGATGGCCTCGTCGAGGCGCCGGCTTCGGGAATGGACGACGGCGCACGCCAGCTCGCAGCTGCGGCAGGCCAGGCATCGCTCGCCGTCGAAGACAAGGGCACGCGCCATGTCAGTCCCCTGGGGCTCGCGCCTGGCTTCTGGCCTGGGCCTTGCCGCATCCGAGGCCTTCGAGGCCGCGCGGCGTTTCGTAATCGACGAGCGAACGCGACGCTGCGCCGGCGTCCACCGGGACGCCCCCCTCGTGCAGCATCGGCGCGAGCTTCAGCGCTTTCCGCTTGCGATCGAGATGCGCCAGGATCCCCTGAACCGCCTCTTCCACGTCCTCGGTGAAAAGGAAACGGCCGCCGGTCTCCTGTTCCACCGTGCCCTCCAGGTACTCGCGAACAACCCGGCTGCCGGCGACGCGTGGCACGGGCAGGAACGCGGTGAAGACGCCGGACGCTACCGCATAGAGACCGATGGCGATCGCCTTCTCGCTCATCGCCTCGGGCGCTGCGGCGGCAATCGGCAGCTCGGAGAGGTCGGTGCCGATCCCGCCTTCGGCGACGAGCGCGACGCATACCGACAGGATTCGGGAGTTGTCCACGCACGATCCCACGTGCAGCACCGGAGGAATGCCGACCGCCTCGCACACTTCGCGCAGACCGGGCCCGGCGTGCTCGAGCGCCGCTTCGGGGCGGAGCAGTCCGGCCTTTGCCGACGCGATGGCGCTGCAGCCGGTTTGCACGACGAGCACGTCTTCTGCAAGCAGCCGCCGAACGAGGGCGAGGTGATGCCGATCCTGCGCGACCTTCAGGGTGTTGCAGCCGACCACCGCGACCACGCCGCGCACCCGTCCGGCCGCGATGGCGTCGATGAGCGGACGGTACCCCGATCGGAAGCGGCCGCCCAGGTACTGCGGCAGATTCTCGTTGGTGAATCCGGCGACGAGATCGGCCGACTCCCGCGGAATCCGCACGCGCGAGGGGTCGCGACGCGTGAACGCCGCGACCGCCCGCCGCACAATCTGCCGGGCGATCTCTTTCGCGCGGTGCGGTTCGAACTCGATGTGCTCCGCGCCCGGAACGTGCGCCTTGGCCGACGTCGAGACGACCGAGGTGTGATGGCAGGAGGCAATCGCCGGCAGCGACGGCATGACGCACTGCACGTCGACGACCATCAGGTCGACAGCGCCTGTGAGCAGCGCCAGCTCCTGGTGCAGGTAGTTGCCGGCCACCGGCATGCCCTGGCGCATCAGGACTTCGTTCGCCGTGCAGCAGATCCCGGCGATGTTGATGCCTTCTGCGCCCGCCTCCCGCGCGAGCGCGAGGAGGTCGGGGTCGCGGCTGGCCCGCACCAGCATCTCGCTGAGCGCCGGCTCGTGGCCGTGGACGAGCAGGTTCACCTGGCGCTCCTGCAGAACCCCCAGGTTCGCGCGCGATCGGATCGCGGTCGGGCCGCCAAACAGCACGTCCTGCACGTCGGTCGCGATCATCGATCCGCCCCAGCCGTCGGCCAGCGCGGTGCGCATCGCGGCGCGCAGCAGCGCAATCGGGTCGGACTCGACGCCGTGGTGCGCGCGGTGCAGGAGATCGACGATCTCGCGATCGATCCCCCGCGGCATGATCCCGAGCGCGTCCCACCGCGTCCGTTGTCCTTCGGGCGCGCGCAGCGCGGGCGTGAGCCGTCCTTCCTGTCTGCCGAACTCGGCCGTCATCGCGCGCGCCAGATCGCCGGCGATGTCGTCAACCGATCGACCTGAGGCCGCGATGCCCCACTCGGCCGCCAGCGCCATGAGTCTGGTCGGGTTGACCACGTTGTAGCCGGACGACCCGCCCGTGCTCGCCTCGCGCAGCACGCCGACGACCTCGCGGCCGTGATCGCTGTGGGCCGCGACGCCCGACGCGACCGCTCGCGCAAGGTTGCGGGCGACGATCAGATCCGCGCTCGCGCCACAGATGCCAACCTCGGCACCCTCACCGAACGGATCGATGCGGCACGGGCCCATGTAGCAGCCATGGCAGCAGACGCCCAGCTCGCCGAATCCGCAAAGCGGCTGCATCGCGTCGTGGCGGTCCCATGCGGTGACGGCACCCAGGTCTCGCGCGTACAACAAGACCTGCTGTGCCGCCGGGTCGACAGAACGGTTCTTGACGTCCACGTTGTCATCCATCCCCTATCAGGCTGTGGCGAAACTCTCCTCGGGTGGTGTCCGCCTTCAGGCGGACCTAAGACCGGGCGCAAATCGCCGCTCGGTCCGGCTGAAGCCGGACACTACGTAGTTTCACCACGGGCCACGTAGTTTCACCACGGGCCACGTAGTTTCACCACGGGCTCCTATCGCTAGTCGATCCGCCGGACCAGCGCCATCATCTCTCGATAGAACGCGCCGTCGCGGTCCCATCCGCCATGGCGCGCCTGCTGTTCCACGCTGCGATCGTGGGGAAGCGTGCACACCAGCGGCAGCTCGCCGATGTTCTGGCGCACGAACGCGGCGTCTTCGTCGGTCGCGATCTTGTTCGCGACGACCGCCACGCGCGCCACTCCGAGATCGGCCGCCAGCTTCGCGATACGTCCGGCCGTGTCCACGCTCGCCCAGCCCGGCTCGACGACAATCAACATGAGATCGACGCCTTCGGCGGTGCCCCGCCCCAGGTGCTCGATGCCTGCCTCCATGTCGACCACGACGTGCTCGTCGTCCTGGAGCAGCAGATGGCCGAGCACCTCGCGCACCAGGATGTTCTCCGGGCAGGCGCAGCCGCGCCGGCCGCGTTCGATCGTGCCCATGACGAGCACGCGGATGCCGTCGACCTCCACGCCGACCTGCGCCGGGATGTCGTCGACGCGCGGGTTCATCTTCAGAAACCCGCCCCACCCCTCCCCGCCGCCGACGCGCTCGTTGACGAGCGCTTTCAATGTGGCCAGCGGCGCGATCTCGGGACCGCGGTAGCCCAGCGTGCCCGCCAGGTTCGCGTCCGGGTCGGCATCGATCGCCACCACGCGCCGGGACAGATCCGACCAGCACCGCGCGAGGTGCGCCGCAACGGTGGTCTTGCCGACGCCTCCCTTGCCGGTGACCGCGACCTTCATGCCCCGCCTTCCCAGCCGGCGAGCGCGCTGAGCGCCGGAGACGAGACGTCCAGCTCGAGCAGCGATCGTCCCGCGCCGTCGAGCGCCGACACGCCGGCGTCCCACGGCACGGTGAAGGTCCGTGCGAATGGTGCGTCCCCAAACGCCGCCGCCTCAGCCAACCGCGCGGCGAGCGGGTCACCAGATTCCAGTCCGTTCAGAATGAGATCGACCTGCGGCAATGTCCCGTCGTGGAGATTCGAGTAGATCTCCAGCGCCCGGCGCGCGGTCTCGGCCGACATCTTCGCCCGGCCCACGACGCACACGAGCCGATCCGGCTTCGCGGCCGTGCGACGCGAGAGATGCTCCAGGCCGGCTTCGCAGTCGACGATGACGTGCCGGTACGATCGCGTCAGCCGATCGAGGTAGGATCGCACCACGTTGTTGACAAAGCAGTAGCACCCCGCCCCCTCTGGATGCCCCATCGTCAGCAGGTCGAAGCCGTTGTGCTCGACGAGCGCGTCCTCGGCGTGAATGGCCAGCCACTCGGCGTGCGACATCGAGGCGGGCCGGTCCGGCGCGTCGCGCATGTCGTCGCGGAGGTCGGCCAGGGTGCGGTCGATCGGGATCCCCAGCGCCGGCCCGAGACAGTTCGAAGGGTCCGCGTCAATCGCGAGCACGGGGACGTGTCGCGCCAGCAGGAAACGGCGAACGAGCAGCGCGGTGAGGGTGGTCTTTCCGACGCCGCCCTTTCCGACGACCGCAATCAGCACCCAAGCCTCTCGCGCTCCCGAACCAATCCGGACAACCGGACGAGGGCATCGACGACGCGGTTGGCGTCGTCGACGCTCTGGCCGCCGATGCCGCACGACGGCGTCAGAATGGCCTGGCGATAGAGCCGGTCGCGGTCCATCCCCTTGGCGGCGAGCTGTCCGATGCGGTCGTCGAACATCTGGAGCAGCGTGACCGGATCGAGATCGTCCGCGGTCCCGGAGGCGGGCACGATCCCCCAGCTGAGAATCCCTCCGCGATCCAGAAACGATCGCAGGTGATCGGGATAGAGCGGGATACCCTGGAAGCAGGCGAACGCGTCGAAGTTGACGACGTCGACCTCGGTGGAGAACACGAGCGACCAGTCGGTGTTTCCGCAGCAGTGAATGCCGGCCAGCGCGCCTTCGGCGTGTACGGCGGCGATGGCCACGTCGAGTGCCGAGATGACGTCCTCGCGGGAGACGTTGACGAAGGCCGATCCGAAGGAACAGAGATACGGCTCGTCGAGGACCACCAGCGCGCCCTGGGCGACCTCGCGCAGGCGGCGCGCCATCCACCGCGCCTTCATCGCCATCCCCTGCGTCGCGACCTCGTGGAGCTCCGGAGAGTAGGCGAGGGATCGTTTGGACGCGTCGGTCACCGTCATCGCGAAGCTGAAAGGCCCCGTGACTTGACCTTTCGCCCAGCGATGGGCGTCGGGTTCAGCCTGTTGCAGCTTCTCGAGGAACAGATGCAGTCCGAGCGCGTACTCCCGCGATACCGCGAAGCGGTCGACCTGCTCCTCCACGACCGCTTGATAGAACTGCTCGAGCGCCGACTCGAACGCGGGTCCGCTCTGGAAGTAGATCCGCTGTCCTTCGCCGTCGATGACTGCGCCAGGCAACCCCTCGGAATACTGGACGTACATGCTCTCGCGCCAATCACGCGCGGGGAGCTGCGGCCATGCGGGAAGCTGGCGAAAGCGTTTCAGGAGATCGTCGACCAGCGGCGCGGCGGTCGCGTGGGGAAAGCTGCCGACAAGGCAAGGGGCGGCGTTGAATTCAGGCGGCGTGACAGCCATAGGCGGACCGGGGTGGGAGTGCGGTCGGCCACGCAAATGGGACCACCGGTGCGCCGCGACGTGCGCGCCGTCCAGGTTCCGAGGCTGACGCCTTCCCCTACCGTTTCGACAAATGTGACTGGTTAGCGGTCCCTACGGGCGCCACGCGCGAAGCGCCAGCCGCCGACGACGCCAGAGACTAACACACAAATTGCCGCGTGTGGCGGCGGTTTCAAGCAGATGGGGCGCGACACTGACCGCGTCAAGACGGCACTTTGACACGCGCCCGGCGGCGCCGCGCAGCGGCGTGCACCGGCGCGGCCCGGCTGGAGCCGCGCGCCCCAGGCTCGGCGGCCTCGCGCGCGATCATCACTTCGGTGGACTTCACGATGGCGAGCGCTTCGTCGCCGCGGCGCAGCTTCAGCTCGTC
>Ga0082335_1007519_pt1 | contig 13092 bp, 12 predicted proteins | sample Subgrocontami58m_FD_72375 | JGI IMG/M metagenome (GOLD analysis project Ga0082335, IMG submission 72375) | Subsurface groundwater microbial communities from S. Glens Falls, New York, USA - GMW37 contaminated, 5.8 m (SPADES assembly) (version 2) ...
TGGGCATCGAGCCTTTTCTCGTGACCTCCGCCGTTATTGCCGTGGTCGGCCAGCGGCTGGTGAGGATGCTTTGTCCCAAATGCAAGGAATCCTATGTACCTGACGACGAATCTCTGGCCTACGTGGGAATCGGGAAGGAGCAGCTTGCAAAGCACGTCCTTTATCGGCGGAAGGGTTGTCCGGCCTGTATGAATACCGGCTACCGGGGCCGTACCGCCATTTTCGAGATCATGATCATGGATGAAGACATCAAGCGTCTGGTTCTGAAGACCTCGGATTCCAACCAGATTGCTGACCTGGCCATTGAACGGGGCATGACCACCATGCTGCAGAACGGCGCGGAAAAAGTATTGCAAGGCATAACCACGCTGGAAGAGGTGCTCCGGGTAACGAGGGTCGTTATCAGGCTGGAAGCGGATATGGAGGCTTGATCATTAACCTGTCGCTCCTGGAAAGATGAAATGGTTGTAAATAATATCAGTTTCAAAAAGAAAATTTCCTTATTCCTTTTGCTGTTTGTGGCGCTTTACGCTGGTTTGGCGCGGGCGGCAGAGCCGACATTCCCCCGTCCCAAAGGGGCGGTGAACGACTTTGCCGGCGTCCTCGACGCTGCTGCGGTGCAGACCATGGAAAACCTGTCCCGCGAGGTACTGGAGAAAACAGGGACGTCCCTTGTCTTGGCCGTGCTGCCTGCTATCGGTGATAATGAGCCTGCCGATTACGCCAATCGTCTTTACCAATCCTGGGGGATCGGAGCCAAGGGGACTGATAAGGGTGTGCTCCTGTTACTGGCGGTGAAAGAGCGCAAGGTCAGGATCGAAACAGGTTATGGTGTTGAAGGGATTCTCCCCGATGGCAAAGTGGGCGAGATACTCGATAAATATGTCATTCCGGAGCTCCGCGTCGGCCAGTATGGGCAGGGCTTGACCAGGGGATTCGTCGCGCTGGCGGGGGTAATTGCCCAGGACGCCCATGTCGAATTGACGGGTTTACCCGCGCTCCCCCAGCCGTACGCCAGGAACTCCCGGCGCGGCACGGGCCTGCCACTGTTGTTGCTCCTCCTGCTGCTCATCCCGCTACTGGGGACCAGGCAGGGGCGGGCAATGCTGCCCTTGCTTCTTTTGCTGTTCCTGGGGGGCGGGAGAGGCGGCGGCGGTTATGGCGGCGGCTTCGGGGGCGGATTTGGCGGATTTGGCGGCGGTTCCAGTGGCGGCGGCGGTTCCGGCCGCAGTTTTTAGTGAGTATCAGGGGTTAGGATGAGGTTTGTTATGGCTAAAGTTATAAAAAAACCACAGGAGATTTTTACCGAAATCACGGCAGATTTTCAGCAGGCATGCGGTGCAGATCTTTTATCCATTATTCTTTACGGCAGTGGCACTGGCAATTATTACCTTCCCGGGCAATCGGATATTAATTTCCTGATTATTCTGAAAGAGGTGGGGATTGTTAACCTGGAGCAGTGTCTTACGGTAATCGGGAAATGGGAAAAAAGGCGCGTGGCGGCCGTTTTTATGACACCGGCCTATATTGCTGACTCACAGGATACTTTTCCCGTGGAACTACTTAATATGCAGCTGAACCACTGCGTTGTTTACGGTGAAGATGGCTTAGCGGACCTGAAATTGGCAGCCGGGGAGCTGCGGTTACAACTGGAGCGGGAGTTGAAGGGGAAGGTCTTGCACCTGCAGCAGGGCTTTCTGTCCTGCGGGGGGAAAGCTAAGGGATTACGTCAGCTTATCGGATTATCCATGGGGAGTTTTTTGCCTTTGTTTACAGTGTTGCTTTTCCTCAGAGGTTATAAAACTCCGCCGGGCCGGAGGGATTTGATTAAAGCTCTGTCTCTGGCGTATCCTGTTAAGGCCGACGTCTTTCTCCAGGCGATTGATATCCGGGAAAAGCGGAGCAAGCTTTCCGACCGGGAGCTTAAAGAGCTGTTCAAGTCCTATCATCATGAAATAGCCCGCCTGGCGAAACGCATCGATAAGCTGGAAGTTTAATCTTTTATTTATTTGAGGGAGGTACTTATATGTCTAGAGGGAAGAAAATACTGATTATTGTCGGCGTTGTAATCGTCCTTGCCTTATTTTCCGTTTACTCTTTGTTCAAGGGTAGTTACAACAATTTCGTAACCATGGATGAAGGGGTAAAGAGCTCCTGGGCGCAGGTGGAAAACCAGTTGCAGCGCCGCTACGATCTGATTCCTAATCTCGTCGAAACGGTCAAAGGCTATGCCAAACAGGAGAAGGATGTCCTGGTTGAGGTAACGAATGCCCGGGCCAGGGTTGGCGGGGCGGGCAAAATCCCCGATAAGATGGCGGCCAATAACGAGTTATCAGGCGCTTTGAGCCGCTTGCTGATAGTGGTGGAACGTTACCCGGAGCTCAAGTCCAATCAAAATTTTCTGCGCCTCCAGGATGAGCTGGCGGGCACGGAAAACAGGATTGCCGTGGAAAGAAGAAGGTACAATGAAGTTGTGCAGGCTTACAATGTGGCGATCAGGTCTTTTCCCGGTAATATTGTGGCCGGTATGTTCGGCTTTGAGAAGGCGGCTTTCTTTGAGGCGCCGACGGCAGCCCAGGCCACCCCACAGGTTAAATTTTAGCCTGAACGGGAGAGCGTAAAGAAATTGACGAATGCCGATTTGTTACGAAAAAAGACAGAATAAATTCATTGCGCAAAATGGCGAGGGGGTAAACGATTGACAGGGGTTAGGGGTAAATTACTGATTCTTTTTCTTATCCCCATGATGCTGTATATCGCCACACTGGGTGTCTTGCCGCTCATGGAGCCAGACGAAGCCCGTTACAGCGCCATCCCCAGCCATATGAACATATCCGGAGATTACGTTACTCCGCGTCTGCAGGGGGTCGTCTATATAGAAAAACCGCCCCTTGCCTACTGGGCGACGGCTCTTTCTTTCAATATCTTCGGTGAAAATGACTTTTCTGCCCGCTTATTTACCGGTCTTTCCGCCTGGGGCTGCATTCTGCTCGTCTATGCCATGGGGCGGTTTTTTCATGACGAGAAGGCGGGGCTCTATGGGGCTGCCGTTTTAGCGACGTCTTTATTTCACTATGCCATGGGGCGGATCAATATCCTCGATATGCCTGTTGCCTTCCTGATGAGCCTGGCTATCTGGGCCGGATATCGTTATTGTAATTCGGGGGACACGTACCGGTCTGCTACGCAGCTTCCGGATTCGGGGGACACGTACCGGTCTGCTACGCAGCTTCCGGATTCGGGGGACACGTACCGGTCTGCTACGCAGCTTCCGGTACATGTCCCCCTGAGGGAGAAGGCGTGGCTTTACCTTTGCTATTTGGCCTGTGCCCTGGCCTTCCTGACCAAGGGATTGATCGGGTTTGTTTTGCCGGCGGCGGTGCTCGTCATTTGGCTTATGGCTGTGAAAAGATGGCGTACCATCCCCAGGCTCATCTCGCCGCTGGGGATCGTGATTTCTCTCGCGGTTTCCCTGCCCTGGCTGATCCTCATCCAAAAAGCCCACGGTGATTTCCTCCGTTTCTTTTTTATTCAGGAACACTTCCAAAGATATATCACCACCGTGCACCACCATGGGGAACCCTTTTATTTTTACCTCCCGATTATCATCGCCGGGACGCTGCCCTGGTGTGCTTTTATCTTTAAAACCACGGGCGGCCGGGGGAGGAATTGGTTCCGTGATAAACTATTCCGCAAGGAAGACGCGGTTTTTCTGCTTGTTTGGGGCGGTTTTATCTTCCTTTTCTTCTCCCTTTCCGGTTCCAAACTGATTCCCTACATTGCGGCCCTTTTTCTACCCCTGGCGGTCGCTCTGGGGCGAATATTCAGCTTTTATGATGAACACAGGACGCCGGAAGAAAAGGTTGCGGTTCCTTATCATTTGCCGGCATTCGCGCAGTCTCTGATCTTCCTTGCCCTGCTTTTGGCGCCGCTTTTTATCAAAGAAAGAAAGATTTCCCTCGAAACTTGGTGGCCGTGGATTGTTGCGCCCCTGCTGTTCCAGGCTCTGTTGCTTTTTCTACCCGGTTACGTAAGGAAAAAAACGGGGGGGAACTGGTTTTTTACGGTCTATCTGCTGACGGCGTTTTTTCTGGTATCCCTGGTTTTTCCCCTGTCGCGTTTTCTTTCGCCCTATAAATCCGCTTATTCTCTTGCCCAGGCAATCAAGCGGGAAGTGCCGGTCGGCCAGGAGCTCTACCAATACGATGTATGCCTTTACGGCATTGATTATTATGATAAGATAAGAACCCCCATCGTGAATGATTTTGGGGAAATTAGCTATGGCATTGCCTGCTTGCCGCCCGCAGAAAGGGAGCGTTACTTCTTGCGTGACCAGGAGTTTTTCCGTATCTGTCGGCAGCGGCAGGAGACCTACTGCGTGGTCAAGAGGCGGGAAGATCTGGAAAGACTTAAAAAGGAGTTTCCCCGTATGCTGATTATGTGGGACAATGAATATTATTATTTGCTGAAGGTGAAAGCTTGAAGATACGGGAAGATTTTTTGCCTTTGAGTCGGCCGTCGATCGGCAGCGAGGAAATCCGGCAGGTTACGGCCTGCCTGGAATCGGGCTGGATTACCACGGGGCCGCTCTGTCAGCAATTTGAAGCGCAATTCTGCGCTCTTACCGGCGCCTCACGGGCCGTTTCCCTGAGTTCGGGGACGGCAGGCATGCACCTGCTTCTCCTGGCCATGGGCATCGGCCCGGGGGATGAAATTATCACGCCTTCTCTGACTTTTGCCTCCACGATCAATTTGATTGCCATGCTGGGCGCCACGCCGGTTTTTGTTGACATCGATTACGACACCCTGAATATCAATGCCGACTTGCTGGCGGAAAGGATTACCCCCCGCACAAAAGTCATCATTCCCGTGCACTTCGCCGGCGCCCCGGCGGACATGGATAAAATTATGGCCATTGCGGCCCGTTACGGGCTTGTGGTGATTGAGGACAGCGCCCATGCGATCGGCACCTGGTATAAAGGGGTGCATGCCGGTGGCTTTGGCAACAGCGCCGTTTTTTCCTTTCACCCCATAAAAAACATCACCACGGGGGAGGGCGGCTTGATCACGCTTAGCGATGGCGATCTGGAGGCGCGGCTCCGGCGGCTTCGTTTTCACGGCCTGGAGAAGGATGCCTGGAAGCGTTACGGTAAAGGCGGCAACCCCGAGTATGATATCCAGACGCCGGGATTCAAATACAATCTCACCGACATGCAGGCAGCGCTGGGACTGGCGCAGCTGTCCCGGTTGCCGGAGTTCAATGCGCGCCGGACGCATCTGGCCGCTCTCTACCACGAAGGATTGCGGGGCGTAGCGCGAATTGCCCTGCCGGGTGTGCCTGATTATCCACATGTCCACGCCTGGCACCTGTTTATTATCAAGCTCCTCGATATGGAGCGGCGGCTTTTCATGGAAAAACTGTCGGAATATAACGTGGGTTATGGCCTTCATTTCCCGGCCAATCATCTGCTTTCCTATGTCAAGGAGAGATTTCCCCTGTCTGCGGCGGCCCTGCCGGAGACGGAGCGGGCGGCGGCGGGCATTATTTCCTTACCTCTTTTCCCAGGGATGAGGGATGAAGATGTCCATTATGTATGCGAAGCCGTCAGGGAGCTAATGAGATGATTTCCCTCGTGATTCCCCTATATAACGAAGAAGCGAATATCGCGGCCCTCATGGAGCGCCTCCTGCCGGTCATGCAAGAGTTCGGGGAACCATTTGAGCTGATTCTGGTGGATGACGGCAGTTCCGATGGTTCGCTGGCTCTTTTACAGGCTTATACTGCACAGCCGGAAATAAAGGTGGTGGAACTTACCAGGAATTACGGGCAGCATGCGGCCATCATGGCGGGTTTTTCCCTCGTCCAGGGCGACATCGTCATCACCCTCGACGCCGACTTACAGAACCCGCCGGAAGAGATTCCCCGGCTGATCGCCAAAATGACGGAGGGTAATTACGATGTAGTGGGCACCATCAGGAAGGGGCGTAAGGATTCCCTGTTCCGGATCATGCCTTCCAAGCTGATCAACATGGTAGCCAGAACAATTACCGGGGTGAAGATGACGGATTGGGGCTGCATGCTGCGCGCTTACAGACGTCCCGTCGTGGAACGCATGCTTTCCTGCCGTGAGCACGCAACTTTCATCCCGGCGCTGGCCACCCACTTCGGGAAGCGGGTGACGGAGATCGAGGTTACGCATGAAGAAAGATACGGCGGTAAGTCCAACTATCCCTTGCGCAAACTTATCAATCTACAGTTCGATCTGGTGGCCTCCTTTTCTGAACTTCCCCTGAAATTGCTTATGTATGGCGGGATCACCATGTCTTTCCTGGGCGTTTTGTTTGGTGTGGTGCTGGTTGTCGCGCGCCTGAACTACGGCGCTCACTGGGCGGCGCAAGGTGTTTTCACCCTGTTTGCCATCCTCTTCGTTTTTGTCGGCATGCAATTTTTTGCCCTTGGAATCATCGGCGAATACATCGGCCGTATCTACCGCGAAGTCCGCAAGCGGCCGGAATACGTCATTGAACGGATTTACGCCGGGGACAATGCGTAACATGGCAACGGGAAGCCCGATGAAAACGGTGGTTTTTGCCTATCATGATATGGGTCTCACGGGCCTTATGGCCCTGAAGCGGACGGGCTTTGAGATCGTTGCCATTTTTTCGCATGACGATGACCCGGAGGAGAATTGCTGGTTTGGCTCCGTGCCGGCTTGGGCGAAGGAAAATAGCATTCCCCTGTTTTGCCCGGCGGATGTGAATCTACCGGCATGGCGTCAAAAGATTGTTGCCCTGGCGCCGGAGGTCATCTTTTCCTTTTATTACCGTCACCTTTTGTCCCCCGAAATATTGGCGGTGCCGACGGGCGGCGCCTTTAATCTTCATGGCTCACTCTTGCCCCGTTACCGGGGGCGTTGTCCGGTTAACTGGGTTCTGGTGAACGGGGAGGAGGAAACTGGCGTAACACTCCATCGTATGGTAGCCAAAGCGGATGCCGGTCATATTTTGGCTCAAAAAATTGTTCCCATCGCTTTTGCAGACACAGCGAAGAGTCTTTATGGCAAACTTTGCCACGCTGCGGTGCTGCTGCTCGATGAAACGTTGCCCTTGATAAAAGCCGGCGATAATCCCGGCTATCCGCAGGATTTGTCTTCCGGCAGCTATTACGGCGGCCGGACCCCGGCGGATGGGTGTATCGACTGGCATTGGCCGGCATTGCGCATCTACAATCTCATCCGGGCCGTCACGGCCCCCTATCCGGGCGCCTTTGCTTTCACACGCGGGGGGGAGCGGATGCTCATCTGGTGGGGATTGCCCGAGGGGAGTGATGCAGCGGGAAAACCGGGGAGCGTCGTTGAAGAAGGTGGGGCCGTTTTTATTTGTGCCGGCGCGGGGCGCCTCAGGCTGATCGATATTGAAATCAGCGGCAAGCGTTTAAAAAATGGAGAAATTTCGGAATATTTCCGGCAGCAGGAAGGAGAAAGGCAATTATGAATGTCCTCATCTTGGGGGTAAATGGATTTATCGGCCATCATCTGACGAGGCGGATCCTGGCGGAAACGGATTGGCATGTTTACGGTATGGACCTTGCGGATGATCGTTTGGGAAAGGCGATCGGCGACAGCCGTTTCCATTTCATTGAAGGGGATATTGCGATCAACCGGGAGTGGATTGAGTATCATGTCAAGAAATGCGATGTCGTGATGCCGCTCGTGGCGATTGCCACACCCAAACTATACGTCGAAGATCCGCTGGCGGTTTTCAACCTTGATTTTGAGATGAATTTGAACATTATCCGGCAGTGTGTGAAGTATCATAGGCGGGTGGTTTTCCCTTCCACCTCGGAAGTATATGGCGCCTGCCAGGAAGCGGAATTTGACGAAGACGAGAGTTTTTTGGTGGTAGGTCCAATCAGGAAAGAACGCTGGATCTATTCGGCAAGCAAGCAATTGCTGGATCGGGTTATTTATGCCTACGGCACGCGCGGACACCTTGATTTTACCCTGTTTCGCCCCTTTAACTGGGTTGGACCGCGCCTCGATTCCCTCTTTGCTGCCAAAGAGGGGAGTTCCCGCGTGGTGACCCAGTTTATTGCCGAGCTGCTCTTGAAACGTCCCCTGAAGCTGGTGGACGGGGGGCTGCAGAAGCGCTGCTTCACCTATGTTGACGACGGCATCGCGGCACTGCTCAAGATACTGGAAAACAAAGATAATCTTTGTAAAAACGAAATTATTAACATCGGCAATCCCCGGAATGAATGCTCCGTAAAAGAGCTGGCCCTGCTTCTGAAGAAAATTTTCATGTCTCATCCCGATCACCAGCAGGACAGCGAATATTCGGAGATCGTGGAAGTTACTGCGGCGACTTACTATGGGCAGGGTTATCAGGACATCTATTGCCGCAAACCGAGCATTGCCAAAGCTGAAAAATTACTGGGCTGGAGGCCGGAGATCGGCATGGATGAGGCGCTGGAGTGGACGCTCTATTCCTTCCTGGAAGAGAACTCTGCAGACTGTAGCCTGTAACCTGGGAGAAAGGCATGGCGGCGTGCAAAATTTACTGGGGCTCAAGATAGATGTTGACACCTACGAGGGCATGAGGCGTGGTGTCCCGAAGCTCCTGAAGATTCTGGAACGCCTGGGTGTGAAAGGCACCTTTTATCTGAGTGTCGGGCCGGACGCCTCGGGCCGGGCGATTCTGGAGCTTTTGCGTAACCCCCGTTTTCTGAAAAAGATGTGCCGCACCAATGCCGTTGGCCTTTATGGCCTGCGCACCGCCCTCTACGGGACCATCCTGCCCTCGCCGTTGATCGCCCTTTCCTTTCCGGAAATAGTCAAGGAAATCATTGCCCAGGGGCATGAGGCGCAATTCCATGCCTGGGATCATCGACGCTGGCAGGACGAATTGCCCCGCCGTGACATCGCCTGGATTAGTGCCTGGTTTGCCCAGGGGGTGGAAGGGTTTGAGAGGTTGACCGGCCAGGCGCCTACCTCCTTCGGGGCGCCCGCCTGGCTGGTTGATGAGCGTGTTCTGGCGATTGTCAAATCTTACAATTTCTCCTACTTAAGCTGCACGCGGGCCAGGGAGCCCTTTATTCACGAAGGTTGCGGCCTTATCGAAATTCCCTCGGATTTGCCCTGTCTCGAGGAGGTGGGGGAGGAGCGTGGTCACGATATCGTCAGTGATTTGCTGCGGGAACCGGGCCATCATGTACTGCCCCTGCATGCCGAGGTAGAGGGGGGCATCCGGCAAGACTGGTTCGTGCAATTGATGGCCAGGGCGACGGCTCTGGGCTACCAGGCTGTTCCTTTAAGGGCGATTCATGCACAATTGGTGAGGGAGACCCTGGTGGTCCGTAAACATCAACTGGCGATGCTGCCTGGACGGGCCGCCCTCTGCGCCGTTTAGTAAGACGGACGAAGGGATTGTCGGCCAGGAACCCCAACATCTATAAAATGGTATTCACGTCATGATTTTTGAAGGCAATATGGCCGATAGTCCAGGTGACGCCAGCGCTGTGGCACCCCTGCGCCGGTTTTCCGGTAAGATTGTCGATGTGTTCCACCGCAAAATATTTCCGGGGATCATGACCGTGGCGGCGGACCGGATCGTCGCGGTTCATCGGGACGACTCCGTTCGGAGCGGTTCCCTTATCATGCCCGGGCTGGTGGATGCCCATGTCCATATCGAAAGCACGATGGTGACACCGGCTGAGTATGCGCGGGTTGCCACGGTCTCCGGTGTGGTGGGGGCCGTCTCTGATCCCCATGAGATTGCCAATGTTCTGGGGGTGGCGGGTGTGGAATATATGCTTGCCAGCGCCAGCTCGACCTTGTTCAGCTTTGCCTTTGGCGCGCCTTCCTGCGTCCCCGCCACGACCTGCGAGACCGCCGGCGCCGTATTAGGGGCGGCAGCAGTAGAATCATTGCTCTCACGACCGGAGATCAGATACTTGAGCGAAGTCATGAACGTGCCCGGCGTGCTCCAGGGAGAACTGGAGGTGCTGCACAAGGTCAAGGCCGCTCTCCGTATTGGTAAAAAGGTGGATGGCCACGCGCCTGGACTTACAGGCGAATCCTTGCGGCGTTACGCCGCCGCCGGTATCTCTACCGACCATGAGTGTGTTGATCTTGCCGAGGCCAAAGAAAAAATTGCTGCCGGGATGCACATCCTCATCCGGGAAGGATCGGCGGCGAAAAACTTCGATCAGTTGGCCCCACTTCTTGCCTGTCATGCTGACCGGTGCATGTTCTGCACCGACGATCTTCATCCCGATGATCTCGTAAACGGCTCGATAGACAGCCTGGTTCGCCGGGCGTTCCGTCTTGGCTACGACCGGATGGATGTCCTGGCCGCCGCCACCGTCAACCCGGTTTGCCATTACGGCATGAAAAGCGGTTTGTTAAGGCCGGGAGACCGTGCGGACTTCATCATGGTGGACGACTTTGATTCTTTCAACGTGCAGCAGACTTATCTTGCCGGTCGCCTGGTTGCAGACGGCGGTGTTTCCCTCATCGAGCCGGTCCCAACGGCAACCGTCAACCATTTTGCTGCCCGGCAGCGCCAGTTGGATGATTTCCGTGTGGCCACAGGCAAAGGTCCGGTCAACGCCATCCGCGCTTTCGATGGCCAGATTTTTACAGAGAGAGAGCAGATTTCACCTCTCCCTAAAGGCAAATATGCTGTTCCGGATCCGGCACGCGACCTGCTGAAGATAGTTGTGGTCAACCGTTACCGCGATCAGCCCCCGGCCGTGGGCTTTGTCCGTGGTTTCGGTCTGAAGACCGGCGCGATTGCCTCTTCCGTCGCCCATGACTCCCATAATATTGTCGCAGTTGGCGCAGACGATCTTGCCATTTGCGAAGCGGTGAACGCGGTTATTGAGCAGAAAGGGGGGCTTGCGGTTGCGGCTGGTCCGCAATCCAGTATCCTGCCGCTTCCCATTGCGGGCCTCATGAGCGACCGCGATGCCTGGCAGACGGCGGCAATATACAGGCAGCTCGATGCAAGTGCGAAGGCCCTTGGTTCGGAGCTTGCCGCACCCTTCATGACGCTGTCATTTATGGCGCTATTGGTGATACCTTCCTTGAAATTAAGTGATCAAGGTCTTTTTGATGGCAAAATTTTTTCCTTTATCGATCTTTTTCCCGAAGGTTGAAATGCTTACGTTAGCTGCGGCAAGCGCAGGATGCTTGAGTTTCTTTTCTGCGAGGTTTTTCTTGACAAATGATATTTAATAACATAGAGAACCCCATTCCTAATCTTTGCTTACTGGTGGTAAGATGAAAACATATAATGCTAAAAAAGAAGATGCAAATCGTGAGTGGCGGGTTGTGGATGCCCAGGGAGCAGTGCTGGGGAGGCTTGCCGCAAAGATCGCTGCCTGTCTGCGTGGTAAGGATAAACCCATTTATACGCCTTACGTGGATGCAGGTGACTTTGTTATTGTCGTCAATGTTGACAAGATTGTGCTTACGGGCAAGAAGCTTACGGACAAGATATACTACCGATATTCCGGCTATCCCGGTGGATTGACAGAAACCCCGGCGGGGAAAATGCTGCAAGCCAACCCGGAGAATGTGCTTCGTCTGGCCGTGAAGGGCATGCTGCCGAAGAATACCCTGGGACGGGCAATGTTGAAAAAGCTGAAGATCTATGCTGGGGGAGGGCATCCTCATGAGGCCCAGTGCCCAAAGGTCATGCAGATATAAGAGGAGAAGATCATGACGGAAAAACGTTACTACGCAACCGGGAGAAGAAAGTATGCCGTGGCCCGGGTATATATGAAAGAGGGCAACGGGACCATCCTGGTCAACAAGCGTAATTTCGACGATTACTTCACCAGGGACAGCCTTAAGATGCTGATCCGGCAACCTTTTGAGCTTACGGGCAACGCGAATAAGTTTGACATTTACGTCAACGTGTCCGGCGGGGGCGTATCCGGTCAGGCGGGAGCTCTTAAACATGGTATTTCCCGTGCTCTCCTGGAATACGATATGGCTCTTCGGCCCCTCCTTAAAAAGGAGGGATTCCTGACGCGCGATTCCCGTGTGAAGGAAAGAAAGAAATACGGTCAGCCGGGAGCCAGGAAGCGCTTCCAGTTTTCCAAGAGATAACCTTAAGGGAAAGGAGGCCGCCGGCCTCCTTTTTTTTTGAGTAAGTATCGGGGACATGATGCGGAAGCCGCGAAGCGGATCGCCTTGCAGGGAGGACACGTACCGGAAGTCCACCGTGGGTGGAAGCGGTACGTGTCCCCCGGAGAGAAGGGGCAATAAAAATCATGATTAAGGTAGGCGTTTACGGGGCCAGTGGCTACACAGGGCAGGAACTGTTACGGCTTTTGCTGCAACACCCGCAGGTGGAAATTGCGGCCATTACCTCCCGGCAATACAAAGGCCTTCCCCTCTCCCAGGTATTCCCATGCTTTCAGGGATTGACAACCCTGACCTTCGCCGATTATGCGCCCGAAGAGATGGCAAGCCTTTGCGACGCCGTATTTCTGGCCTTGCCCCATAGCGTTTCAATGCAGGCGGCGCCTCTTTTTTATGCTGCCGGGAAGAAGATCATTGATCTGAGCGCCGACTTTCGGCTCCGGGATGTGCGGACCTATGAAAAATGGTATGGCAAGCATACGGCCGCCGATCTTTTGAGCAAGGCTGCCTACGGCCTGCCGGAGTTAAACCGGTCGGCCATTGCCGGCAGCGTCCTTGTTGCCAACCCCGGCTGCTATCCCACCAGTGTCATTCTGGGGCTGGCGCCGCTGCTGAAGGGAAATTTGATTGACCCTGCCTCCATCATTGCCGATTCCAAGTCCGGGGTCAGCGGCGCTGGCCGGGAGCCCCAATCCGGCAACATTTTCTGCGAGGTGGCGGAGGCGTTCAAAGCCTATAACGTAGGGCGGCACCGCCACACGCCGGAGATGGAGCAGGAACTCTCACTTTTGGCGGGTGGGGACCTTGCCATCTCTTTTACCCCCCATCTCCTGCCGATAAGCCGGGGTATCCTCAGCACCATCTATGCGACGTTGACGAAAAAAGCGACTGCCGCCGAGCTGCTTGCCGGTTACCGTGAATTTTATGGCGGCGAAAAATT
>Ga0082335_1007523_pt1 | contig 13085 bp, 9 predicted proteins | sample Subgrocontami58m_FD_72375 | JGI IMG/M metagenome (GOLD analysis project Ga0082335, IMG submission 72375) | Subsurface groundwater microbial communities from S. Glens Falls, New York, USA - GMW37 contaminated, 5.8 m (SPADES assembly) (version 2) ...
CTGTACACCTCCGTGAACGGCGTCAGGGGGCCGTGGGACGGGCCGGCCGCCATCGCCGCCGTCGCCGGCAAGTGGGCGCTGGTCGGGCTCGACCGCAACGGGCTCCGGCCGATGCGCTATGTGCGCACCTCCGACGACCTGCTGATCGCAGGCTCCGAAGCCGGCATGGTGCCGCAGGACGAGTCCAAGATCGTCGAGAAGGGTCGCCTAGGACCGGGCGAGATGCTGGCCGTCGATATGGACCAGCCCAAGCTCTACAAGGACCACGAGCTGAAGGACATGCTGTCCGACACCCACGATTATGCCGCCTGGACCGGCCGCACGGTCGAGCTCGATTCGCTGATCAAGCAGGACGTGCCGGCCGCCGAGCATTTCGAGCCGGACGAGCTGCGTCGCCGCCAATTCGCCTCGGGCTGGTCGATCGAAGACCTGGAAATGATCCTCCACCCCATGGTCGAGGACGCCAAGGAGGCCGTGGGCTCGATGGGCGACGATGCACCGCTCGCGGTGCTGTCGGACACCTATCGCGGCATGCACCATTACTTCCGGCAGAATTTCAGCCAGGTCACCAATCCACCGATCGACAGTCTGCGCGAACGCAACGTCATGACCTTGCGCACGCGACTCGGCAATCTCGGCAACATTCTCGACGAAAGCGCCGAGCAGAGCGAGATGCTGTCGCTGCAGTCGCCGATCGTGCTCAATGCCGAGTTCGAGGCGATGCGCCACTACATGGGCGATACCGCCGCCCGCATCGACTGCACATTCGAGATCAAGAGCGGCGATCCCAAGAGTGGACTGGATGCCATGCGCCAGGCCTTCGACCGCATCTGCCACGAGGCCGAAGAGGCCGTGCGCCGTGGCTGCCTGCACATCGTGCTGACCGACGCCAACGTCGATTCCGATCGCGCGGCGCTGCCGATGATCCTGGCGGCGGGTGCCGTGCACTCCTACCTCGTGCGCCAGTCGCTGCGCACCTTCACCTCACTCAACATCCGCTCGGGCGAGTGCCTCGATGTCCACTATGCCGCCGTCATCATCGGTGTCGGCGCCACCACCGTGAACCCCTACCTTGCCGAGGAGACTATCGCGGCCCGCCACGCGCGCGGCCTGTTCGGCAAGCTCTCGCTCGGCCAGTGCCTCGCCAACTACAAGAAGGCGCTGGACGAAGGACTGCTCAAGGTGATGTCCAAGATGGGCATCTCGGTGCTGTCGTCGTACCGCGGCGGCTGCAACTTCGAAGCCGTGGGCCTGTCGCGCTCGCTGGTCGCCGAGTTCTTCCCCGGCATGCCCTCGCGCATCTCGGGTATCGGGCTCCGCGGCGTACAGGAGAAGATCGCCGAACAGCATGCCCGCGCCTTCGACGAGGACGTGATCGCCCTGCCGATCGGCGGATTCTACAAGACGCGGCTGGGCGGCGATCGCCACAATTTCGAGGGTGAGCTCATCCACATGCTGCAGGATGCGGTGAACACCGAGTCCTACGCCAAGTATCGCAGGTACAGCGATGCGGTGCGCAAGCTGCCGCCGATCAACCTGCGCGATCTGCTCGACTTCAAGACCGACCGTGCCCCGGTCGTCCTCGATGAAGTCGAGTCAATTACCGAGCTGCGCAAGCGGCTGGTGGCGCCGGGCATCTCGCTGGGAGCGCTCGGCCCCGAGGCGCACGAAACCCTCTCGATCGCCATGAATCGGATCGGCGCCAAGTCGGACTCGGGTGAAGGCGGCGAGGATCCGGCGCGCTACACGCCACGGTCCAACGGCGACAACGCCTCCTCGGCCATCAAGCAGGTGGCGTCAGGCCGCTTTGGCGTCACCGCCGAGTATCTCAACAACTGTCGCGAGATCGAGATCAAGGTCGCCCAGGGCGCCAAGCCGGGTGAAGGTGGGCAGCTGCCCGGCCTGAAAGTGAGCGAGATGATCGCCCGCCTGCGCCATTCCACGCCCGGCGTGACCCTGATCAGCCCGCCGCCGCATCACGACATCTATTCGATCGAGGATCTGGCGCAGCTCATCTACGACCTGAAGCAGATCAACCCCGAGGCGCGCGTCACCGTGAAGCTGGTCGCGCGCTCGGGCATCGGCACCATCGCCGCCGGTGTTGCCAAGGCCAAGGCCGACACGATCCTGATCTCGGGCCACAGCGGCGGCACCGGCGCCAGCCCGCAGACCAGCATCAAGTACGCGGGCATTCCCTGGGAGATGGGCCTGTCGGAAACTCACCAGGTGCTGACGCTCAATCGCTTGCGCGAAAAGGTGCTGCTGCGCACCGACGGCGGCATCAAGACCGGCCGCGACGTGGTGATCGCGGCCATGCTGGGGGCCGAGGAGTACGGCATCGGCACGGCGTCGCTGATCGCCATGGGCTGCATCATGGTGCGGCAGTGCCATTCCAACACCTGCCCGGTCGGCGTCTGCACGCAGGACCCCAAGTTGCGCGCCAAGTTCGGCGGCTCGCCGGAAAAGGTGGTCAACCTCTTCAGCTTCGTGGCCGAGGAGGTACGCGAGATCCTGGCACAGCTGGGCTATCGCTCGCTGGTCGAGATCGTCGGCCGCTCCGACCTGCTGCGGCAGGTGAGCCGTGGCGCGCGTTATCTCGATGACCTCGACCTCAATCCGTTGCTGACGCGCGCCGACGGCGGCCGCGAGGTGGCACACTGCACGGTCGAAGGCCGCAACGAGGTGCCCGACACGCTGGATGCCCAGATGATCCGCGACGCCCAGCCGCTGTTCACGCATCGCGAGAAGATGCAGCTCCAGTACAGCGTGCGGAACACCCATCGCGCCGTGGGCACGCGGCTCGCCGCCATGATCACGCGCAAGTACGGCATGTCCGGCCTGCAGCCCGACACGGTCACGGTGCGGCTGCGCGGCACCGCCGGCCAGTCGCTCGGGGCCTTCGCCGTGTGTGGCATGAAGCTGGAAGTGTTCGGCGATGCCAACGACTACGTCGGCAAGGGTTTGAGCGGTGGCACTATCGTCGTGAAGCCGACGATATCGAGCCCGCTGGTGCCCGAGCGCAACGCCATCATCGGCAATACGGTCCTCTATGGCGCCACGGCCGGCAAGCTGTTCGCCTCGGGCCTCGCCGGAGAACGCTTCGCCGTGCGCAACTCCGGGGCCGACGCTGTGGTCGAAGGCGTGGGCAGCAACGGCTGCGAATACATGACCGGCGGCACCGCCGTGATCCTGGGCCCGGTCGGCGTCAACTTCGCCGCCGGCATGACCGGCGGCATGGCGTTCGTCTACGACCCGGGCGAAGCGTTCAAGCTCAACGTCAATCCCGAGACGGTGGTGTGGCAGCGCCTCGACCACCCGCATTGGGAGGCCGCGCTGAAGGCCCTGGTCGAGGAACATGTCGCCGAGACCAAGTCGCCGCTCGGCGCGCGCCTGCTGAACGACTGGACTCGCGAGGTCGAGCGCTTCTGGCAGGTCGTGCCCAAGGAGATGCTGACGCGCCTGCCGCAGCCCTTGTCGGTCGCGAAAGCGAAGAGCGCGTGAACCAGTGTCGTCCTGAGCGGAGCGAAGGACCTAAGGCCCGCAACACAGGTCCCTGCCTGATCGTTCGGCGAGATCCTTCGCTCCGCTCAGGATGACAAGGCAGGTCCCGCGCGTTGCGTGGCTGCAGCTTGCCGCCAACATCATCCTGTTTGGCCTCAGCTGGCCGATCATCAAGATCGGCCTGGAAGCCTCGACGCCGTTGTGGTTCGCGGCGGCGCGCGCAACGCTGTCGGCCACCACCGCCTTCATCCTGCTGGCCTGCCTCGGGCGCCTCGCCTGGCCACATCGCGCCGACTGGCCGATCGTCCTGTCCGTCGGCGCGCTGCAGCTTTCCTGCTTCTTCGCCTTTTCCAATCTCGGCATGCAGAGCCTGCCCGCCGGCCGCTCGAGCGTGCTCGCCTACACCGCGACGCTCTGGGTCGTGCCGCTCTCCCTCATGGTCGGCGAGAAGGTCGGCTGGCGCGCCGTCGCGGGGGGCCTGCTCGGCCTCGTGGGAATCGTCGTCCTGGTCGAACCGTTGCGCTTCGACTGGACCGACAAGGCCATCATCTGGGGCCATGTCTGGCTGTTGCTGGCGGGCTTCACCTGGGCGATCGCCATCGTCCACATACGCCGCCACCGCTGGAAACTCACGCCCCTCGATGTGCTGCCGTGGCAGATGAGCGTGGCGACGGTCCTGCTCTGGATTTTCGCGCTGCTCGCCGAGCCTGCCGGGCATCTCGATCTCGGCAGGACGGAACTCTGGATGTCCCTGCTCTATATCGGCGCCTTCGCCGGCCCGATCGCGACCTGGGCTGCCGTGTCGGTCGGGCGCGCCCTCCCTCCGGTCGTCGGGTCGATGGGCATGCTGGGCGTGCCCGTGCTCAGCATCGCCTCCTCAGTCGTGCTCCTGGGCGAGACGATCAGCGCGCCCCTGGCGATCGGCACCACGCTGATCATCGCCGGAATTGCCATCGTAATCCTGGACAAGTCCCGCGACTGACGAGGTGCAACTGACGGAGCGTGCCTAGTGGCGCGCCGCCTGGCCGCCGTCGAGGGTCATCACCACGCCGCTGATGTAGCTGGCACGGTCCGATGCCAGGAACACGGCGAGGTCGGCCACCTCGTCGGGCTCGGCGGCGCGGCCGAACGGCATGTGCTTGGTGAGTTCAGGCCAGCGCTCGGGATCGCCGAACTTCTGCTCGGCCTGGCCGCGCAGCAAGGTGAGCATGCGGTCGGTCCGGGTGGCGGGCGGATTGATCGCCACCACGCGCACGCCGTGATCGACACTCTTGGAGCCCACGGCACGCGTGAAAGCCATCAGGCCGGCATTGCCCATGGTGCCGGCGACGTAGTCGTAGTTGAAGCTCTCACCCGCGAGGCCGATGATGTTCACCACCACGCCCTTCTTGCGGACATAGAATTTCTCCAGCATGGCGCGCGTGGCATTGACATAGCCGAACACCTTCAGTTCCCACGCCTCGCGCCATTTCGGCTCGGTCATGCCGAAGATGTCGCCGCGCGGGATGGCGCCGGCATTGTTCACCAGGATGTCGGCATTGCCCACCGCCTCGACCACCGAACGGACCGTATCGCCCTTGGAGAAATCGGCGGGATGAATCTCGACTGGCACATTGTGACGGGCGCGGATTTTCTCCCGCGCCGCCTCGAGCGATTCCTTGGAGCGCGAGGCGATATGGACGGTGCAGCCTTCGGCGGCGAAGCCCATGGCACAGGCAAAGCCGATGCCGCGGCTGCCACCCGTGATGAGGACGGTCTTGCCGCCGAGCTTCAGGTCCATGTCGCGGTCTCCTAGAGTCGATAAGTGGAATCGATGGTCGCGCGACCGTCCTCGGTCTTGACGCGGCGGTCCTTCACCATCTGCACCAGGTGCGCCAGCATCGAACGGCCGGCGGCGGCGTGAAGGTGGATCGGCGTATCGGCGTAGTTCTTGGCCACCATCTGCGGAACGGTCTGAGGGCCTTCCTTGAGCCGCGCCATGATCTGCGCCTCGCGGCCGAGGCGATGCTCGATATAGGCCTGCACGAAGGGATTGGGATTGCGGATCTCGGCGCCGTGCGTCGGGATGTAGAGCGTTTCGTCGCGCGGCAGCAGCTTGCGCAGGCTGGCGAAGTAGTCGGCCATGTTGCCGTCGGGCGGCGAGATCACGGCTGTCGACCAGCCCATGACATGGTCGCCCGAGAGCAGAGCCTTGTCCTCCTTCACCGCGAAGCAGAGGTGGTTGGAGATGTGGCCGGGCGTGTAGACCGCCTCGACATTCCAGCCGTCGCCCTGGATCACGTCGCCGTCGTTCAGCTTGACGTCGGGAGCGAAGGCGAAGTCGCCTTCCTGCTCCGTCGTCACGCCCTCAGGCGGCCTGGGATGAGGGCCGTAGCTATAAACCTTGGCGCCGGTCGCCTTGGCGAGCGCCGGCGTGGCCGGCACGTGATCGATATGGGTGTGGGTGACAAGGATGTGGGTCACGGTCTCGCCGCGGACGGCGCGCAGCACCGCGTCGATATGGTCCTGTTGGTCCGGACCGGGGTCGACCACCGCCACCTTGCCGTGGCCGATGATGTAGGTGCCGGTGCCCTTGAAGGTGAAGGGACTCGGGTTGTTGGCGACGACGCGGCGGATCAGCGGCGTCACTTCCATGGCCGTGCCGTAGTCGAACTTGAAGTCCTTGATGAAGGGAATGCCGGGCATCGCGCGTCCTTACGGTGTGGGCGGCGTCAATTTGTAGAGGGCGTTGCGAATGTCGGAGCTGACATAGACCGTGCCCGACTTGGCGACGGCGACGCCGGTCGGCACCAAAGCGGGCGGGCCGCCGGGGAATGGCGCCAGGCCAATATCGAGGTTCGAGGCGATGACCGTGCGGGCGCCCGAGGCGGGGTCGATGGCGACGACACGCTTCTGGCCCACCTCGGCCACGAACAGGCGGCCGTCGGGTCCGACGTCGATTCCTTCCGGGCCGGCCAGGCCATCGGCCACGACCTTGCGGCCACCTGTGGCGACATCGATCTGCAGGACTGCACCGCCGGCGATCTCGGTGATGTAGACCAGATTGCCGGGACCCTGGGCCATCGCGACAGGCCCGCGCAGCTCCTTGGCGATGGTGCTGCGCGTCTTGCCGTCGGGGCTCACCTTCACGAGGTTGCCGCTCGCCAACTCGGCGACGTAGAGCGACCCGTCGGCACTCTCCAGCGCATCGACGGGTGCGGCGAACCCGGTCAGGGTGGCTGTGAGCTTGCCGGTCTTGCGGTCGACCTTCTCGACGGTGTTGGAGAACCAGCTCGACAGCAGCACATGCCTGGGCCCGACGGAAATACCTATCGGGTAGGCATGGGTGTCACCGTGCACGCGCAGCACATCGGACACCGCGCCGCTCTGACCGTCGACGGTGCGATAGCTGAACACGTCGGCCACGTGCACCGTCTCCTTGCCGCCGTCGGTGGTGACGGCGAGGTCGGCCGGCACGGCGAGCTTGCCCTCGACGATCGTCTTGGCGGCGCCGGTGTGCTTGTCGACGAGGTAGATGCCGTTGTCGGTCATCGACGTCACGAACAGGCGGCCGCGCGAATCGAAGGCGAGATTGTCGAGGCCGGGCTTCATCGAAGCCACCAGCTTCTTGGCCTTACTAGTGAGGCTGACGCTCCACACGCCGCCGGTACCGGTGTCGACGACGTAGAGGTTGTCACGGTTCTGCGGGTCGATATTGGCCGCCGCCGGAATCTTGAAGCCCGATGCCAGGACATCGATCGCGCCGGTCTCGAGATTGATCTTCACGACCTCGCCCTTGAACCACAGCGGTCCATAGAGGAAACCGTCGTCGCGGTGGATTTCGAAGCCGTTCAGGCCGCCCATCTTCTCGGCGATCCTGCGCAGCTCGGTGCGCGGGAACGGCTTGAAGTCGGGCTTGTCGACGCCCTTGAGGTCGATCTCGTAGAGCGCGTCGCCGAGGAAGACCTCCGACACGAACAACCGGCCGTCCTTGCCGAAGGCGATCGAGTTGGGCCCGCTCATGCCGTTGGCGACCTCGATGGTCTTGCCGTTGGGCTTGCGGATATAGACCTTGCCGAGCAGGAAGGCCGTCCACGCCATGGTGCCGTCGTCGGCGAAGGCGATGTCGTCGGCCATGCCGGTCGGGGCGTCGATCACGCGATCGACCTCGCCGGAATCGACCTGCACGCGATAGATCGTCTGGCCGATCACGGACCCGGCGAATAGCTGATCGTCCTTGTTGAAGGCGAGGCCATGCACGCCGTGAAACCACGATCCAGGCACCAGGAATTGCTGACTGTACTCCGTGGCTGTCACAGGTGGCGTCGCTGGAGCGGCCGCCGGGGGCGATGCCTGCTGCGCGAGCGCGCTGCATGCGACGACGAGCACAAGCGCTCCCGCCGTGAAAAACCGGCCCAACCCCATCCGTTTCCTCCGACCCTCTCTCGCGGCGCGGACTCTAGACCCCGCGATACATTTTGTAACGCCGAACCCTTCAGCTACCATGGAGGCGTCCAGAAAACATGCATTTCGCGGGAGAAAACACATGGCGGGTCCGCTTTCGGGACTGACGATCGTCGAACTGGCCGGAATCGGGCCGGGACCGATGTGCTCCATGATGCTGGGCGACATGGGCGCCAACGTGATCCGCGTCGACCGCACCAAGAGCCATGTCATGGATCGCCTGGCCGATCCGAAGTTCGCCGTGCACAACCGCTCCAGGCGCTCGGTCTCCGTCGACCTGCAGAAGAAGGAAGGCGTGGAGGTCGTGCTGCGCCTGATCGAGAAGGCAGACGGCGTGACCGAGCCGTTCCGTCCCGGCGTCGCCGAGCGGTTGGGCGTGGGTCCGGACGTCTGCCTCAAGCTCAACCCGAAGCTGGTCTACGGCCGCATGACGGGCTGGGGCCAGGAAGGTCCGCTCGCCAAGGCCGCCGGCCACGACATCAACTACATCGCGCTCACCGGCGCGCTGCATGCCATCGGCAGCAAGGACAAGCCGATGCCGCCGCTCAACCTTGTGGGCGATTTCGGCGGCGGCGGCATGCTGCTCGCCTTCGGCATGGTGTGCGGCCTGCTCGAGGCGCAGCGGTCGGGCAAGGGGCAGGTCGTCGACGCCGCCATGGTCGATGGTGCGGCGCTTCTGCTGGGCGGTATCTACGGCATGGCGGGCGCGGGCCTGTGGAAGGACGAGCGCGAAACCAACATGCTGGACGGCGGCGCACACTTCTACGGCACGTACGAGACCAAGGACGGCAAGTTCGTCTCCATCGGCTCGATCGAACCGCAGTTCTACGACCTGCTGCTGGAGAAGACCGGATTGAAGGGCCAGAATCTACCGGCGCAGATGGATCGCAAGATGTGGGGCGACCTCAAGGCCAAGCTCGAGGGCGTCTTCAAGACCAAGACGCGCGACGAATGGTGCGCGATCATGGAAGGCACCGACATCTGCTTTGCCCCCGTGCTCACCATGCAGGAGGCCTCGCAGCATCCCCACGCCAAGGCGCGCGGCGCCTATGTCGACGTCCTGGGTTTCCCCCAGCCGGCCGCTGCGCCGCGCTTCTCGCGCACCAAGGAAAGCGTCAAGGGGCCGGCCGCCAAGCGCGGCCAGCACACCGACGAGGTGCTGGGCGAGAGCGGCTTCTCCGCCAAGGAGATCGGCGAGTTGAAGGCGGCGGGCATCGTCGGTCCGCAATGACGTCACGTCGATGATCCGCGCCTTCGAACTGGCCGTCCGGCAGCTCGGCGATCCCAAGCTGCGGGTCATCATCTGGCAGTCGCTCGCACTCTCGCTGGTGCTGCAGATCGCCATCGGCGTCGTGGCATGGTGGGCGCTGCAGTCCTTCGCCACGTTTCAGTGGAACTGGGTGAACGAGACCATTCGCTGGCTGGGCGGCGGCGCCGTCATGGTGCTGGCGCTGATGCTGTTCCCGGCGAGCTTCGGCATCGTGATCTCGATCTTCCTGGAGAAGATCGCCGACATCGTCGAAAGCGAACATTACCCGCACCTCGGCCGGGCAAGCGGAATCCCGATATGGGCCGGCATTCGGTCGGGAGTCGTGTTCCTGCTCACCCTGGTGGCGCTCAACCTCGTCCTGCTGCCGTTCTACCTGGTGGCGTTGTTCATCGCCGGACTGGGCGCGGCGCTGTTCTATGGCGCGAACGGCTGGCTGACCGGCCGGGAGTACTACGAGCAGGTGGCGCTGCGTCGCCTCGACCCCGCCGACGTAAAAGCCTGGCGCAAGGCCAATGCCGGCGTCCTGTGGCTGACCGGGATCGCCATCGTGTTCCTGGGCACGGTGCCGATCCTGAACCTGATCGTGCCGGTCCTCGGCGTGGCTGCCATGGTGCATGTGGCACAGTCGCTGAAGCCGCCCCTTAATTTGCCGCCGCGGTCGCGCTAGACTGCCTGCATGAAAAAGATATTTGGGGCACTGGCGGTTGTTTTTCTGGTCGGCGGCTGCGTCACGGACTCAAGCCCACAGTATTCGCTCGGCGGCGGCGAGAAGGGCGTCTTCACCTCGCGCAACGCCGGCACCCCGATCCCGCTCGATCGCATCAAGGGAATGGACGAACAGCAGCTTGCGACCACGTTCGGTGTCGCGGCACTCGATCGCAGGGACGATCCGGCCCGCGTGTTGCGCTACCAGTCCGACGCCTGCATGCTGTTCGTCTCGCTCTATCGCCGCGATGGTTCGCCTTGGCGGGTCGAATTCGCCGACGCCTACGACACCCACATGCGGCCCCTGCCGGCCGACCAATGCGCGGGCTCGGTGGCGGCCCAGAAGAAGCGGGTTGCCTGACATCGTGTTGTTGAACGGGCGGGCGGCCCTCGCCGCATTGCTTCTTCTGATCGCATCGACGCTTCCCGGATTGGCCCAGACAAAACCGGACCTGCCGGCAAACGATCTCACCGGCGAGTGGCAGGGCTCCTGGATTTCGCCCTCAGGCTACCTCTTCACGACGACGCTGATGCTCCAGGTCTCGCCGAACGGCGCGGTGAACGGCACCTTCGTCTGGACGCTCAAGCGCTCGCCGCTGCCAGAAGAGCAACGCAAGATCGGCATGGCAGCGACAGAGTACGTGTCAGGGCGCTTCGATGCCGCCGCCGGCACACTTGTCGTCGCCGGCACGAGCAAGAATGACCCGCACGATGTCATCTTCACCGATCGCTACAGGCTGGTGATAGCCGACAATGGCCGCACGATGGGCGGCCTGTCGCGCAATCTCGGAGACTGGGATGGCCAGCTTTTCCTGGCACGCTGAACGAAAGCCTGCCGGCCGACTAGATCCCTCCCGCCAACTGCCGCCACAGCCGAGCCACGGCGGCGCAGGCCTTGGGATCGGTAATCATGTCGAGATGGCCAAAGCCCGGCTCCACGGTCACGGCGATTCTCGGATTGAGTTCGGCGAATAGGGCCTTGTACCGATCGGCGTAAAAGAGTTCGTCCTTGGCGCCGACCACGACCATCGTCGGACGGTCGATCCCGGCAAGCGCGCCCCGCCAGTTGCGCACGAGCTGCAGGCCGGCCGACAGCCGGAAGGAATAGACCGGCGTACGATTCACGCTCGGCTCCGCCGCGGTGGCGAAGTGCACTACCGGAAGTCCCTGGAACCACGGCAGGCCGAAGCCGTCGAGGATCGACAAGGCCACCGCGCGCGGCACCGCGACGCTGACCCAGCCGCCCGACGCGGGCCGCGAGGTGGGCGAATCCTGGGCGATGAAGGGGGAGATGGCGAGGTAGTCGTCGAAGATCGCACGGTCGGAACCGCTTGCAGTGCGCAAGGCGAAGCCGCCGCCGGAGGAGAACCCCATCAACGTGCGATGGATCTTGGGGCCGGAGAGGCCCGCTGTCTGCACGAAGTCGACAAGATCGTCGTCGAGCTGGCGCTTGTAGGAAGTGTCGCCAATGGTCGTGCCGCTGCCGCCATGGCCGCGCAGGCTGATCGAATAGACCGTGGCGCCCGCAGCCTGGAGGGCCTGGGCGAGCTTGTGCATCGAGATGCTGGTACCCGACGAGCCATGGACCAGGACAACGGCACGGTCCTTGGCGCCCTCGTAAAGGCGATAGGTGAGCGGCGCTCCATCGCGTGCGGTGACTTGCCTGACCTCGGGGATCTCCGATTTGTTCCACTTGTCGAAGCCGGGCAGCGAATCGCCGGCCAACAGGCGCGGGAGGTCGCCGGGAGAGCTGAGGGCGATGACGGCACCGAACGTGGCTGCGCCCGCCAGAAGAAGGCCAGCCACCCCCAGCCCCAACGACGTCATCGTGCGGCGGACCCATGGGGTGGAGCGCAAGCACACCCCCGCCAGCCAACCAAGGCCGATACCCGCGACAATGCCGCCGGTAGCACCTGAAAGCAGGATCCAGAGCGCTTCCACTTTGAGGGCCGGTGCGACCCCGAACAGGACGCCGAGGGCATATCGCACGGCAAAGATCGACAGGCCGAAGACCAGCATGAACCAGCCGCCCGCCATCTCCAGGCGACCGTCGTCGAGCCGCCGCACGGCGCGCCTGTGGCCGAGCGCGCGGCCCAGCGGCAGGCCGGCCAGCAGCGCCACAGTCCACCCCGCTGCGGCCAAACCGGGTCGGGCAGCCTGGGCAATACCCGCGACGGAAGTCATCAATCCGACGACCGGCAGGATCGCCAGCCGCCACAACGGGATGACGCGTGGCCTCAACCCCAGGATTCCCAACCAGACGACAAGGACCATCAGCGGCCACACCCAGAGCGGGGTATTGGCGACGATCTGGAAAAATGACGGCATGATGAACTCCAGGGGCGATGATTTGCAGCCATCACCTTCGGTGGCGGCCGACCCTCGATCCATCGTCTCTACGTGGAAGTGCTGGCGTTTTTCGCGATCTGCCGGCAATCATCCGTTCACGATGCGCGAATCGCCCTATGTCCGGTCGCTGCCCTATCACCTGCCGCCGGTGATCGGGATCGCCGTCGTCATGGCGGTGACCGGGCCGTTCGGCACCTACGAGCACATGGACCTCGTCCGCCGGCTGGCCTACTTCGGTATCATCGGGATCCTGAGCTGGCTGCAGGTCATCCTGCTCGCGGCCTGGTTCGGCGGCATCGAGCCGATCGACCGCTGGCCGGTGGCCGGGCGCATGACCCTGGTCGGTGTGCTGGCAGCCGTGCCCGGCACCTTCGAGATCATCGTCGTCCAGTCCTGGCTGGGACGTCCCATCCCGTTGTCGGTAGCGCCCTGGGTCTTCCCCGAGACCGCCTTCCTGACCGTGGTCATATCCGTCGTGATCGGCCTGTTCGTCGAGCAGCGCCTGCGCGCCGATGCCGACGCCGAGCGTGCACGCGTGGCAGCACTGCCCCAACCCAAATCCGATGCTCCCGACCCCGCCTCCCCCGACTTCTTCCGCCGCATCCCACCGGCGCTCGGACGCGACCTGCTGGCGCTCGAAATGGAAGACCACTACCTGCGTATCCACACCACCCTGGGAAGCGACCTCGTTCTCATGCGCCTGCGCGATGCGCTGGCCGAACTCGCACCCGGCCGCGGCCGGCAGGTGCACCGGTCGTGGTGGGTCGCGGAAGGCGCGATCGCGTCGGCGGAACGTCCGGCCGGCCGTCTCGTCCTC
>Ga0082335_1007524_pt1 | contig 13080 bp, 11 predicted proteins | sample Subgrocontami58m_FD_72375 | JGI IMG/M metagenome (GOLD analysis project Ga0082335, IMG submission 72375) | Subsurface groundwater microbial communities from S. Glens Falls, New York, USA - GMW37 contaminated, 5.8 m (SPADES assembly) (version 2) ...
AACCCCGTAGGGACATCGGCTTGCCGTGTCCATCCGAGTATTACCTCTGCTTCGGCTTCTGTGCCATTTCAACATGGGGACGGGGCAAGCCCACGTCCCTACAAAAGTGAATAGGGTTATGCGTAACATCAGCTCTTTATTAGTTTTCCGGATTTTATTCTTGACGCTACTCCGTTGTACGCAGTTGTCAATGCATCTTTGAAGATATCCTTTCTCACTTTTGTGAGTTCAACAAACGTAGCGCCCTGTTTGCCCCATCCGCCTCCGAAGGAGTCCTTCGGACCGGAACAGGAAAGAAAACAGTGTTATCATAAGAACAGAAAACCGATTGGTCGGCGAGCGAGAGTTTGAGCATAGCCCTGTTTTCTTTCGCCCAAAGTGTAGCAAAGATTTTGTTCTTCACTCGAAACGATGGGATGTCAAAATGCGGTTGTTCCTCTGTGCCCGGGAACGAAAGAGCCAGTTTTCTGAACGTCTCTATGTCAACCATGAGTCAATTGTGATAGTGAATTCCAAGCATGTCCCGTCTCGAAATGCTTGCTGCTAACTTCTCGCCGCACCACGCAGCGCCGCACTCCACGCTTTTTATGGATGAATGCGGCGTTGAGCGAGAACAACAGATAGTGTCTTCACCAAATGAATCGAGTGTCATAGTGCTCGTTGTTAGTTGCCGTTTGCAGTGTCAAGAGTATGTTCGGGATAGGCGTGCAAAGGTTGAAGCAGAGAGGTTGAAGAAGGTGAGAAACAGATTCAATTCAGATGAACGAACCCCTCTTCAAAGCCGCATCTGGGTCATACCAAACCGCATCGATAAAGTTTTGGATTTCTTGAACGAATCGCCAAACGATCTCAGGATCAATCGGGAATTGTTCATGTTGCTTTCTGACTTCTTGAAGCACAGCCCGCTTTTCAAATGGAAGGCGTTTTGCTCGCCGAAGTAAGAAGACATTATCGATTTCGGTAAGCCTGCTGTCCTCTGGAGTCATATCAAGATACTCGACCAGAAGAAAATACTTGGAGACAGGACAACCTTGTTTCAGCCTTGCAGCCGTTCCTGCACTTTCCTGGAACATAGTCTTGTCAAGGTTAACCTTACATTCAGCGGCTAAGACGGCAAGGTATAGCTGACCTTGGTTGGTCTTGGCAGTGTTGAATTGTGAATCTGATGAAAACTTATAGTGAATCGTCTTGCCAATTGTGAAGTCTTGGTCTTTTAGTTTAAGAACCACTTCTGGTTTGCCATCAAGGCTCGACAGGCTCGAAGGAGTGAAGGAGAGAGACATGAATGCAGTTTGCGGACCAACCTCCAAGTCAAACGCTGGAAGTCCGGTTAGAATGTTTGGATCAACCAAGTGAATGAGGAATTCTTCAAGAACGGAATTATCCAGTTTGAGCTGGCCCTTTTGTCGCTTGATGAAATCAGTCCCTTGTTTGGCGATGAGTTCGACTTCGAGGTAGTCCTTGTACTCGTTCAAAAGGCGAGTCATTTCAACAACCCGATTCCTCTTTTTCAATCTTAGGGACATGGTTTGTTGAATCCACCTGTCATAGGCCGCCAATGCTTCTTTCAAAATCCCGACATCCTCCGAGCATTTTGGATTCTCGATTGCAGCAATGAGCTTTTCTTTATGAGGGGTGCTAGACATTCTGAAGGACTCCGTCTATTGAAAACAAAGGCGACTCTTCAATTGATTGAATGGACTCTATGGCTTCTTTGATCTCTGAGTGAACTTCTGTGGGTGAGCGATGTATTGCAGCCGTGAGATGTGTTTTTGCAACGTCCTTAGCCTTTGCCCAGATAGGTGTCGAGAGAGATTTCTTTGTCACAATAATATCTTCTTTAATCTTAATCCCATATCTGTTGATGAAAGATCTCTCATAATTTGTGACTGAACCAAAACCACCAGAGAAGCGAAGCAGATCCTTGGCAATGAGACTATTGTGGAAAGGTACACGTCGGACATTTGATTCTCTGCCTATTACCAGCACGAGCAAACCGTTCGGTTTAAGTGCGTGCCAAAAGCTGTCTAAAGCACTTGATATGTCAAGGCAGTATTGGACAACAGTCTTAAATCTGTTGCCTCTGTTCTTTCTATTGGAACCGAATTCGCTAACAGCAACCTTGAGTAAGTTCCAGCCAAGTTTCTCAAGAATGGCTCGATGGTTCTGGTGGTAGTTAAAAACGTTGATGTAAGGTGGACTGGTGAGTATGAGATCGGCTTTGGTGTGACAGAATCTATGAATTGTACGAGCGTCTCCAAGATGTGAGGTTATCTCACAATCGGTATAGGGAAGTCCCAATGTCGATTGCTTTATATGCTCAAAGGAATTCATGATTGTGTTTGCAAGTCCGTTCCTTTGGCGGCTCTCAGCGACAAATAAAGTATTGAGGGCAAGAATCCGCTCTCGCTTCTCGGTTATCTCAGAGAAGAGTAACCCAGTAAAGTCCAATAGGTTCTTGTAGCTCTCACGGAAATCTTCGGATGGCGTGATGAGAGGTAGGTCTTGAAAAGATTCTGTGAGGCGCTTGATTTTCTCTTCAAGTGGTGAAATCAATTGAAGCCGTTCGATTTCCGAGCAATTGGCTAAGCTAAAGAATTTCGACATTGCATAGGCTGCGGGGTTTATTTCAAATCCGTAACAGCTCATACCCTTTGCAGCACATTCTTGGAGGACTGTCCCACTGCCTGCAAAAGGGTCGATGACCACATAGCCTGCTTTAGAGAAGCTATCGAGTATATAATCGACAAACTGAGGCGTGAATTGGGCTCGCCAGTTGAATAGGTTTGATCTGGACTTGTCGCTTACATCAAGTTTATGTTGGAGCAGTCTCATTGAAGTGAAATCTACCAAAATATACGTTCAATCACTACTGTCCGGTTAAGGTAGATAGGAGAAGTTGTAAGTTGTTGATGCCGCGCTCTTTGCGCGATAATTGTGCCGTTATCGATTTCAATTCTTTGACACAATATGGACTCGATAACTTTGCCACATTTGTTCGAGAACCCAGCGATGGCACTGTCCTTGAGCCAAATCTCAACCGGACACTACTGACGTTCAATGTGAAATTCTTGGTCTCGCCGCAAATGGCAACTAACGTTAAACTACTGGTTTAACGAACTTATGTCGTACTCACAGCCATCACGTGCGGGTATATGACATTGCTGTGTCATCTATTTCATCCTTAGCTTCATCGCTTCACTTCTTCACAAACTCCACTCTTCTATTATTCGCCTTTCCTTCCGGTGTCTTGTTGTCGGCAATTGGTTTTGTTTTGCCGTATCCTTTTGCCGTCAGGCGTGAAACATCAATGCCCATCTCAATTATTGCCACCTTTACTGCATCCGCACGCGCTTGCGAGAGTTTCATGTTGGCCGGGTCGCTGCCGTCGCTGTCGGTGTGCCCACCGATTTCCAATTTCAAATCGGATTTGTCCTGCATGATCTTCACAATCTGGTTGATCGTTCCCATGCTCTGCGGCTTGATTGTCGCCTTCCCGACATTGCCAAGCTCGCCGAACTGAATGTGGCGGCTATCGTCTCCATCGGACGCTTTGAAGAAGACACGCACGCCGTTCTCACCAGCCGCTGGAAGGTAATCGAATTCAACGGTGAACGCATCTTTCAAATACGACTCTGCTTTGATGCGGGGTGCAACTTTTGCATAGTTGCCTTCCGTCATCACAAAAGCAGGCTCACCGTTGATCTTGTTGACAACTCCCTGACCGCTGAGCAGCTTCCAGTCCGCCGGGAACTCGCCGTCCTGGTCGCTTTGGAAATCATCTTCAAACAATATCTTCTCGCCCGGAACATTCCTGCGCAACGGCAAGTGAGCAGAGCAAAAACACAAAAGATATATGCAACGAAGTCGAGCGTTTCATTGTCTGTCCCTGTTGTTGTGATTGAATTGCTTTTTTCGATGGAGTGAAGATAGAGAAAGAAAAAGGGAAGAGCAACTGAACTAACTGCCTCAGAAAAGGAAAGGCAGGGTTTGGCTCATTTCAAGCATTTTGTCGTTCATTTCAAAGCCAATCCATCGTTGATTTTCCCTGGCCTTTTACTTACTTTGAATCCAGTTTCTGTCCCGACGTGAAGTCGGGATTAGTGTTTTCCATAGAGAATGTCCATGCCCGACCAACCAACCGATTCTTCCGGCAGCCAGCAGCAGCCTGAGCGCCAAAATCGTCCGAACCGCGGTCGCTATTATTACCGCAACCGACGTCAGCAAGCCGAAAAAACTTCTTCCGAAACAAACAGTCAAAGTAGCGACCCCGCTTCCGGCTCTGCACAGGGATCGCAGTCTCAGCAGCAACACGATCAACCGCGACAACAAGAGCGCAGACCGCAATTCCATCAACAAGGCAACCGGTTGGATGTGAGCGTTGTGATTCCTCTGTATGATGAAGAAGCGTCGCTGAAGGAATTGCACCAACAGTTGCGCCAAACGCTCGGTCGAATGAATATCCGCTACGAGCTGCTCTTTATTGATGACGGCAGCACCGACAAATCATTTCAAGTCCTGCGCGACCTCAAGCGATTCGACCATCACCATGTAAAAATTGTTCGTTTCCGCCGCAACTTCGGAAAGTCGGCGGCGCTTGCTGTCGGGTTTGAGAAAGCGCAAGGCAATTACGTCATCACAATGGATGCGGACTTGCAGGATGACCCGTCAGAGATTCCGAGTCTGATAAAAAAGTTAGAAGAAGGATACGATTTGGTTTCCGGCTGGAAGAAAATCCGCAAAGATCCAATCACCAAAACCATTCCATCAAGATTCTTCAACTTCGTTACGTCGGTGATGACGGGAATTAAGATTCACGACTTTAACTGCGGACTGAAAGCGTATCGCAATGAAGTGGTGAAGACCGTGAGCGTGTACGGCGAGCTGCATCGCTTTGTTCCCGTGCTTGCGCACAACGAGGGATATAAAGTGGGAGAGATGGCTGTGCAGCATCACCCGCGCAGGTTCGGCAAAACCAAGTTCGGCGTCGGAAGATTTTGGAAAGGCTTTCTCGATTTGGTCACGGTGCTGTTCACGACGCGCTACTTTCGAAGGCCGCTGCATTTGTTCGGCTTTTGGGGAATGGTGACTGCGCTCGCGGGACTTCTCATTGATGGCTGGCTCGCTGTTGATTGGGCGTTAGGGAAAACTGCATTAAGCAATCGTCCGCTCTTTCTTGTTGGCGTTCTGCTGATGATTGTCGGAATTCAATTCGTCTCCATCGGTCTGCTCGGAGAAATGATTAGCAAGTCCAAGCGAACGACCGACGAATACGCTATCCGCGATTACATCAAATAACTTCTAACCACACATGTCTGCCCGCTCTACGAGGCTGTCCCAAAAGGACTTCGTCATTCATTATTCGGTGTTCGATACTCGAAATTTTCTTTGAATATCGAATATTGAACAAGGAATCTCGAACGCCGAAGTTCTTTTTGGACAACCTCGCAGTCCACGACCCGCACGGGTCGTTGACCCGTCGGGAGTCGCAGATCGGTCTACGACTCGTAGAGCAGGCGAAATCCATTGGGGGTCTATGACAAAATCTGAGAATTCGATCGACTCGATCAAGACTGATTGCCGCTGGTTTGTTGGGCATATTCCGTGCAAGCCGCACAAGCAACAGGGCGTTCATTGTACGGATGAACAGGGCAATGCGTGTCCGCACTATGAGCTGCAGATAACAAACATTCTTGTCATAAAGCTTGGCGCGCTTGGCGATGTCATCCGCACAACACCGTTGCTCCACCGCTTCAAGAAGGAATTTCCGCAAGCAAGGATTTGGTGGCTGACGCTCAGTCCGGATATTGTTCCGCGCAGCATGGTCGATGTTGTTCTGCCGTTCACTCCGGAGGGAGTGGTCGTGCTTCAGCAAACACACTTCACTTTTGCCGTTAACTTAGACAAAGACAAAGAGGCGTGCGCGCTGATGAATTCGATCTCTTCGGATGTGAAAAAAGGATACATGCTGAAGAACGGCAAGCCCGCACCGATTGATAACGACGCCGTGCACAAATTCATGACGGGCGTGTTTGATGATTTGAACAAAGCGAACACGAAGAGTTATCTCGAAGAAATTTTTGAGATTTGTGGGATGAAGTTTGGCGGCGAGAAATATATTCTCGACTCGCACGCCGACAAGGGTTACGTCTGGAAACTGCCGAAGAAGAAAAAGCTTGTCGGGCTGAACACCGGCTGCGGGGGACGCTGGTCGTCGCGCTTATGGGCAGAGAAGAATTGGGTCGCACTTGCAAAGAAGCTGAAGAAAGCGGGCTACGTTCCGCTGCTGCTGGGCGGCGAGCAAGAGCATGAAAAGAACAAGCGCATCGCGAAGAAAAGCGGCGCGCTGTATCCCGGCCATTTCCCGCTGCAGCAGTTCATTAACCTCATCGCCCAATGTGACCTCGTCGTGACCGCGGTGACCATGGCGATGCACATGACCATTGGTCTGGATAAGAAGATTGTTCTCTTCAACAACATTTTTAATCGCCACGAGTTTGAGCTGTACGGACTCGGAGAGATTCTTGAGCCGGAGTTTGATTGTCCCTGCTACTTCTCGCCCGTTTGTCCGAATGATTGCATGCAGTACATTTATGTGGACCGGGTGTTTAAGAGTGTGAAGAGACTTCTCTCGTAAAAATTGCCACTAAGACACCAAGACACAAAGTTTTTTTCTACATGATTTTCTTGGTGAATCTTCGTGACTTGGTGTCTTCGTGGCTATGATTTCTTGCGCCAATTAATGAGTAAACCAGAAAAGAAAAAAAGAGCCGCAGGGGAACGCGGCTCTTCTATTGTTAGCACGCCGTTTGCCCTAACGGATGCGCAGTGTATTGCCATCCTAACTCTGCTTGTGTTTGTCTTCTTCCACAAGGTTCTTCTCGGACAAGCGTACTTCTGGGAAGATTTCCTTTACCAAAACTATCCCTTCCGCAGCTTTGCTGCAACATCGCTCGCGATGGGGCAGATGCCGCTCTGGAATCCGTACACGTTCAACGGCATGCCATTCCTTGCAGATATTCAAACGACCGTTCTGTATATCCCGTGCTTGCTCCTCACGCTCTTCGTCAGCAATGGCTCGTTGAGTTTCTACTGGCTCGAGCTTGTCATCATTCTGCATTTCGTTCTCGCCGGCGTTGGAATGTTTTATCTCGCGAAATCATTCAGCCTGAAGAACATTCCTGCTCTGTTTGCCGGTGCTGCGTACATGCTCAGCGGTTACATGATAGTGCATGCCATACATCAGCAGAACGTAACGCTCGTCGCGTGGTATCCGCTCATTTTCTTGTTCTTCAGAAAGGCATTGAGTGAGCAGCGGTGGCTGTATGTGTTTGTCTGCGGATTAGTGTTGGGACATTCGATACTTGCAGGCTATCCTCAGCTCTCACTCTATCTGTACTTCTTCCTTGGTCTTTACTTTGTGTTTGAATTACTGACAACATACAAAGGCAAAGATATCGTCTCTCGTCCGGCACTCATCATGTCAGCGAAAGCAGCAGGCATCGTCATCATCTCGGTTGCGCTTGCGATGATTCAATTGTTGCCGACCTTCGAACTCTCAGACTTATCACAACGGGCGCAGATTACGTTCGAGAAAGCAAGCGAAGGCTCACTCGCATGGTCGCAGCTTGCGACGCTCTTCTTCCCAAAAATGTTCGGCACTGCGGGAGCGGGTGGCTATGAATACTTCGGTCCAGGGCAATACTTCTATTATTGGGAGACGTGCGTCTATCTCGGCATTCTGCCTTTGTTGTTGGCAGTGCTTTCAGTTTCTCTTTACAAGAAGAGCAAACACGCTGCGTTCTTCTTGGGTATTGCGCTCTTCTCGCTGCTCTTCGCGCTGGGTGATAATTTCTTCATCTTCAAACTCTTCTACGAATTTGTTCCGGGTTTCTCAAAGTTCAGAATCCCCGCACGCATGGGAATCATGCTGACGTTTGCTTCATCTCTGCTTTCAGCCTTTTCTCTTCACCATGTTTTGTACGGAGAGAAGACAACCCAAGAACGAAAGGCTCTGCGAAACATTCTGCTTGCTGCTACGGGACTTGGAATTCTTTTGTACGGCGCAACACTTTCCGGAAGTTTTGCCGACTCGATTACAAACGCTCGCTTCGAGCAAGTGAGAGATTTGATTGCAAAGGGCGTTCATCCATCGCTCTTCATTCTCCTTGTTAGCGCAGCAGCGTTGTTTGGTTTGATTGTGAAGGGAAGCTTTGCCCGACGTGCAGGAGTTCTTCTTGTCGCCCTCTTCTTCATTGACATGTTTATGTTTGGGGGAGATCAAAACAACGGAGCAAATAATCCATCAGAGTACTTTAAGAGGAAATGCGATCTTGTTGAGTTCTTCAAGAAGGATGGAGAGAACGAGTTGTTCCGTGTGAACACGCGCAACGCACAGGGAATTCTTCCCGGCTGGGACAGGAATCAAGGCATGATTGACCGCATCTTCATGCTGGAAGGCTACACACCTCTTGCTTTGCAACGAGCGTACGCTCCACTTGCTACCGTTGACCAGGCGTATGATTTGCTGAATGTGAAATACAAGACGGTGTTCGACGAACGTTCGGGTCAGCAGAATGTCGTTGAACACACATCTCGGTTGCCAAGAGCTTTTTTTGTGTACGACATTCACGTGACAAAGAGTGAAGAGGAGTTGCTTGCTTACTTGAAGAGTCCTGAATTCAATCACAGAACAGCAGCGGTGCTTGAGAAGGAACCGGGCAAGCCGCTTTCAACTCCAACAACTCAACCGACTTGGGAAGCTCACATCACAAGCTATACAAACAATAAAATCTTTATTGAGGCGAAGACAAGTCACGACGGTTTGTTGGTGTTGAGTGAGATTTATTATCCGGGATGGAAAGCGTATGTTGATGGCGTTGAAGCGGAGATATACAGAACAGATTACAATCTGAGAAGTGTATTTGTGGGCGCAGGTGAGCATAAGGTAGAGGTGAAGTTCGAGCCAGCGACGTTTCGGAATGGGATGTGGATTTCGATTGCGACGCTTCTCGTTTGCATTGTGGGAATTTTGATTTCGGGAAAGAGAAATCTGAACCGCCAAGACACAGAGACGCCAAGGAAAACTTGAAAGCTCTTGGCGTCTTAGCGGTTCAAATAAATTTGTCGTTATTGCCACGAGCTTTAGCTCGTGGAGAATAGCACACCAACTCTCCACGGGCTTTAGCCCCATTTCGATGGCTCGTTCGTGGAGGGCTAAAGCCCAAGAAGTTCTCTGCTGATTGAATCCACGACCTGAAGGTCGTGGCAATAGAATGTTTTTGTGAGAAAAAAAGAAGCGACGCATTCACGTTGAAGGCACAATTTTTCCATAGCTTTTCTTGGCGTCTCCGCGTCTTGGCGGTTTGAAAAACAAAATGAAAATCATCATCATCGGCACGGCATATCCATTGCGCGGCGGCATCGCGCATTACAACGCTTTGCTGTATCAAGAGCTGAAGAAGCAGCATGACGTTGAGATCATCACGTTCAAACGGCAGTATCCGTCGCTCTTGTTTCCGGGCAAAACACAGATTGAAACCGACGGTGAAATGCTGCGTGTTCCGAGCGAGTCGCTTGTCGATTCCATCAATCCGCTGAATTGGATTTCTGTTGGGAAAGAAATTAAGCGTCGCAAACCCGACCTTATCATTTTCAAATACTGGTTGCCGTTCTTCGGTCCGTGCTTCGGAACGATTGCCCGCGTTGCAACGAAAGGCACAAACACAAAGGTGTTGTTCATCTGCGACAACGTCGTGCCACACGAGAAGCGTCCCGGCGACACAGCATTCACGAAATACGCTTTTGGCGTCGGCAACTTTTTTATCGTTCAGTCCGATGCAGTTCAGCGGGACTTGAAGGCTTTCTGGCCGAAGGCGAATTACAAGAAAGTCGCTCATCCGGTGTACAACATTTTCGGTGAGCCGATTGAGAAACAGCAAGCACGCAAGCAACTCGGCATTACGGACAAACGCGTTCTCCTCTTCTTCGGCTACGTAAGGGCATATAAAGGGTTAAACGTCATGCTCGAAGCGATGTCAAAACTTGTGAAAGAGCTTGATGTGAAGTTGCTCGTTGTCGGAGAGTTCTATGACGACAAAGAGAAGTATATGAGGCAGATTACGGATTACGGATTACAGCAAAGCGTCAGCGTGAACTCCGACTATGTTGCGAACGACAAGGTTGGACTTTACTTTTCTGCCGCCGATGTCGTGATGCTTCCGTACATCTCTGCAACGCAGAGCGGCATTGCACAGATTGCGTACAATTTCAACAAGCCTATCATTGCAACAAATGTCGGCGGACTTGCCGAAGTTGTGAGAGACAACGTTACCGGATTTGTCATTCCACCGAACGATGCCGATGCGCTGGTGAACGCAATCATCAGATTCTTCAAAGAGAATCGGGAAAAGGAATTTGCGGCAAACGTCGAAGTCGAAAAGAAAAAATATAGTTGGGAATCGATGGCGAAAGCGATTGAGGAGTTTGTGAAAGAATGAGCGGAGAGCGGAGAGCAGAGAGCTTAGAGCCCAAAGCATGTCCTGTTTGTGCGGCATCGCAGTTACGAGCTAGACCGTTCGGTTACTCATTCAACGACAAATGGCTTGGCGGATTCGAGTGCGGTACGTGCGGCATTATCTTCATCCACCCGCAGCCGACTGCGGAAGAGATTGTGCAGATGTACTCCAAAGAGTATTTTGAAGGGGACTTTCGCTGCGGTCACGCAGGAAGCTACTTCGATGAGAAGACTCAGACATCGCTCGAAGACGAAGCGCTCATCAACCGCATCATGCAATTCAAGCCATCAGGAAAGTTTCTTGAAATTGGATGTGCTGGTGGAGCGTTCCTTCACGCGGCACAGAAGTCTGGCTATCAAGTAAAGGGCGTCGAATTCTCCGATGTCGCCGCGCAGCTCGCACGCGACAAGTTTGGGCTGGATGTCGTCACAGGCGACGTGACCGATGCGAAGTATCCCGACAACACATTTGATGTTGTGTTTATGGGAGATGTGCTTGAGCATCTGCCGAATCCTGTCGTGACATGCACAGAGATTTTTCGCGTCATGGTGCCGGGAGGAGTCTTCGTTATCGAATGTCCGATGCAGACGAACACGCTCTTTTCTCGAGCAGGCTTTATCGGTTATGGGCTGATGGGCAAGAAGGCAACAGTCCATCTTCCGCCGTATCATTTGTTTGAATATCGTCCCGCGAGCATGACGGCAATGCTTCGCCGCTGTGGTTTCGATATCTTACAAAGGAATGAAGGAATGATTCCGCCGAATGAAGTCACCCTTCGAGGTTCCGGCGTACAGAAGATCGGAAAGAAAGTATTTCAATATCCAAACTACTTCCTGACGAAAACGTTTGGGGTGTTGGGAGATAGAATTGAGATGATTGCTATTCGCCATTCTGAACGGAGCGGAGTCCCGAAGGGACAAGCGAAGTGAAGAATCTGAATGTATATTCAGGATTCAGATGCTTCACTTCGTTCAGCATTTAGGGTCGGCAAATGATCGAAGACCGAACAAAACAATACTGGAAGTACGAGTACAACGTAGCGGCGAAGTTCATGATTCCGCTGCTTGAGCAGTGGGGCGCTCCGGTGAAAGGCGCTTCAGTTATTGACGTTGGTTGCGGTGAAGGGGGCGGACTCTGCGCAATGTTTGATGCGGGCGCAGCTTCGTGTTGTGGATTCGACATCGAAGTCGGTCGCGTTGAAGCCGCGAAGCAACTGAGGGGGGAGCGGACGATGTATATAACGATTGGAAATCTGTACGAAGAAAAACTTCCGTACACCGAGAATCAATACGATGTCGTCGTGCTGCACGATGTATTTGAGCATCTCGACTATAAAGACGACGTCGTACGAAAGCTTGCCGCGTATGCAAAACCGACAGGGAAAATCATGATTACATTTCCGCCGTACTACTCGGCGTACGGAGCGCATCAACAGTTGCTGCACGGGGCATGGCCGAAGCTTCCGTTCTTTCATCTGCTGCCTTTTGCTCTCACAAAAATTCTTCCACGCATCAAAGACGAAGCGCCGCACATCGTTGAAGAAATACAGAAGCTCGGCAGATTGAAGATGGGAATGAAGAAATTCGAAGCGATTGTCGAGCGCAACGGATTGAAGGTCGCCGGCAAGCAGGCGTATCTCATTAGTCCGAATCATATCCGGTTTGGGCTGAAGCCGATTCCGGCAGGAAAGGTCGCGGAGATTCCGATTATCGGTGAAGTTGTGTGCACGGGGGTGGTGTATCTATTGGCGAAGAGTTTGTAGAGTTTATAGAGTTCGTAGAGTTCATAGAGTTAGAGCGTATTCGCTTTAGGGTTCTCCGTAAGGGGTCCTTCGGACAAGGTTCAGATTTCTGACTTCTGACCTCTGACCTCTGCTTTTTCATTTTGCCTTCTAAAGCCGTATCTTGATTGAGCCGTCAGTCTATATCATCCTTGTGAACTGGAACGGGAAGACCGTCACGCTCGAATGTCTCGATTCCCTTGCAACGAGTGCGTACAAAAAATTCAAAATCGTTGTTGTTGACAATGCTTCGTCCGACGGCTCCGTACTAGCAATGCGGGAAGCACATCCTGAAGCAATCGTCCTGGAGCAGAAAGAAAACCTTCGCTTCGCAGGCGGTAACAATGTTGGAATGAAGTACGCGCTTGAGCATGGCGCCGAGTTGCTGTGTCTCCTCAACAACGATACGACCGTTGATAAAGATTTCTTGACGCATCTTGTCTCTCGCATTCAGTCTGACAAGAAGATTGGAATGGTCGCGCCGAAGATCTACTATCATGGCGAGCCGAACAGAATCTGGTTTGCCGGCGGCGAGATTTCGATGTGGACGGGAACGATGAAGCACACCGGCATCCGTGAAGAAGACAAAGGACAGTACGACACGAGCAAAGAGATTGATTACACAACGGGCTGCTGTATCCTCACAAAGAGAGAAATTGTAGAGAAGATCGGAATGTTGGACGAATCATTTTTTATGTACACCGAAGATGCGGATTGGTCCATGCGTATGCGACGTGCGGGCTACACGATCGTGTATGAGCCGAAAGCGAAAGTCTGGCACAA
>Ga0082335_1007525_pt1 | contig 13080 bp, 4 predicted proteins | sample Subgrocontami58m_FD_72375 | JGI IMG/M metagenome (GOLD analysis project Ga0082335, IMG submission 72375) | Subsurface groundwater microbial communities from S. Glens Falls, New York, USA - GMW37 contaminated, 5.8 m (SPADES assembly) (version 2) ...
CCCCCTGCTGCGAACCAACAGACCGTCGCGGTGAAATCCGGTGCGGGAGCGAGAGCGCCCGGCGGAGAACTTCAACAAAAGTTTACGCGCGGGGTCGGGTTCTGCCCTGGGCGGGTATGCTCACGTCCTCCATCGCAGGCGAAACGAATTGGGTTCGGTTGTCCGGGGCCAAACCAAGCCGGTCGTGGACCAACCCCGGGTCGCCGGCGGGTTCACGCTCGTTGGCTGGTACTTGCTGCCTCGCGGCACGCGCGGTGAAGCGCCACAACACCTCACGGCACTTCGAATATCTCCACCAGCACCTGGCCGGTCGCGCCGCTGGCGCCGTTCACTTGAAGAGTATATGCGCCGGGACTCAGACTCGCGAGGAGGGCGCTGTCGGCGCCCCCTTCCGCGAGTGCGAAAGCGCCGACCTGCTGGGCGGCGGAACGGATCTCGGCGGCATTCGCGGCGGAGTTCCAGCGGGCATTCGAGAGAAAAACCTCGGCGCCGCTGAATAATGCGACCGTCGGCGCCGCGAGCAATTGCCCCGAAACACCAAATGAGGCCAACCCGGGGCCGACCGCCCGCACGAGCATGGACTTCGCGGCGCCGGGCCCAATCACAAGCCCTGGAATCACCACGGCCGCACCCGGGCCGACGACCGCGCGGACCGACGCATTGACGAAACTGCGTCCTGCCGCCGCCGCGGAATCGGCATCGTAGATTTCGACGAGCGCAATCGCGGTGGAATTGTCGGCGGCGGCGGCATGCGCGGTGTAGGCGCCTGGCGGCAGCGTCAGCAGCAGCGCGGAGTCGGCACTGTTCTCCGCCAGGGCGAAGGCGCCGGTGCGCGTCGCCGTTGCGCGAATGTCGGCCGCGTTTACGGCGGAATTCCATCGCGTGTTTGCGCCGAGCACGCGCGCGCTGGAGTCGAACAAGGTCAGACCGGGGGCCGATGAAGCGCCGGTGACGCCAAACCGCGTCAAAGCCGGACCGACCGCGCGCAGCAGCACCGTGCGCGACGAACCGGGCGCGATGACGAAACCCGAGATCAACGGGTTGCCGCTGCCGCCGGCCGTCCCGCGCGCCGAGAGGTTCAGCAGCCGGCTCGCTGGCAGCGGCCGCGCGAGCGCGGCAATCCACTCGGTGATCAGCGCTTCACTGGCAAGGTCACGCTCGTTCGTCGCCAACGGTGGCATCCGGTTCGGACCGCGCGTGGCGATCCGCGCCAGCAACTGCGAGCGCGCCACCGCACCCGGTGCCACCACGCGCTGGGCGGAGTCACCGGCCGGAAAACTGAGCCGGCCATCGACGATGCCGGCGAGCGAGAGCGGCGTCGAGGCGCGGGCGTCGAACGCGCCGGTGTCCAGCAGGAACTCAAGCGCGCCCGCGGCGGCGATGCCGGGGCGGTGGCACTGGCTGCAGTTCACGTCGAGGTACGAGCGCACGCGCTGCTCGAGCGGCAGCGCCGCGTCGGCCGCGGTCACCAGCGCCGGCAGCGTGCCCGGCTCCGGCACGGTGGGCACGTCCAGGTAGCCAGCCTGCGCCAGGGCCACGATCTGGTTGGTGACTCCATCGCGCCACGGACGGTTCAATTGGCGGGTGTTGAAGCTCAGGATGGGCCCGCCCACGGAATTGTGGCACGTCTGGCAATCGAGCCGGCCCGGAAAGGTCCACGTCTGCGGTCGCGTCACGCCGTTTTCGGTGACTTGGAACACCTGGGTCGCGCCGCCCATCGGCACGAGCGTGGCGTCCGTCTGCTCGTCGTTCCAGCGATAGGTGTAGCCCGTCACGCGGCCTTCGGCATCGCCGGGCAATCGCACCAGAAATCGCGTTTCAATCCGGCGAACACTGGTGGGATCGCCGCGCCTCAGCTCGAGGTCGAAGTGCTTCACCCACGTTGCGCCGACCGGAATGGTCCAGCGGGCATCCCGCTGAAACCCCATCGTCGAGCTGGCGGCGGCCAGCGCGAACCACCGCGTTTTTTTCGCATGGTCGCTCCAGAGCACCGCATTCGGCTCGTAAGGCACCAGTCCTCGCGCCGGCGTGAGCCGTATCAGATCTGTGAATGCACCCGTTTGGGCGAGGGTGGCGGGCAGAACCGTGCCGACCCCGCCCGCGCCACCGCCCGAGCCACCGCCCGAGCCGCCGCCGGGAGTGCCGGAGCCGGGAGTGGGGAGCACGAGGGTGGTCGGCGTCTCGCGGACGAGCGGCTGCGCCCGCGCGCTGAAACCAAAAACGGCAATCAGAATTGCCGGGGGCAGGCTGGCCAGCCTGCGGCATCGCATGTTCATGGGGTGGGGCGACTCGCGGCTGCAAGGGACGAGATTGTCCCGGCAGACGTGGGTGGGGTGGTTCGATCCAGCACGAGCGGGCTCATTTCGCAAGACAGGGAGCGACCGCGTTTCGGGGCTGGGTAACAGCACGTCGCGCCACTTTGCGCGGCCTGCGCACCACCCGCAGGCGGCGCTCTCTGCGCCGCCTCTCCGATAGCGTCCGGTCGCTTCGCGGCGCCGCGCTCAGCGCCGCGTCCGGCCACCGAACCAGGGCTTCGCGGCGCGCGGCGCGGCGCGCGGGCCGGCGCGTTCGTCGCGGCGGAATCCGGGATCGCTGCCGCCAATCATCTCGAATTTCGCAGACTCGCCGCCGAGGAGTTTCGCGGCCGTCTGGTCCATCCCCAGCCGGTGCAGCGTCGAACGCAGCGCGCCGCGCATCTCCGGTTTGTACCAGAAAAAGAAACTGCGCTGCTCCTGTTTCTCCTCGGGCGTCTTCGCCACGCACACCGGCTGCTGGCTGTAGGGGTGCACGCCGGTCGCGTAGATTTCTGTCGCGACCGTCATCGGCGTCGGCGTGAAGTCCTGCACCTGCTCGAGCTTGAACCCGAGGTCCTTCGTCTTCACCGCCACATCGGCCATGTCCTGCGGCTTCGAACCGGGATGCGAGCTGATGAAGTAGGGGATGATCTGGAACTGGGCCTTGCCGAACTTCTCCTTCGCCGCGTCGAACTTCTCCTTGAACCGGTAGAAGTATTTGAACGAAGGCTTGCGCATCACCCGCAGCACCTCGTCGGACGTGTGCTCCGGCGCGACCTTCAACCGGCCCGAGACGTGGTGGGCCACGAGTTCCTCGACGTACTTCTCGTGGCTCTCCTTCGCGTGCGGCTTCGCGTGCTCGTGGAGGAAGAGATCGTAGCGGATGCCGCTTGTGACAAACGCGTGCTTCACGCCCGGCGTATCGCGGACGGATTTGTAGATGTCGAGCAGCGGCGAGTGGTCCGTATCCAGATTGCGGCACACTTGCGGCCAGATGCAGCTCGGCCGGATGCAGGCATCGCAGATGCTCTGGTCGATGCCCTTCATCTTGTACATGTTTGCCGAGGGCCCGCCGATGTCGGTGATCGTCCCGCGGAAGTCGGGCATCTGCTTGATCGACTCCACCTCGCGCAGAATCGATTCCTTGCTGCGGCTCGCGACAAACTTTCCCTGGTGCGCCGAGATCGTGCAGAAGCTGCAGCCGCCGAAGCACCCGCGATGCATGTTGATCGAGTGCTTGATCATCTCGTACGCGGGAATCGGGCCGCGCTTGCGGTAGCGCGGGTGCGGCAGCCGCGTGTACGGCAGGTCGAAACTCGAATCGATCTGCTGCTCGCTCATCGTCGCGTACGGCGGGTTGATCACCAGCAGCCGATCCCCGACGAGCTGCAGCAGGCGCCGCGCCTTCACCCGGTTCGACTCGACCTCGATCTGCTTGAAGTTCTTCGCGTAGAGCGCGCGGTCGGCGAGGCATTCGTCGTGCGAATAGAGGATGTGATCCTCCCAGTTCGCGTTCTTCGGCGGCGGCGCGCCGGGCGCGAGTTGCACGGCGGTCTGGGCGATCGTTTTCAGCGACGAGAACGGCACGCCGCGCTTCAGCAGGCGAATCGCCTCGGAGAGCGGCTGCTCGCCCATGCCGTAGACGAGGAGGTCGGCGCCGCTTTCCACGAGCACGCTCGGCTTGATCGTGTCCGACCAGTAGTCGTAGTGCGTCACGCGACGCAGGCTCGCCTCGATCCCGCCGATCATCACTGGCACGTCGGGATGGAGTTTTTTCAGAATCTGCGTGTAGACCGTGACGGCATAGTCGGGCCGGAAGCCATGTTCGCCACCCGGAGTGTAGGCGTCCTCGGAGCGCAGCCGCTTCGCCGCGGTGTAGCGGTTGACCATCGAGTCCATGCAACCCGCCGTGACGCCGAAGAAGAGTCGCGGCGTGCCGAGTTTCTTGAAATCGCGCAGGTCGTCGCGCCAGTTCGGCTGCGGCACGATCGCGACGCGCAGTCCTTCCCGTTCGAGCAGCCGGCCAATCACCGCGGTGCCGAACGCCGGGTGATCGACGTAGGCGTCGCCGGAAATGATGATGACATCGACGTAATCCCACCCGCGGGCCGCGAGCTCGTCCGCCGAGGTGGGCAGCCAGCGGCACGGGTCCCAAGTGGGATCCGCCCTGGCCGCCGCAGTGGGTTTCGTGGCCGATGGGTGCACGGGAACGGCCGGGACGGTCAACGGAGTTCGCGACTGGCGCAAGCGCCGGATGCGGGCTGACAGGACCACAGGACCACAGGACTACGGGACCACGGGAGAACAGGACAGTGGGACTACCGGCCGGCTCGCATCTCATCGGCGGAACCGGTTGTCCTCAACTAGATCGTGTGTAGGGCGGGGTCTCCCGACCCCGCCGGTCTGCAGGCGCGGCGGGGTCGTGGCGGGGTCAGGAGACCCCGCCCTACATTTGCTTGCGCCCACCCCGCGTTTGCAACCGCGGCCCGAATTCGGAAACTGTTGCGATGCATCACCCCAAGCCCCTCCTCGCTCTGGTCGTCGCGTGCGCCGGATTCGGCCAGGACGCGCCAGGAACAACGTCGGCGTCCACCGCGACGGCGAACGCCGAACCAGCCGCCGCGGGCGAGGCGCAATTTCTCGCGAACACCCGCCAGCTCACCTTCGAGGGCCGGCGGAGCGGCGAGGGCTATTTTTCACCCGATGGGCGGGCGCTGATTTTCCAAAGCGAGCGCGAACCGGGGAATCCGTTCTACCAAATCTACCTGCTCGATCTCGAAAGTGGCGACACGCGGCGAGTCTCGCCGGGCACGGGCAAGACCACTTGTTCGTTTTTCCGGCCGGAAACGGACGAAGTGCTGTTCGCATCGACGCATCTCGATCCGCAGGCTGCCGCGAAGCAGAAGGCGGAGCTCGAGCAGCGCGCGTCGGGCCGCGAGCGGCGGTATTCGTGGGATTATGACGACACGATGGACATCTTCACGGCGCGGCGCGATGGCAGCGGGTTGCGGCGGCTGACAAGCGCGGCCGGCTATGATGCGGAGGGATCATATTCGCCGGACGGCCGGCTGATCGTGTTCTGCTCGCTGCGCGATGCGTACCCGGCGGAAAAGCTGTCCGCGGAAAACCGCAAGCGACTCGAAACGGATCCGGCGTGGTTCGGCGAAATCTACCTGATGAACGCCGATGGTTCGAACCAGCGGCGGCTCACGAATTCGCCGGGCTACGACGGCGGGCCGTTCTTTTCGCCGGACGGGCAGCGGATCCTCTGGCGGCACTTCGAGGAGAACGGTGCGATCGCCGACATCTACTCGATGAAGCTCGACGGCACCGACGTGCGGCGGCTCACGCGATTCGGCGCGATGTCGTGGGCGCCGTACTTCCATCCGTCCGGCGAGTATGTGATTTTCGCCGCAAACAAGCTCGGGTTCTCAAACTTCGAACTCTATCTCGTCGACGCCGCCGGCCGGCGCGAACCGGTGCGGGTGACGTTCAGCGACGGTTTCGACGGGCTGCCGGTCTTTTCGCCCGACGGCGGCCGGCTCGCGTGGACGTCGACGCGCGGCGCCGAGAAAGTCTCGCAGCTGTTCATCGCCGACTGGAACCACGCGGCCGCGCGGGCGGCGTTGCGCGCCGCGCCGGTCGCCGCGGAGCCACCGACCGCGACCGCCGCCTCACCGGCCGCGGTTGCGCCGCGGTCGCTTGACCCGGCGATTCGTGCGGGCGACTTGTATTCACACGTCGAGTACCTCGCGGCGGACGCGCTGGAGGGCCGGCTCACCGGGTCGCCCGGCAGTCACACCGCCGGCGATTACATTGCCGCGAAGTTCAAACTGGCGGGGCTCGAGCCGCTCGGCGGCAACGGAACCTTTTTCCAGGATTTCGATTTCAATGCCGGGGTGAAGCCGGTCGCGACGGGCAATCGCCTGCGAGTGAAACGTGCCGGCAGCCAGCCGGTGGAGGCGGGTTTTACGCCGGAAACGGACTTCCGGCCGCTGTCGTTCACCGAGAACAGCGAGGCGGAAGGCGAGGTGGTGTTCGCCGGTTACGGCCTCTCGGTGCCCGGCAAGGCCGGCGAAGCCTACGACTCGTACGCGGGCCTCGACGTGACGAACAAGATAGTGCTGGTCCTCCGCTACGTGCCGGAAGGCGTGGAGCAAAAGCGGCGCGCCGAATTGAATCGCTACGCGGGGCTCCGCTACAAGGCGATGCTCGCGCGCTCGCACGGGGCCAAGGCCCTGCTGGTCGTGACCGGGCCGAACTCGCCGAACGCGGGCGAGCTGGCGCCGCTCACGATGGACTCGATTCTCACCGGCTCGGGCATCGTGGCCGCATCGATCAGCGGCCAGGTCGCGGATGCGTTGTTGGCGGGAACGGGCAAGGATTTGAAGTCACTGCAAACGGCGCTCGACGTCGAGAATCCGCACGCGGCCGACGTTCGATTCACGCTGCCGAATACGCGCGTCGACCTCGCCACCAAGGTCGAGCGTATCCGAAAGGCGGACCGCAACGTCATCGCGCTGCTGCCGCCGGCGGGGGGAGACGCGGCCGGCGGTCGCGAATACGTGATGATCGGCGCGCACTTCGACCACGTGGGCCGGGGCGAGAGCGGCGGATTCGGCATCAAGGGTGAGGAGGGTCAGATTCACAATGGCGCGGACGACAACGCCTCCGGCGTCGCGGCGCTGCTGGAGCTGGCGGCGGATTTCGCGCACGAGCGTTCGCAGCGCCCGCGCGACTTCCGGCGCGGCGTCATCTTCGCCGCCTGGTCCGGGGAGGAACTCGGATTGATCGGTTCGACCTATTTCGTGGGCAAGCCGGTCGTGCCGCTGGCGAATGTCGCCGCCTACCTGAATTTCGACATGGTGGGCCGGCTGCGGGAGAACAAGCTCACCCTGCAGGGCGTGGGCTCGTCGTCGGCGTGGAAGCGGCTGATCGAGAAACGCAACGTCGCCGCGGGCTTCAGCCTCGCGTTGCAGGACGATCCGTATCTGCCGACCGACACGACGCCGATTTACCCGAAGAACGTGCCGGTGCTCGCGTTCTTCACCGGCAGCCATGAAAACTATCACCGGCCGACCGACGACACGCCGACGCTCAACTACGAAGGGCTCGAACGCGTGACGAAGTTCGCGCGAGCGATCGTGCTGGATCTGGTGAAGGACCCGCAGCGGCCCGACTACCTGAAAGTCGAGCGGGCGGGTGGCAGCGGCAGCCGGGAAACGTTGCGGGCGTACCTCGGCACGATTCCGGACTACGTCGCGGAGATCTCTGGCGTGAAACTCACTGGCGTGCGCGGTGGCAGTCCCGCGGAGAAAGCCGGGTTCAAGGCCGGCGACGTCATCGTGGAATTTGGCGGCCAGAAGATCACGAACATCTACGACTACACGTATGCGCTCGATGCGGTGAAGATTGGCCAGCCGGTGAAACTGGTCGTCGTTCGCGACGGCCAGCGCGTGGAAGTGACGGCGATCCCCGAGGCGCGGAAGTGAGGCGCGGGATGGACCGTGCTCCTCGCTGCAGGATGTAGGGCGGGGTCTCCCGACCCCGCCGCTAGGGGCTGGTCGGCGGGGTCGGGAGACCCCGCCCGGGTTTGTCATCTATTAGATGACAAACCAGAGGCGCATGGATTCACTGGAGTTTGTCATCTAATAGATGACAAACTTCCCGCGTCTGTGGCTGCGTGCGTCGTGGAAGCAATGGCGGGAAGGGAGGTCTGTGACCCGGGGCTTCAACACGCGATTGGCCAAACTCCAGGGCGGGGTCGGGAGACCCCGCCCTACATCCGAGCCGCGGCGCCCTCACTCCGGCAGCGGACAATCTTTCGCCCACGCCTGATTCGGCTCGGGACCTAATTCGAATTCCAGCACGCCGCCCGCGATGAGTTCCTTCTGCCGGATCCACCAGCGGTTCAGCGGCACGCCGTTGAGCTTCGCCGACTGAATGTATCGATTTGCCCGTGACGCATGGTGACTCACGATGGTGAAGGTCTTCCCACCATAGTGCTCCGGCGAGAGGTGCAGGACGACTTTGGGATAGAGCGGGCTGCTCAGCTCGTAGATCGGGTTCACGCGGCAGCCGCCGTCGGTCTGGAATAGTCCCAGCGACGCCATCACGAACCATCCGCTCATCTGACCCTGATCTTCGTCGCCGAGGTACGCGTCCGACGGGGTGTGGCCGTAATAGGCGTCGAGAATCGCCCGCGCCCATTTCTGCGTGAGCCAGGGCCGGCCGGCCCAGTTGAACAGCCACGCGACCTGCATGCTCGGCTGGTTGCCTTGATTCACCGGAGTGAGGTTGTGCATCGCGCTCGGCGCACTGAACCGCGACGGCGCGGACTTCTCGAACGCCTCGTTCAAGCGCCCGACGAACCGCTCGCGGCCCATCGCCGCAACGAGGCCCGGCACGTCCTGCGGCACGAACCACGTGTATTGCCACGCGTTGCCCTCGGTGAAGCCCGGCGTATTGAAGGGATCGAACGGGGTGACCCATTCGCCATTGGCCTTCCGCGGCCGGGCGAAGCCGAGCTCGGCGTCGAAGACATTCCGCCAGTTGTGCGATCGCTTTAGAAACGTGTCCGCCACGTCACGCCGGCCGAGTGACCGCGCCATTTCGGCCACGCACCAGTCGTCGTACGCATACTCGAAGGTGTTCGAGCAAATCGGCCGGCGCCATTTCGCCAGCTCGCTGGGCGCGGGACCATCGATCGCGACGTAACCATGCTGGAGGTAGTTTGCGAGATGCTCGTTCCCAACCGCGCCGCCGCTGCTGAGTTTCTGCGGCAGGCTGGTCTGCATCTTCAGTGAAGCGGCGAGAATCTTGTTCGCATCCAGGCCTTTGATCCCGTGCTGATGCGCGGCCACGAGCAGCGGGATCTCGTGCTCGGCCACCATCACGGGGATGTACTCCAGGCCGGCGGGCCCTTTCGCGAGCCAGCCGGACGTGTCGTACAGCGTCAGCAGCGACTTCGCCCACTGCGCGGACCAGTCGGGCGCCATGAGGTTCATCACCTGGTTCATGTTCCAGAACGTGTTCCAGAACGCGTCGCCGCCGAGCATCACGGCGGTCGGGTCGCTGAGCTTCTGCCGCCGCTCGTCCGGATCGGTCCATTCGCCATTGACGTCGCTCCAGATGTTCCGGCCGGAAAGCGCGCGGTAGATGTTCGTGTAGAACCGGTCTTTCTCCCGCGCATCGGGCGTCTCGATCTCGACCCGGTGGAACAACTCGTCCCATGCCCGGCGCTGATTTCGCACCACGGCGGCGAAGTCCCAGCCGAAGGGCCCCGCGAGCTCGCGTTCGAGGTTGAGCCGTGCGTTCGCGACGCTGACGAGTGAAATCCCCGTGCGCAGCAGAATCTGTTCGCCTCCCTTCGTGTTGAAGTCGGCCCACGCGCCGCAATCGCCGGCGAGGCTCAGCTCCTTCGCGTCAACCGTTCGTTGCTCGTCCTGCCAGCCGCCGAGTCGGTCGAACGGGCGGCTGAACTGCGCGACGAAATGCAGCTCGTAATCCTGCTTGAAGTACGAGCCCGTCACGAGGGTCTTCACTGTGCCTTCGATTTCCGTTGGCCCCGTGCGGCGGACCGTCGCGCCGAGCACCCGGATCGGGTATTCGTTCGGCAGGAGGAAATCGAACATCACCCGCGCGTGGTCGCTCGCCGGAAACGTGTACCGCTGCAGGCCCGCGCGCGTCGTCGCCGTGAGTTCGGCCCTGATGCCGCTGTCCTTGAGCACGACATCGTAGTAGCCGATGCCGGCGCGCTCGGTGGCCTTTTCGAAACGAGAGCTGTAGCCGGTGCCATCGAGGCCCGGCTTGGTGCGCAGCTCCCCGACCGTCGGCATCACGCCAAGCCCGCCCATCGTCCACTCGTGGATGTGGCTGAAGCAGTCGATGTGCTCGCGGCCGTAGTCGTAGCCGCACGCCCAGCGCGGCGGCTCGTTGTCGGGCGAGAGCTTGACCATGCCGAACGGCATCCACGGGCCCGGCGCGATCATCCAGCGCGAGTGGGCGGTGCCTTTGAAGACGTCGACGTAATCGGACGGCGTGGCTGGTGGCCCCGCGCGCAGGTGCAGTTCCGTTTCCTGCAGCAATCGGCCGTCCGAGCGCAGCCGCACGCGCGTGCGCTGCCCCGAAGCATTGGCGGCGGCCGGAATCTCCAGGACCTGCAGCCCGGGTTCGAGTGACCGTTCCACCGCAGGTGCCGCGCCGATTTCGATGGTCAGTTTGCCCGGCGGGCCGGCGCGATAGACTTCGATCCGAACCGTGGCCGGCAACTTTGGCTCTCCGCCGACCGCGTGATCGGCCGCCGTGAGTGACCGTACCACCGTGTTGGTCGTGGCCGCGAGTTTCGCCCCGACCGGCGCGGCCAATGCCACTTGATCGAACAACAACCAGCTCCCGTCGACGCTGCGGAGGGCGATCTCGTTGTAGCCGGCGCGCAGCAGCGACGCGGCGAATTCGAACCGCACCACCTGGGGCCTGGCCTCGCGCAGATTGCCGCTCGTGAGCGATTCGGTGCTGCCGCCCGGCGCCAGCGTGCGCTCGAAAATCGTCCCGTTGATCGTCGCGCGAAGCCGCGGCGGGCGTTTCGGATGCGCATCGCCCACGCGCAGCGTGAGCACGGCGTCGCCCTTGGCGGGAGCCACCGCCAGCACGAATCCGATCGGCATCGTGTGCAGCATGTCCCACTCGCCCGCCGCCGCGCGCCGCCCGCCGCCGGCCCAATCGTCGAGCGGCCCCGGGAGCACGTACGGCCAGTCGGTTTTCGGCTCGGAGAGCCCGACGTGGTACGCCTTGTCCGGACTGCCGAACCGCGCGAAGAATTGCCGGTAGTCCGTCGGCGCGAGCGCGAATTCCGCGGGAGAGCCATCGGCGACACCGATGGTCCAGACGGCATGCGGGTCCGGGTTGGCCTCGGAAGCCGCGGTGGGCACACCCGCCGTAATGAGAGCGGCGATACACGCGATTCCCTGGAGGGCCGGCCTCCGCGCCGGCTTGATTTCCGTCGGCGGACGAGACGGAGATCGTCCCTCCAGGTCTGCGGTTCGTTCCTGGAGGGCCGGCCTCTGTGCCGGCCTGATTCCCGTTCGCGGACGAGACGGAGCTCGTCCCTCCAAATTTGTGTTCGATATTTCGTCGCTCATCGTAAATTCGCGCCGACCACTTTGCCCGTTGGCACGTCGTCATTCCGCCACTCCGCGCGCAGCGTCACCAGACCCCAACCGGGCACGGTCACGCTGGGACCGACTTTCCCGCGGGGCTTTTCCGTCGTGTCGCTGAGGGAGACTTCCGCCGGCGCCGGCGCCGACCACTCGAGTCCGACGCTCGCATCTTTGCCCGATGCGCCGAAGAGCCGCACGATCCAGGCCCTGCCGTCATCGCTCGGTTTCAACGCGGTCACCACCACGTCGGGCGACGACACCTGCACGCGCGGCGGCACAATCGGTCGCGCCTGGTCGGCCGGCCGGACGATGAGCGGCTGGCTGAAGCCGGTGGCGAACCGCGTGGCCTCGGCGGGATTCGTTTTGCGATGCGGCCGCAGGATGTAACGAAAGACCGCGGGGCCTTCCTGGTACGCGCGATAATTCGTGCCCCAATGGTTGTTCATCACCCACGAATAGAAGGTTTGCGTGGGCTCGACTTTCTTCCGCCACACCGCCGGGTCGCGTTGCGAGCCGAGCAGCCGCGCGGAAATCGTGCCGATGTCGATCAGGGGCGCATCGAGCGTCACCCACGTCACGCCAAAGTCGCTGTTCGCCACCTCGACCCAGCGGCCGACGGTGAACCAGTTCTTGCACGCACCCGGCAACTGGTCGCGCTCGGGCCGCATCGCGCCCAGCGGCAGATCCAGCAGCAGCTCGCCGTGCGGAACGTTGAACGGAAACGCGAAGTTGACGCTCTCCTTGCCGCCTTTCTGCGCGAAGCTGCGGTCGCCCGGGTTCGGGTTGGTCGGCGCGCGCTGCTTGTCGACGGTGTTGATCAACTCGACGTAATCCGCACCCGCGACCAGCCGGACCTCTCGCGTCAGCCGGTTGCAGCCCGGCGCATCCGAGGTGATGAGCAGCGAGCCCACGAGCGGCCCGCGCTCCTTCACCGTGATGGTCACGGCGCCGTTGCTCTTGAGATCGGCGAGCGTGTCACCGGGCAGGTAAAGGTATTCATTGAGGCCGCGCCCCGCGCTCGAGTCGGCGAGGTTCGACCGCGTCTCTTCGCTGAACAGTTCGACAATGCTGCCGGTGCGCTCATCGATTCGCACGCGCACGCGGCCGTTGTCGAGCGCGGTGCGGTCGACGACCAATTTGCCTTCGGCTGGTACCTTGCCCGCGTCGATGGTGTACGCGCGGGCGCCGAACGCCGGCACGTTGCGCACCGCGAAAGCGAGTTCGCCCGTGGACAGCCGCTGCGAAGCCACGGGCTGGCCAGCGTCGTCCGTGACGCGGTCGCCCGCGGCGGAGAATTCGCGCGAGAGCGTCACGAGTTCCGTCCGCGGCCACGACGCCGTATTGAAGACATCGATGCGCAGAGGGCGCATGCTCGCCGGATCGCGGCGCCAGTCCGGAAAATCCCGGCCCGCCTTGAAGGCCCATTCGAGCAGGTCCCGCGACTGGGTTTCCGCCTGCAGCGCGTAGGAGCGTTTCAGGTTCCACTGCTCCTTCGTCCGCCGGCCCTCCGGATCCCAGACGCTGCTGGACGCCCCCCACGTGTGCTCGGAGTACAGCAGGACATTGCGCCAGGCCTCGTCGAAGGCGCCGGCCGGATAACCGGCGGGGGTGGACATCGCCCAGAGCGT
>Ga0082335_1007526_pt1 | contig 13079 bp, 11 predicted proteins | sample Subgrocontami58m_FD_72375 | JGI IMG/M metagenome (GOLD analysis project Ga0082335, IMG submission 72375) | Subsurface groundwater microbial communities from S. Glens Falls, New York, USA - GMW37 contaminated, 5.8 m (SPADES assembly) (version 2) ...
ATACACCGTCCCTGTCTTCCCGTTTAAAGACCGACCTCCCGCCTCTCCCAACCCTGCGGCAACCCCCCCTCGGCAACCCCCCCTAGCCCCCCCTTGGGAAGGGGGGGGATCGGAGGGAAGGGGGGGGATCGAAGGCGATCCACGCCACATCCACCGCATCCCACCCATCTTGCAGATCGGGAACGCGGGGGTGCTCCCATCGCTCTTCCATCGCTTGGCCGGGTTTGATCTTGTCCATCTGCACTACCCATTTTTTGGTGGAGCCGAGCCAGTCATCGTGCGCAAGGCCATGCGTCCTGACCAGGGACTCGTCATGACCTACCACATGGACGCGGTCGCGGACGGGATGAAAGGCGCGATCTTTAGCGCGCATCGTCGGCTCTTGTTTCCGTGGCTCGTGAATCGCGTCGATCGGATCCTGGTAAGCTCGCTTGATTACGCCAAGTCCTCTGCGCTCGCCGAAGCCGACGTCGACGACCGCCTTGAAGAACATCCGTTTGGCGTCGACCTCGATCGGTTTCATCCTGGCGATGAGGTGGAATTGCGCGCTCTCCATCAGATCCCGCACAAGACTCCCGTCCTCTTGTTCGTCGGCGGGCTCGACGCGGCGCATGCGTTCAAAGGTCTGCCTCAACTGCTCGACGCGCTTGCGGATCTGGTCGAGTATGACTGGCAACTGGTGGTTGTGGGCGACGGGGCACTCAAGGAAACGTATCGCGCGCAGGCGATCGAGAAAGGATTAGGGTCTCGAGTCACATTCACAGGGCTCGTCTGCCACGAGGATCTTCCGCGCTACTATCGTCTTGCTGCCGTTCACCTGCTTCCCTCGACCAAGCGCGCGGAGGCATTTGGCCTCGTCGCTCTTGAGGCCGCGGCAAGCGGGATCCCGTCGATCGCCTCCGATCTTCCCGGCGTGCGTACGGTGGTTCAGGATGGAAGCACTGGATTACTCGTCCCACCGGGGAATGTCGAGGAACTGAAAAAAGCCATCCTGCTGTTTCTGGAGCAGGTCGATTTGCGCGAGCGGCTGGGATTTTCTGCTCGAGCGAACGTAGAGCAAAAATACGTCTGGCCGCCACTCATCGACCGCCTCGAGGCGACGTACGATTCGGTATTGAATCAGCAGTCGAAGAGGAAGTATTAAGGGGCTACAAGGGCTTCGAGGGCTACAAAGGCTACAAGGGTTAAATAAAATCTTTGAAGCCCTTGTAGCCCTCGAAGCCCTCGTAGCCCTTGCAGCCCTTCCCCACTATGAAAATCGGGATCGTCTCAAATCTCTATCCGCCGGAGGCGCGCGGGGGAGCGGAGCTTGTCGCCTCTCGTGTGGCCGATGCGCTGTACGCGCGCGGGCATGAGGTTTTTGTGTTGACGACCCAGCCGTTTGACGGTGTCCGCTCCCTGTTCCCGCGCATTCGCGAGCGTACACTGGAGGCCGTCTACCGTTTTTTCCCGCTCAACGTGTACTCCCTGTATCAAGATCGTCCGTTTCCATTTCCCGTGCGAGTGCTCTGGCATCTCATTGATCTGTTCAGTTACACCAGTCGCCGAGCGATCCGCACCATCATCCGCGACGAGGATCCCGATGTCGTGATCACGCACAACCTCAAAGGGATCGGCGTCTCGATCGCCCGCGAGATTCAGCGTCAAGGCGTCCCGCACATTCACACCCTCCACGACGTCCAGCTTTCGATTCCCAGCGGCCTCCTGATCGCGGGAGAGGAACAGTGCTGGCTCAACCGCTCGTTCCTACGGCGATGGTACGAGGCGGGCGTGAAGCGGGAAATGGGGACGCCCGACCTTGTGCTTTCGCCTTCACAATTCCTCGCGGACTTCTATCGGGAGCGTGGGATGTTTACGGACTCACGTCTCGAGATCCTTCCCAATCCGCTCCCATCCGGACATCGGCCAGCCGTTCCAGAGAAACGCTCGCAGATGCGGACGCGCTTCCTGTACGTAGGACAACTCGAGCCGCACAAGGGGATCCGACTTCTGTTTGAAGCCCTTCAGGCGTTTGGGGAGGAGGTCGAGCTCTACATCGCTGGCGAGGGATCGCTCATGCAAGAGGTAATTGAAATGAGCGAGCGCGATTCTCGCGTGACCTATCATGGGTTCGTGCCGCTTGAGCACCTTGTTGCGCTGTTGGAGAAAACGGACGCGGTCGTGATCCCGTCGATCTGCTACGAAAATTCCCCCACGGTTATATACGAGTCGTACCTCATCGGCGCACCAGTCGTGGCCGCGCGCATCGGCGGGATTCCCGAGCTTGTAAAGGACGGGGAGACAGGGCGGCTGTTCACGGCCGGGAGCGTAGAGGATCTAGCGCGTGCTCTGCGGGACATCCACGAGCGTCGAGATTTTTGGTGGGAGCAGACCATGGCGATTCGCGAGCATGCCAAGCAGTATGCGCTGGATCGGTATGTTCAGCGTCTTGAGGAGTTGATGGGGGAGCTCGGGGCAGGGGTCAAGTCTTCAGTCATCAGGTTTTGAGATTTTGCTGGGGATTCAGCTTGTCGAGCAATTTTCAAATGCCTTGTTTTTCGCAAAAGTTGACGAGTGAAGACCTGACCCCAGTGCGCTGTGGAAGCTTCGCTTCCGTCCCGCTTGAAGAAAATGCGTGTCGGAAAGTAAAAACACCCTTGTCGGGTGTCGTGGGGTGGTCGAAGGCTTCAATCTAGGTCGGTGCAGGGACGGCGAGGAGATCGCGCTGGATGCGGGTGAGCTCTACCTGGAGCGCGTCGTAGATCCGGCGGTCCAGGGGCTCGACCAGAGGCAGGATGTGCTGCCGTGTCTCGTCGACGTAGCGGCGTTTCCGGTCCGCCTCCCAGTCCGCGCAGGTGCGCAGGTTGTGGAGACGGTCGCAGGGTTTCACCACCCGGCCGGATGAGGGACAGGGGTCAAGTCTTGAGTCTGTACTTTTTGAATTTTTGTTGAGGATTGAGTTTGTCGAGTATTCGTTTAATTCAACATTTCTCGTGAAAGTGCAGACTCAAGACTTGACCCCAGCGCGCGCAGGTTGGTGTGGGAACGCTTCACGTTCTTTTTCCAGCCTCGATTGTCTTGGTACGACTCGCACAACAGCCAGTCGCGTATCGTCTGCCGTCTGATGCACAGCGCCCGTTCAATCTCGGAAATGTTCTTCCTTTGTTTAAAAAGGTCGTGCGCCTGCAGCGCGGGATGGGGTCAGGTCTCCGGTCGTCTGATTTTGAGATTTTATTGAGGTTTCAGGTTGGCAGGCAATCATGGAATACCTTGGTTTTCACAAAAGTAGACGAGTGGAGACTTGACCCCAGCGCGTTGGTGCGTCTAGGATGTATTTCAGAGAGATTGATCAGCGATCACCCGGTTCCGCCAATCCGGCGGGCACACACAGGAGACATCATGGCGCACGAACAGAAGGGTCAGATCGTCATCAAGGTCAAGGTTCCGATCGGTCTGGTCTACGACTTCAGCGACGTCGAAGTTCTGAAGGGGTGCATCGCCGCTCGGAAGGTCGGTTGCGAGGGTGACATGGCGTCGCTGGATGGGGGAAGAATGTGGCGTCCCTTCAGCGAGCTCATGGCGTTTCTCGCCGACGGCTAGAGGCTTACCGCCTCTTTTTTCATTCGTGCGGGAGTGCAGTGGGGACAGCCAGTTCGCGGTCGATGCGGTCGAGCTTGCGACGGTGGAAGCTTCGCTTCCGTCCCGCTTGAAGAAAATGCGTGTCGGAAAGTAAAAACACCCTTGTCGGGTGTCGAGACGACCTGCATGGTGAGGGGTCGTTTTAGAGTTCTGCGATCACATAGCCACCGAAGAGACTTGGAAGCGCGAGGAAGAAACGACGTTGTTTCCCACAGACTGGGCAGGCGAAGATGTAGTCGACTTTCCAGAAGCCAGCCGATCCTCGAAAGTCCATTCGTCTTCTCTGGCGTGGAACAGGACTGGCGCCGAAGTGCGGCATGATCGGATCGCCGCATGTTTCGTCCCGACAGTAGATGGCCGTCTGTAGAAGCTGTGCTTCTGCTTCTTCTTTGGTCACGGTGTCACCCTTTCTTCATTTTCTCTATTCTCACGTTGTTCTTTTCTTTCTAAATTGTCAACAGACCGATACGATCACACGATCGTTACTGGGCGGGAGAGTCGTAGCGGAACAAGTAGATCTGCCCATCACCAAGGCTCCGCCAGTCGTCGGCGGTCGTCTTGGCTGTTTCGATAATGCGTGGGGCGTCCCACCAGTAGTTGTTCACGAGGAAGAACAGCGTTGTGACATCGCCATGTTGGGGCACGATCTCGAGTGCTCGCGCGGCCGTCTCGCGAGTGGGCGACTCGCTCATGGCGAGAAAGAACGAGTACAGCTCGCCTCCGGTGGGGATCGGGTAGAAGAACAAGTCGCCATAATAACGAAAGCCGATTTCCTGGATCGCGGCAGCCGAGACAGATTGGTTGGCGAGCGCAAGATACGGTTGGCCGTCCGCCATTGACTCGACGAGGTGAACGGCGTCGATGTCCGCCTGGCTCACGTTGAACCCGCGGTTTGTCTCGTACGCATCGCGGCGGGGATAGCTCAAGTAGAACGTGCTGACGGCAATGGCCACGACGCCCGCCAACACGCACGCGCGCAGGATGAGCGGTTGTCCTTTCGCGTTCATCAACAAATGGCCGAGTCCCAGGATCAAGAGCGGCACGAGGAAGAACGCGATGAGCGGGAGGAGGCGCGCGGCGTAGTTGAGACGTTCGTAGTCGATGAGGAAGGTGAACTCCAGGAGCGTGGACATGATGAGGTAATTCACCGTGAGCGCGAGGACCATGAGCAGGAGCGCGCGGAATCGGCTGGAGAGGTCGCGACGGTACTCGATCCAGGCGAAGGCGGCGATCAGCACAAGAATCAACATCGCGTTGCGGCCGTAGAGATAGACAAGGTCCAAGAGTGGTGAGAATCGGTTGTCGAAAAAGACGCCGAGGTTTAGGCTCGACACCCACGCGAGAGGGTTGAGCGCTGCGAGGTTGAGAGCAAGCGATTGGCCGTTCACGAGACTGTTTACGACAAATGAGAACGGCAACACGACACAGGCGAACGCGATGAGCAGAACGCGCACGACTCGGTTGGTTTTTGGCGTGCGGGGATTGGTGCGGCTCGGGTCCGTGGCGAGGAATATGAAGTAGAGAAGCGCGGGGATGCCGGCGATGGGGTGGATGAGAAGCGTGGCGAGCGCGGCGACAAACAGGACGCGTAAGCGCGGATGTTCTTGTTCGAGTAGGTACGGGACGGACGCGAGGACGAGGAGCATCGTCCAAAGGTTCGCGAGCGCTTGTGGGGTCGTCACGATGAATTGCGAGAGAGGGAGGAGGAACAGACCCGTGAGCGTGAGCATGGCGGTGCCTCGCTTGCGGGTGATGTGCGCGGCGGCAAAGTACCAGGCCATGGGGAGCAGGAGCGCCGCGAGGACCGGGACGAGGAAGGTGTCGGCAAGATCAATGGGGATCTGGAACCCAAGGTTGGCGAAGAGAACCAGAGCGTATTGGCCGATGTAGTAGAAGGGCTTGGGGGTGATCGTGCCGAACTGCGCCAGGTAGGCTTCGGTGGCTTTATGGATGAACGGGTCAAAGCCGAACCCGATGGGAAACGCAATCGCCGAGACGCTCAAGGTCGCAAAGAGTAACGCACAGACGAGCATGAGACTCATGGCTCGCTCGCGTCCGCGCCAGAGAAGTCCGAACACCAAGCTCGCGATGAGCGCGAACAAGAGGAAGAGGCTTTCAGGGAGTCGCTCCCAGACCGAGCGCACGGCTTGTGTGACAGGGGAGCCGGCGAGGGTCGTGAAGAACAACGCGAAGAGAAAGACGACGATGGCCATCACCAACCAGACAAGGCGAGGAAGCCTGTGTCGATGTTCATGCCAGAGGTCGTGGGCGTGTCCAAACAGGGAGCGTGACTTGAATCGTCTTGTCGCCCACAGCGTGATGGCTGGGGTCAGCAGCACACTCACGAGAACGACCTCGGAGGTGATCGCCCAGAGATAGTAGCTTGCGGTCAGGACGATTAAGACACCACACAGCAACACCCACATTCCGATCCACCAGCGCAACACGGCTTTCTCGCTTGAGACCAGAACGCCACCGAGCTCCCACCCAAACACCGCGAGATAGAGACCAAGCAGAACAACCCCGAGGCTCACGCTGTGCAGAAGCGCAGCATTGAAAAGAAAAAGCGCTAGGAAGAGCACGCAGAAAATGTTAAGCTGGAGGCGATGGAACATAGGAGGGAGTGTTTGAGTCGTTGAGTCGTTTAGTGACTCAACCACTCAACCACTCAACCACTTAAACACTCAATCACTCCACTCTACCATATGTTTGAGCGCGATCCGCATAAGCTGTTCCCGCACGACCACGTCATGCGCTACACCTTCATTCCTCTCATCCCGAGCTTTGTCACTCCCAACATGGTCACCATGTTTCGGATCGTGATGACGCCCGTTGTGCTTTGGTTACTTTATACAAGTCAGTTTGAAGTGGGCGTGCCGCTCTTTTTGTTTGTGGCGTTTACCGACGCGATTGACGGATCGCTCGCGCGGCTGCGAAACCAGGTTACCGACTGGGGGACGTTCTACGACCCGCTCGCGGACAAAGTCCTCATCGGCTCGGTCGTGCTCCTCGTTGTGATCCAGCATGTGAACGTGATCTTCGGCCTCTTGATCGTTGCGATGGAAGCCGTCTTGCTTATCGGAGGCTATGTCCGTAAGCGCCAAGGCAAGCATATCGGCTCAAACTTTTTCGGAAAGACGAAGATGTTTTTGCAGGTCTTGGGTGTCATGATGCTCCTGACAGCGCTGTGGGCGGGGTTTGATTTGTTCATCCCGATCTCGGTGGGGACGTTCAGCCTCGCGATCGTGTTTGCGGTGATTAGTTTGTTTACGTATGGGCTGTAGGGAAGGACGAGAAGGATCAAGAGGACTAGGAGGACTAAGGGGTGCGTGGATTGGATTCGTGAGCGTGATGTTTTTTGTTGGAAGTTTGGTGCTCGTAAATCCTGCGCAGGTGTATATCTCGCCGGACGAGACCGCGAACGCCTTTTTCGCGACGAGGTTCGCGCAGACCCTGTCGCTCGCGGGTCCTGACGACGAGCTTCTCGAGCCATTCGACACCACTTCGCTCGACGCCGTCGAGCTTCCGCCGTCGCTCACAGAGCTATGGCGGACAGGTCGAGGGGCAAGTCGTATCCATCCGCGCAGCACGCTCGTGGATGATGGGCAGCTTGTGCCGGGCAGTTTCCTGGGTCTGCCGTTTCTGTATGGATTTTTCGTGATGATCCTGGGACCAATTGCGCTGTGGATCCTCACGCCGTTGCTTACGATCCTGGCCGCACACGGCTGGCGACGGCTCGTCGAGCGGTACACAAATTTCACGATCGCAAATATTTCGTTCCTTCTCTTCTTGCTCCACCCAGCCGTTTGGTACTACTCCGCCAGGGGACTCATGCATAACGTTTTGTTCCTCGACCTTCTGGTTCTCGCCGCGTGGTTGTGGGTGGTGCGGCCAATGGGGAAAAATCAAAAGCATCCGAGTGTGTGGAACGATTTGCTCGCCGGGCTTTTCATCGGGCTCGCGTTATTTGTTCGGACGTCGGAGTTTCTCTGGATCGGCGTTGGGCTCTTGGTCGCAGGACTCATTTGGTGGCGCACGCTCTGTTGGCGACGACTGCGCGCTGGGCTGTTTGGACTCCTCGTGGGTCTAGGTCTTTTTTTCCTGATGAACTATCTCACGTACGGCCATCCGCTCACGACGGGGTACACGCTAGGCACACCACCGGTGGCCGAGCTTGTCGTGAGCGAATCCGTTGACTCAGTGGCGCTCCTGCCGTTTGGATTCCATCCCATGAATGCGTGGCGACATTTCTCCGCGTACGGCGTGACGATGTTCTGGTGGTTGTCGATCCTGGCCATCCCCGGGTTCTTCCTACTGCTCGCGCAAAAGGCGAACCGACGCACGGTTCGATGGACGATCGCGCTCGCCACCGTCGTTAGCCTCTGGCTCGTGTTCATGTACGGCAGCTGGGAGATTCACGACAATCCAGACCCAACGCAGATCACGATGGCCAACTCGTATGTCCGCTACTGGTTACCGATGTACCTGTTCACGACCCCAATGATCGCCATTACCATACAGTGGCTCGCGGCGCGTGGGCGAACAAGGATGGCTCGTGGGCTTATCGTTGGGACGCTGTTGCTCGCGGTCATCGGACTCAACGTGAACGCGACGTTTGTGCAGGGACAGGACGGGCTGGTGAAAATGCGCGAGGAACTAGCGAGCTCGGCGCAGATCCAGGAGTCCGTCCTGCGCTACACGCAAGAAGACGCCGTGATCATCGTCGACCGTGGGGACAAACTCTTCTTCCCGCACCGGCGCGTTTGGTATCCTCTGCGAGACGATACGACGTATGACGCGATGCCTGCGCTCGTCGAGATGACTGCTCTCTACTACTATGGCATCACGTTTCCTCGCGACGACTTCGACTATCTCAACGACTCGCGCCTGAAACGGATGAATCTCGGTATCGAACTCGTAGAGACATACGGTGACGAGTCGCTCTACCGTATTATCGCCCCATGACCTTCCTCACTCGTCTCATCCAACTTCTTCTCGTTGCCATCCCGATTGCCGTCATGGGCTGGCTTTTGAATTTGTGGTTCGTGCCAAGCGGCGTATTTCTCGTCGAGCATGAGGTAGGCGACTCATCGCCGTTCATCGACGAGCTCAAACCAGAGACCCGGGTTTCGGACGTGTACAAGAATGAACAGGGCGAGCCCGTCCAAGCCATTACAGAGGATCCAGCCTTTTTCTTTCTGCATCCGCACCGCGAGGAGTTTTTCGATGAGGTCGTCTTCGAGGTCTGGTTCAAGAACGAGTCCATGCCAATCGTCGAACTCGGCGGGCTGGCGCGTGTGAATCCCGAAACGTTCACTCTCTACCCTCTGCATAACCGTCTGATCGATGAGTCGAGCTGGAATCGGATCGACGAGGATGGACTTGTGTTGCTTCAGCGAGAAGACACGTACGATTCGCTCGCGGACTTTTTTGCGGATCCTCCTTCGCGCGATGAGGTCGCGGTCTATCGGACCAGCTTCGACGTGCCGTATCGCATTGAGGGGTATCAACCGACCGCCGCCGTGCAAATCATCGACGTGTCCCTGCGCGGCCATCACGAGTTCAAGACTTACATCCGCGACGAAACCCTCTCATTTACGTTTCGCTACATGGACATGAATCGCGATGAGGGGGAGGACGTGGTGCAGGTGACGGTGTTCAATGAGCGCAACCAGCCGGTCGCCGAGGCGCGAGCGAGTGACGACGGGAACACGAGTGACGACGCCGTTGTCGACCAGGGACTCAAGGAGCTGAAGCTCGCGGCATACAGTTTGCCCGAGGGCGTGTACAAGGTGGTCATGAATACGACGCGCGATGTGTTCTTCCGCGAGATTCAGACACCGCAGCAAAAGGTGGTGTTCCTCAATACGCTGTTTGTCGGCGACGAGGTTGGCTATCGCGAGCCCAGCGAGGGCGCGACGCTCTATACACAGTCGAAGCGCTTGCGATTGCAGACACGGCACGCGGAAGGGGTACAGACAATTACGGCCGGAAACCAGACACTCAACATCGCGCAGCCCTATGAGTGGTACACGCTGACGTTTGCAGATGAGGGACTTGAGCGTGTCGTGCTTCCGACGGGGGACGTCGAGATCGTGACCGATGGGAAGTTCGCGTTCTCGCCCTCGCAGTATTTCAACCCCGACCCTGTCTCACTTAACGCGTACACCACGATCGAACAGCTCGGGGTCGACTATGTGCTGGCGCGCTATGAGTCGCCTCGGAAGCAGGGCGACTGGCTCGTCGCCACGGTTTCGTTTGTCGCTTGGGACTTGTACGAAGAGGATGAGACATGGAAGTTCAGCTTCTCCACGCCGCTTATCGAGGAACTCGGTGCGAAGCTGCTGATTCATCGAATTGATACGCGCTTCAACCACTACTAAAAAATTCTTTGCTAACGTTCGCGCTAAGATCGTCACCGGGTGTGTATCTATTGGGTCGTCAGCTCGAACCTTATGTGTGTATCTATGATCTGGAAACGACGCACTCTCAAACCTCTGGAGGCGATCCTGCGCACGGGGTTTCTCGTAAGCCTCACGTCCTACGTTGTCTTTTGGCTTGCCGACGTCGTGCAACCAGGATTGGTCTCTCGGTATTTCTCTGTTCACATTTTTCTTTTGGCAGCCGTTGTATTTGGTGTGCTGTGGTCGATGGTGCTGGAAGAGTATGAACAGCGACCGCTCGTCCACGTTCTCCTATCGGTCACTTTCGGCGTTTTGCTCGCCGTGTTAACCTGGGGTTTCGCCGATGACATGGACGTCTACCGCGTCCCATTCGCCCTGCTCACGGCCGCTACACCTACGATTCTTTACGCGCTTATTCGCCACTAACTGTGCTACATGTGAAAATTCTTCTCACGGGCGGAGCAGGGTTCATGGGCTCTAACATGATTCATTATCTTCTCCGTACGTATCCTGATGTGGAGATCGTCAATTTTGACGATCTCACGTATGCCGGCAACCTCGAGAACCTCGCGGACGTGGTAGACGACCCGCGTTACACGTTCGTGAAAGGGAACATCGCGGACGCACTCGCGGTCGACAAGGCTGTCGAAGGTGTGGACCTCGTCATCAACTACGCGGCCGAAACGCACGTTGATAGATCGATCCTCGAGCCTAAGGCCTTTATCGATACCAACGTCTACGGCGTGTACAACATGTTGGAAGCGGTGCGCAAACACAAGACGCCTCGCTACGTGCAAATTTCAACAGACGAAGTGTTCGGAGCGGTGATGGAAGGCGAGAGCGATGAGGGATCGAAGTTCGAGCCGCGCTCGCCGTACTCGGCATCGAAGGCCGCGGGCGATCATCTGTGTCAGGCGTATGCGATCACGTACGGCGTGCCTGTCATTGTGACGCACTCGTGCAACTTTTACGGACCGTACCAGTTTCCCGAGAAGCTCGTCCCGCTGTTCACTCTGAATCTCCTGGAAGGCAAGACGGTTCCGGTGTATGGCGATGGAATGCAAGTGCGCGAGTGGATTTTTACAGAAGACCATTGTCGAGCCATCGACCTGATCGCCCACAAGGGGAATCTCGGCGAGGTCTACAACATCGGAACAGGCTATCGCGTGCCCAACCTCGACGTGACTTCAAAGCTCCTCGAGCTTACGGGTCGAGGCCAGGACGCGATCGAGTATGTCAAAGATCGCCCCGGCCACGACCGGCGTTACGCCATCAACTCCAACAAGCTGCGCAGTGAGCTTGGTTGGGAGCCGCAGGTGAGTTTTGAGGAGGGACTCAAGCAGACGGTGGAATGGTATAAACAGCATCGGGAATGGGTGGATCGTTGTCGAACAGGGGCGTACAAGGAGTATTATGAGCGGCAGTATGGGGGAAGAAGTAAAGAAGGAGAGAAGTAAAGGGATATGAAAATTCTTATCTTTGGAAAAGGCTACATGGGGGAGCGGTGCGCACAGGCGTGGGTGGAAGAGGCGTTTTTGTCCGACGTGATGGTTGGATCGGTTGAGGATGCGAAGGAGGAAATAAAGCGCGTTCAGCCGGACGCCGTTTTGAACGCGGCTGGCATTAAGGGAAACCCAAACGTCGATTGGTGCGAGGACCACCAGCTTGAGACCATCCGCGGGAACACGACCATGCCGCTCTTGCTCGCGGATGCGTGTAGCCAAGCGGGTGTGTACATGTTGCACATGGGGTCGGGTTGTATTTTCTACGGCGACTCGCATCACCCTGATAAGGCCTGGCGAGAAAATGACTTTGGAAATCCCTCGCCCGTTTACTCGCGTCTCAAGTGGGCGGCAGACCTCGCGCTTTCGACGCTTCCCAACGTCGGGGTCGCCCGCATCCGTATGCCGATCGACTGGAAGCCCGCGCCAGGGAATCTCATTGACAAGCTCTCTGGCTTTGCCAAAGTGATCGATGTCGAGAATTCCGTGACGATCGTGGACGATATGGTTGACGTGTTCCATCAGTTGCTCCAGAAGCGCGCGGCCGGAATTTTTCACGTCACGAATCCAGGCACCATGCGCCACCGCGACCTGCTGGCGCTCTACAAAGAACTCGTCGATCCATCGCATACCTGCGAGTGGATCTCACAAGAGGCTCTGGTGAGCCAGGGACTGGCGGCCAAGGCGCGCTCGAACAATTTCCTCGCGTCAGAGAATCTTGCCAAGGTCGGGATCACGATGCGTCCACTCTCGGAGGCCTTGCGTGACACGATGGAAAAGTATGCCTGGATGAAACTCGGGGGAGGATGCGGAACCGACTGCCAGTGCCATGACTGATTGCGAGCCACAAGCGAGCGTCGAGCTCAGCTCGACCGAGCGAGCTACGTCGCTCGCGAGCGACGTAGCGAGGCGAAGCAAACAAGGGTTCATACCCCGCAGCTTGGCTCGCGGGGAAAGGTGCGAGTGTTACGAGCTCCTTTGGCGGAGCTTGCTCCGCTGTGCATACCCTTGATTTCTAAAATCGAGCTACGGCTCGGTTTTGACTTTTGTTACGAAATTGACGTAAACTCGAGCCATTAAGCAAAAGGTCTTATGCCCAAAGACGGCCGTGGAGAATCACAACGACCTCTCATTGAGGAACGATCGGCAGCAATTCGAGAATCCCCTTCAGTTCCGAAAGTGGAGCAAATTTTTTGGCATCAATCCCCCCCGAACGTTCCCCAGAACTATATTGACGCCATGGTAGATTTTACTAAGAGCGGTTTAGCCCAAAAGGAGAGCTTGTTGTCATTTTTACTGAAGGAACAACGTTTTAGCGTCATCGCTGGAAACCTCGACAAGTTCTCCAAGGGCACGGTAGACCTCCCAAATCTCATCGATCGTCTCCTCAAAGCAGGAGAGACCTACATCATCGCCTACAACCTCGACAAGTTGCTAGCCGCCGGAGCAGACCCATCAGATCTCATTGATCGTCTCCTCAACGCAGGAGAGACCTCCGTCATCGCCGACAACCTCGACAAGTTTCCCAAGGGTTCGGTAGACCTCCCGGTCCTGG
>Ga0082335_1007527_pt1 | contig 13077 bp, 5 predicted proteins | sample Subgrocontami58m_FD_72375 | JGI IMG/M metagenome (GOLD analysis project Ga0082335, IMG submission 72375) | Subsurface groundwater microbial communities from S. Glens Falls, New York, USA - GMW37 contaminated, 5.8 m (SPADES assembly) (version 2) ...
TGATTTTTACCTTTAAGAATATCAACGCACTTTTCTTTTTTATGAGTAGTGTGGAGAACATTCAGACAAAGATTATCTCTCTCGAAACCACGTACAAATATTCTTGGATTATTAAGTTCAAGCTGTTTGACGATATCCGTTCGTACATCTTCTGTCGCGGTTGCAGTAAAGGCAGAAATATTTTTAATTCCGGTAAAGCTGATGAACTCTTTTATCTTTCTGTAACTCGGACGAAAATTATGTCCCCATTCACTTATGCAATGTGCCTCATCAACAAATAAATATGAAGGCGTTAACAATTTCATGCGCTCAGCAAAATTACTATTGGTAAGTTTTTCTGGGGAGACATATAATATTTTAATTTTACCTAATGTCAATCCGGAAATAACTTTATCGCTTTCACGGGGATCTGACGAACTGTTAATGAATGCTGAAATATTTTCTCTCGCATTGAGTGCATCAACTTGATCTTTCATTAATGCAATAAGCGGGGAAACGACAATTGCAAAAGTTTTAGACATTAATGCCGGGATTTGATAGCAAAGTGATTTACCGGCACCAGTGGGAAGAATTGCAAGAATATTTTCTTCATTTAGAATTGAAGAAATAATTTCCAACTGTCCGGGACGGAATTCACTGTAACCAAAAAATTTTAGAAGTATGTCTTTAGCTGTAATCATTTAAAATATTTATTGACAACGTCGTGCAGACTGTTATGTTGAAAAACAAAAAATAATCATAGTTAATTTAACATGCTTATAATCAGTCATATCTTATAGAATTTTGAAAATATTATTGCGTTAAAAAAGTCAGTTTTAATATACAACAAGATAGTTTCCGGGATGCGAGTTTGTTTGTAATAAATGTTCTTATTCTCCGGTCAATTCTCTTCAACTTCTATGTGTGATTCAGTTTAGAAGAGGTGTTATCTAAAATACACTCAACTTTCTCACAATTGAAGTAAAGATTTTTATATTTAGTAAAAACCTCATCTTACAATCAATTTACATCATCATTTAAGTCAATACTAATGGTATAATATTTGTCCTTAAAGGTTCTCAATATAGTTTTAGTTATTTTTACAAGTGAAATACAAACGTTTTAATAAAGATAATTGGTGATTTATGGCTGAACAAAAATTAAAATTAGAAGATCTGTTAGGTGGTGTTCAAAAAGATGAAGAGTTAGGAAGGATTGATTATGTGGCAATCATAGGCGGCGGAGTAATGGGACAGGGAATTGCACAGACGATTGCAAATGCCGGCGTGGATGTTCTGTTGATTGAAAGATCCGAAGAACAATTAGAACGGGCAAAAGAAAATTTAATTGCAACAATGGAACGGGAAATCGCTCGTTGGGCGTTAACACAAAGTGAAATGAAATCCGTCCTTGCCAGAATTAAATGGACTACCGAACTTAGTGAAATTCCAGAATGCGATATTATAATTGAAGCAGTTGATGAGAATTATGATCTAAAGAAAAAAATATTTAAGGAATTAGATCTTATTGCAAAACCGGAAACTATTTTCATTTCCAACACTTCTACTTTAAGTTTGACAAAGATAGCGGAAGTAACAAACCGCCGTGATAGAATTATTGGGATGCATTTTCTAAATCCTGTACCTAAAGTTCCGCTTGTTGAATTAGTGCGTGCTCTTGAGACATCCGATAAAACTGTTGAGATAATTAAAAAATTTGCTTCACGCATTGGTAAAACTGCTGTACCGGTTTATGAATATCCGGGATTCGTTACTACTCGCGCTATTGTTCCTCTTTTGAATGAAGCTATGCATATTCTTATGGAAGGTCTTGCAACTGCAAAAGATATTGACACTGCAATGAGGCTTGGTTATAATTTTAAAGTTGGTCCGCTTGAAATGGCTGACACAATGGGACTTGATGAAGTTCTTGCATGGATGGAAACATTATGGTCAACACTTGGTGAACCGCGTTATCGTCCCTGTCCCATACTACGTAAACTTGTCCGCGAAAGAAAACTTGGCAAGAAAACCGGTGAAGGATTTTTTAAATATGATTCCGATGGGAAAATAATTAATTAAAAATTTTTGAGGAAGAAATGAAAGTTTTGGTTCTTAACTGCGGCAGTTCATCTATTAAATATCAGTTTATAGATACGACAAGTAAAATTGCACTTGCAAAAGGAATGGTTGAAAGAATTGGTATGACGAGTGCAATATTAACTCATCAGCCGCATGATAGAGAAAAAATAAAAATTGTAGGGGAAATTCTTGATCACACAATTGCAATAGAATATGTAATTGCTGTTTTGCTTTCACCTAATCATGGTGTAATTAAAGATAAAAAAGAAATTGATGCGGTCGGGCACAGAGTTGTTCACGGTGGTGAAACATTCTCCGGCTCGGTTTTAATTACAGACCAAGTTATGAAAGCATTGAAAGACAATATTGAACTTGCACCGCTTCATAATCCTCCGAACATCAAAGGTATTCAAGCAACTAAAGAACATTTACCAAGTACACCGCAAGTTGGAGTATTTGATACAGCATTTCATGTAAAAATGCCGCCGCGCGCTTACTTGTATGGAATTCCCTATGAACTATATAAAAAATATAAAATACGTCGTTATGGATTTCACGGTACATCGCATCGTTATGTTTCAGAAAGAGCAGCCTCAATACTTGGCAAGCCAATCGAGCAATTAAAAATTATTACTGCTCATCTTGGCAACGGATGTTCCATGGCTGCTGTTGATGGCGGACGATCTATTGATACTACTATGGGGTTCACTCCGCTTGAAGGACTAATTATGGGAACAAGAAGCGGTGATCTAGACTCTTCGGTTATTCTTTACATCATGGCAAAAGAAGGATTATCGCTTTCGGAAGCGAATACACTTCTTAATAAGCACAGTGGGTTAATCGGTATAAGCGGTGAAAGCAGCGATATGCGTGAAATCGAAGAAGCTGTTGGTGAAGGAAATAAAAAAGCAAAATATGCATTCGATGTTTTCACTTATAGAATTAAAAAATATGTAGGTGCTTATACTGCTTCTATGGGCGGATTGGATGCTTTAGTATTTACCGGCGGTATTGGTGAAAATTCTATTGCGGTTCGCAAAGATGTTTGTACGAATATGGAATTTCTTGGAATTAAGTTCGATGAATTGGCAAATCAAAATGTAAAAGGAGAATGTTCAATATCAAGTTCCGACTCCAAAGTAAATGTACTGAGGATTCCAACAAATGAAGAATTGGTAATTGCACTTGATACGGAATTAATTGTTACCGAGCAGCTTTCCTTGAAACAAGCAGGAAGTGTGAAATAGATTATAAAAGTAATTTTTATTTGTAATGCCGGATTAATTCCGGCATTTATTTTTTAAATACCTTTTCGAAAATATCTTAAATTGTAATTAGTAATTAACAAGAGATTAGTATGGATTTAAAACTAAAGGACAAAATTGTTCTCGTAACTGCTTCAAGCAGCGGAATAGGAAGAGCAGCAGCAGAAATATTTATTCAAGAAGGATGTAAAGTTGCAATCTGCTCGCACAATAAAGAAAATCTTTTAAGAACATCTCAAGAATTAAAAACACTTTATAATGTTGAACCATTATGGGATGTTTGCGATATAAATAATCCGCAGGATATTGAAGACACTGTTCATATAGTTCAAAAAAAGTTGGGCGATATTGATATTCTTGTTAATAATTGCGGCGGTCCAATTCCCGGATTTTTTGAAGACCTCTATGATGAAAATTGGGAAGATGCATTTGAACAAGTTTTGATGAGTACTATACGATTTACACGTTTTGTGTTACCCGGTATGAAATCAAAAAATTGGGGAAGAATAATCAACATAACTTCATTATCGGTTAAACAGCCGGTAGATAATTTGATCTTATCAAACTCACTAAGAAGTGCTGTAACGGCATTTGCTAAAACATTAAGCAATCAAATTGGCAAATACAAAATTACAGTTAATAATGTTGCACCCGGTTATACATTAACAACAAGAATACACGAACTTGCTGAAGTTAGGGCTAAGCTTGCTAATTCGACTCCTGGAAAGATCTTAGCCTCTATGGTTAATGATGTTCCATTAAAAAGAATGGCTGATCCAAACGAAATTGTATCAATGATTGTTTACTTGGCTTCTGAACAAGCTAGTTATATAACCGGACAAACAATTTCTGTAGATGGTGGGATTATTAAATCAACTTATTAAACCAGTTATGTATTGTTAGTTATGAGTTATGAATAAAAAGTAAATTTATAACTCAACACTCAAAACAAAAAAATTATTTTCTCCAAAACAGGAGACTTTATGAAAAAAGAAATTGAACTTGTACTTCCGCCCGAATTTGTAAATGATTATGCTTATCAAAAAAATCTTGCTGCAAAAGAATTAAAACTAAATACTGAAGAAATATCTGCTGTTCAAGTCATTCGCCGATCAGTTGATGCGAGGAGTAAAAATCCAATCTACCGAGCAAAGGCAATTGTCTATTTGAATGAAGAACTTGTAGATATTTATTCTCCAATAAATTTTAAACCGGTAAAAGGAAATCAAAAAGTTTTGATCGTTGGAATGGGCCCGGCTGGAATGTTTGCAGCATTAAGATTGATCGAGTTGGGAATTAAGCCAATAATTTTTGAACGGGGTAAAGACGTACAATCCCGCAGAAAGGATTTACGCGAGATTCAACAATTTGGAAATGTTAATCCCGATTCCAATTATTGTTTTGGTGAAGGCGGTGCCGGGACTTACAGTGATGGAAAACTTTACACGCGTTCTACTAAAAGAGGAGATGTAAATAGAATTCTTAATATTCTTGTTCAACATGGTTCACAAAAAGAAATATTGATTGATGCTCATCCGCATATTGGTTCGAACATTCTTCCAAAGGTAGTTCAGACAATCCGCCAAACAATTATTGATTGTGGCGGAGAAATCCATTTTGATTCTCGTGTTACTGATTTAATACTCAATGCAAAAAAAATAAAAGGATTAATAATTAACGACGGTAAAGAATTTCTTGGTGATTCAGTAATTCTTGCAACCGGACATTCTGCACGTGACATTTACTATCTTTTAGATAAACATAAAATCAAACTTGAAACCAAACCTTTTGCGATGGGAGTGCGTATTGAGCATCCGCAAAAACTTATTGATGAAATTCAGTATCACTCAAAAGATAGAAATCCAAATCTGCCCGCATCAAGTTATAACTTGGCATGTCAAGTTGATAATCGCGGAGTATATTCATTCTGTATGTGTCCCGGCGGAATAATTATTCCGGCATCAACAACATCGGAAGAACTTGTACTTAATGGAATGAGTGTCTCTCGGCGAGATTCTCCATTTGCTAATTCGGGATTGGTTGTTTCAGTTGATGAGAAAGATTGGAAAGAGTATAAATCATTTGGTGTGTTTGCCGGTCTCGAATTCCAAAAAGAAGTTGAGAGGATTGCATTTGAAGCCGGCGGGAAAAAACAATCAGCTCCATCTCAACGTATAACTGATTTTGTAAAAGGAGAAATTTCTAAAACACTTCCGGAATCATCTTACATTCTGGGCACTATAAGTTCACCGCTTCATGAAATTCTTCCGGAAAATATTACTGATGGACTTAAAAAAAGTTTGTTGGTCTTCGATAAAAAAATGAAAGGATATTTCACTGAAGAAGCACAAATGCTAGCTGCAGAAACACGAACAAGTTCTCCAATCAGAATTCCACGTGATAGTAAATCTTTAATGCATGTTGAAGTTGAAGGATTATTTCCATGCGGAGAAGGTGCTGGGTATGCCGGTGGCATTGTTTCTGCTGCAATAGATGGAGAACGTTGTGCAGATGCTGTTAGTTGCAAAGTATGATGAATTGAGACCAAATATCTTTATTTTTTTAATGAAATGAATTGTGACTTAACACTTAGCATATATAAAATCTTTTTATCAATTTAAATATGAAATTTTTGAAATCAAGGTTAATTTATAAAATTTAAATACATTTCTTTCATCACAACATATTCACGAATTCAGTAGATATAGTTTTATATAAATTGTTTACAATACTATTATGTGGCTTTTTTACAATCTCTACATGTAACTGAATTTGTGCAATCATAAATAAATCTTTTCAAATTATATCTCGTATAAAATAATTCATGGAGTAGTACTATGAAGAAATCTATTTTTTTCTTACTAATATTTTTTTCTGCGGTAATATCCGCACAAAATATTATCAACACTCTTGCAGCCGGTGGAATTTTCTCTATTATAAATGGCGCCAACACATATTTCACTGTTAAACAATCAACCGGTCTGGTTGGAATTGGAACAAATGCAACCGACCCAAGAGCTCAGCTTGAAATCGGCGGAACAGATGGATTGCTTGTAAGAGGAACGATTAATTCCGGAACCGTGCGGGCACTTGGCGCCGGTTTGAGAATGCATTGGTACCCAAGAAAAGGAGCGTTTAGAGTTGGTAATGCGGAATCAAGTTATTGGGATGACGACGGCAGCGCAAATCCCAAAATGGCATTGTATTCTATTGGTATGGGATATCAACCGCGAGCAACCGCTGTTGCATCTACAGCTATCGGAGCATATAATCAAGCTACTGGAGATTACTCTCTTTCGCTTGGTTCGTATAGCCAGGCAACCGCATCTCATGCAGTTGCAATTGGTACACAGGCATATGCAACGGGAATTTATTCTATTGCAATTGGCAGTGGCGCAAATACAAATGGTAGAGACGGTTCGATGGTTATTGGAGACGATGCATATTTTCAAACTGCTTATTCCGCTGCAGATAACCAACTAACAATGCGCTTTATTGGCGGTTACCGTTTGTGGTCCTCATACCCCGATTCAACTTCCGGCGTTTATATGAGGCATGGCCAAAGCGGATGGTCGAATTATTGTGATCGTAACAAAAAAGAAAATTTTGAAAATATAGATGGTGAATGGCTCCTCGCTAAAATAAGAAACATACCTATTACAAAATGGAATTATAAAAAAACAGATCCTTTGGAAAAGTATATGGGTCCAATGGCTCAGGACTTTTATGCAGCTTTCCAACTTGGTGGAACAGATAGTCTTGGAATAAATTCTATTAGCATAGATGGTGTTAACATGGCTGGTGTTCAAGCTCTCGAAAAAAGAACTGCAGAAATGAAAACTACAATTGATTTATTATCTGTCGAGAACAAAGAATTAAAGAAACAAATTTTGAGTGTAAACAAAATTAAAGATGAACTGCTGGAACTGAAAGCCGAATTACAAGAACAATTAAAAATTGCAAAAGCAAAAAATGAAAGTGAGGATGTAGCACTAACCCGCCAGACAGATGTCGGGCTGGTTTCAAAATAAAATTTTACTGATTAGATTAGAAAGGTAATGAAGAATTATTGGTTTTTACTGATTTGTTTTGTTACAGTTAAATTAATTAATGCACAAAGTACGATTACTATTAATCCTGGTACATCGATTAGTATAGGTGCTGGAAGCGCTGTTACTGCAGGATATAGAGACGGAACGCTGACAAATTCAGGTGCTTTTAATGCAAGATCTATTACATTTGATCCGGTTGCAACTGCGGCTAATACTATAACACAAACAAGTTTTAATGCAAATTGGAACGCTTCCGTTGGAGCTACTGGATATAAGTTGGATGTATCTACCATTTCAAACTTTTCATCATTTGTAACCGGTTATCAAAATTTGGATGTAGGTAGTGTTACTACCTTTTCGGTTAATACAAATCTGTCCGCGGGTTCAACTTATTACTTTCGCGTAAGAGCATATGATATAGATGGTATAACAGGATATTCAAATGTAATTACTGTTGTAATGGCTCCGCCAAGCCCTGTTGCAACTGCAGCAACATCTATAACTCAATCAAGTTTTAATGCAAATTGGAACAGTGTAACTGGTGCAACAGGTTACCGCCTGGATGTTTCAACTAACTCAGGATTTAATGCCGGAACATTTGTTGCGGGGTTTGAGGATTTAAATGTCGGTAATGTTCTTACATATTCAGTTTCAGGTTTAGCCGGTAATACAACGTATTATTTTAGAATAAGAGCATATAACGGGAGCGGTACAAGCAGTAATTCAAATACTATTACTACCTTAACTGCACCTTCGCCCCCAACAGGAACTGCAGCTATACTAATAACTCAAACAAGTTTTTCCGCAAACTGGGATGTGTCTGCAGGTGCGACAAAATATTATTTGGATGTATCGGCGGTCGCCAACTTTGCATCGTTTGTTAGCGGCTATCAAAATTTAGATGTTGGCAATGTAACAACTTATTCTGTTAGTTCTAACATAACAGCAGGAACAACTTATTATTACCGACTCCGTGCATCTAATGGAAGTAATACCGGTTCAAATTCAAATGTAATTAACTTCATAACAATTTCACCTAATCCTATATCTGCAGCTGCATCAAATATTCAAATAACAAGTTTCGATGCAAACTGGAACGCAGCTACCGGTGCAACAAAATATTATTTAGATATCTCCACTGATGCGGCATTTGGTGCCGGAACATTTGTTACCGATTATGAAAATAAAGACGTTGGTGGTGTAACCACATTTTCAGTTAATACAAATCTCTCAGGCGGAACAACATATTATTATAGAGTTCGCTCAAACAATTCAGGAGGAACAAGTGGTAATTCAGGAACGATAACTGTACTAACAATTCCACCAGCTCCTGTTGCAACAGCAGCATCAACAATTGCCCAAACGAGTTTTTCCGCAAATTGGAATGCATCCACAGGAGCTACAAAATATTATTTGGATGTTTCAACTTCTGCAGGTTTCGGTGCCGGTACTTTTGTGACTGGTTATCAAAATTTAGATGTTGATAATGTAATTACATTTTCAGTGAATACTAATCTTACAGCAGGAACGACTTATTATTACCGTGTTAGGGCTAACAATGCAACAGGGACAAGTGATAATTCAAACGGAATTAGTTTGATTACAATTCCTCCTAATCCTACAGCAACTTCTGCAACAAATGTCACAGAAGCTAGTTTTAATGCTAATTGGAATTCGTCTGTTTCAGCAACTGGTTATTGGTTAGATGTTTCAACAGATGCAGGCTTTGGTGCCGGATCCTTTGTTGTTGGATTTCAAAATAAAGATGTTGGTAATGTAATAACATATTCGGTAACCGGCTTATCAGCAAACTCAACTTATTATTATAGAGTGAGAGCTTATAATGGAAACGGGACTAGCGGAAATTCAGGAAACATAACACAGTTAACTGCGCCCGGTGTTCCAACAGCAACCGCAGCTACTTCAATTACACAAACAAGTTTCGATGCAGATTGGGATGCTTCGATTGGAGCTACAGGTTATCGTTTAGATGTTTCAACTGACAACGGTTTTGGCGCCGGTACTTTTGTAACAGGTTATCAAGATAAAGATGTGGGCAATGTAATAACATTGACTGTAAATACATATTTAGTTGAAGGTAGCACATATTACTATAGGGTTCGTGCTTACAATGCAGGTGGAACAAGTACAAACTCGGGTACAATTAATTTAATTACTATTCCTAAAGCACCTGTTGAAACATCGGCATCATCAATAACAACTTCAAGTTTCGATGCTAATTGGAATTCTTCGGCGGGAGCTTCAGGCTACCGCTTGGATGTATCAACAGATATAGGTTTTGGTCCTGGTACTTTTGTAACTGGTTATCAGAATAAAGACGTTGGTAATGTTGTATCATCATCCGTGAATTCAGATTTCACTGAAGGAACAACATATTATTATAGAATTCGTGCGTACAACACAGGTGGAACAAGCGGGAATTCGGGAACTGTTACAGTAACAATTGTATCAACAGCTCCAACTGCTAATGCGGCAACTTCAATAGAACCAACAAGATTCACAGCTAATTGGAGTACAGTAACAGGTGCCAGCGGTTATTCTTTGGATGTTTCTACTGATAACGGATTTGCGAGTTTTGTTACCGGATTCGAAAATATTGATGTCGGAAATGTAACTTCTTATGAAGTCACCGGTTTATCAAGAGGGATCACATATTATTACAGGGTAAGGGCATATAATGTTGGCGGGTCAAGTGGAAATTCAAATACTCGATCTGTAAAAACACTTTCACCACCACCTGTAGTTACATCTGCAACACTTATCACAGGAATAAGTTTTTCTGCAAACTGGAATTCTTCAACAGGCGCAACCGGTTATTATCTTGATGTAGCAACAGATATTGCATTCACAAGTTTTGTTGTTGGATTTAATAATAAAGATGTTCTTAATGTTACAACTTATTCAGTTACGGGGTTGACTGCGGGAAATGTTTATTACTACCGGGTGCGTGCATACAATGCAAGTGGTGCAAGTAAAAATTCAAGTACAATCACTGTGATGACAATTCCACCTGCACCTGTTGAGCTTGCTGCATCTTCTGTAACTAATAATAGTTTTAATGCAAATTGGAATTCTTCAACAGGAGCTACAGGTTATTATCTTGATGTTGCAACAGACAATGGCTTTTTAGGTTCTGTTGCAGGGTATGATGGTAAAAATATTGGAGATGTAACAACATATTCTGTCACAGGCTTATCGGCTAATACGGAATATTTTTATAGAGTAAGAGCATTTAACACAGGTGGTACAAGCGAGAATTCCGGGACAATAAGTACAACAACAAATTTAAATTTTGTTCCTATTCCTGCAGTGAACCCTGCATCAGCAATTACTGCAACAAGTTTTAGTGCAAACTGGAATGCATCAACAGGTGCAACTAAATATTATCTAGATGTTTCAACGGTCTCTAATTTTGTATCCTTCGTTACTGATTGGGAAAATGTTGATGTAGGAAATGTTTTGACTTATTCAGTCAATACAAATTTAACAGCAGGCACAACTTATTATTATCGTGTCCGAGCATTTAATACCAGCGGGACCAGCGGAAACTCAAATACAATTTTAGTTAAAACAATACCACCGGCACCGAGCGAACAGTCCGCTTCCTCAATTGCAGCAACAAACTTCGATGCAAACTGGCTTGCATCAACTGGTGCTACTGGTTATTTCTTGGATGTTTCAACAGATATAAATTTTGGAGGTGGAAGTTTTGTCGCTGGATTTAACAATAGAGATGTTGGAAATGTTGTTACTTACACTATTACTGGATTAACAGGTGCGACATCCTATTATTACCGTATTAGAGCTTACAATACAGGAGGAACAAGCGGTAATTCGGGAACAATAAATCCAACTACTCTTGCCGGCGGGACTGTAATAGCTACGGCAGCGACAACAATATCTACGGACGTTTTTACTTCAAACTGGAATGTATATGGTGATAATACAGTCGGGTATAAAATAGATGTTTCAACAAGTTCAGGTTTCGAAGCTGGAACTTTTGTTGCAGGTTATCAGGCCTTACAGATTAATAACCACAATACAACAAGTTGTTTAGTTAACGGTTTAACATCTGGGACAATTTATTATTACCGAGTTACAGCATTCGGCATGATTTCTCATCTTGATGTTGGAATCTCAGGAACTATAAATGTAATTACACTACCTGGTGCACCAACATCAACAGCAGCAACATCAGTCTCAGAAATAAGTTTTATTGCAAACTGGGATGCTTCAACTAGTGCAACAGGTTATTACGTTGATGTTGCGACCGACAATTTATTTACAACTTTTGTTACCGGCTTCAATAATAAATATGTAAATAATGTATTATCATATTCAATTACAGGATTAACAGGAGGAACGAATTATTATTATAGAGTAAAAGCTAAAAACGGAAGCGGGATTGGTGATAATTCTTTAACAATTACAACAATCACAATTCCACATGAACCTATCTCTACGACTGCAACTGCACTTACGAATAATAGTTTAAATGCAAACTGGAATTCATCAACAGGTGCAACAGGATATAAATTAGATGTTTCAACAGACTTCAACTTTGGAACCTTTGTGGGCATTTATGATAATTTAGATGTTGGCGATGTGATTTTTTCTTCAGTTACCGGTTTATCAAGCGGAACGACCTATTATTATAGAATTAGAGCTTACAACGGAAGTGGTGTTAGCAATAATTCCGAAACAATTACTTCGCTTACTATATCTGCAGCACCGGTATCAGCTGCTGCTTCATCAATTACAAAAACAAGTTTTGTTGCAAACTGGAATTCTTCCGTTGGTGCAATAGCATATTATTTAGATATTTCAACAACTAGTGGTTTTAATCCGGGCACTTTTGTTGACGGATACGAAAATCTAAATGTTGGTAATGTACTCACATATTCAGTATCCGCATTGACTAGAGGTACTACTTATTATTATCGTGTTCGTGCATTCAATACAAGCGGTACAAGTAGTAATTCAGGTACTCAAACTGTTTTAACACTTCCGCCTGATCCGAGTATACTTTCTGCTACCGATATTCAAAGTACAAGTTTTAGTGCAAACTGGAGTACTTCCACTAGTGCAACCGGTTATAGATTAGATGTATCAACGGTTTCTAATTTTGCAAGTTTTGTTGGCGTATATAATAATTTGGATGTTAGTAATTTAACAACATATTCTGTTTCCGGCCTAACAGGAGGAACAACTTACTATTATAGAGTGAGAGCTTACAACGATAGCGGTACAAGCGGCAATTCCGGGACAATGTCGGTTCTAATTGCACCAACTGCTCCAGTTGCAACTGATGCAACATCAACAAGTAGTGCGAATTTTTCTGCCAACTGGAATTCAAGTGCTGGTGCTGACGGATATAAAATTGATGTAGCAACTGATGCCGGATTTTTAAATTTACTTGCCGGATATAATAATAAAGATGCAGGCAATACTCTAACTTTTGCTGTCACTGGATTGAACAGCGGTACAACATATTATTACAGAGTAAGATCATACAGCGGAAGCAGAACAAGCGGAAATTCAAATTCAATAACAGTATTAACAGTACCGTCTGCACCGGTAGCAACTGCAGCAACATCAATTAACGAATCCAGCTTTTACGCAAATTGGAATTCATCAACAGGCGCGACCAAATACTATTTAGATGTTGCAACAAATAAC
>Ga0082335_1007528_pt1 | contig 13077 bp, 12 predicted proteins | sample Subgrocontami58m_FD_72375 | JGI IMG/M metagenome (GOLD analysis project Ga0082335, IMG submission 72375) | Subsurface groundwater microbial communities from S. Glens Falls, New York, USA - GMW37 contaminated, 5.8 m (SPADES assembly) (version 2) ...
AAAAGAAACCACCGCGCGCCCCCGGGGCCCGCCGCAAGGAGTGCGAACACGAGCATGAAAGAACGCGAGGCGCGCAGGGTTGCCGCGTCGATTCGTTCATCGGGCGCCCAGGCGCGTGGTCCGGTAAACGCTAATATCGCCATCCCGAGGGCCGCGAAAGCCAGACTCGTCGTCAAGGCGGGCGGAATGAATCTCCCCCCGTAGAGCAGGGGTGTCCCGAAAAGATAGGCCAGCAGGAAAATGATGCTGGCAAAGACGATGAGGCAGGCGAACCAAAAACCCGCCATTGCCCGCCTGGGCCGATCGGGCGATGACCCGAGTGAGGCGAGGAACGACAGGCCGGCAAGCACGAAGCCCAGCGCGGTCAGCGGCGAGATGTGCCCGATCGGTATACCCGTTGTCGACTCCGCGACGGTCATGCCGAAATGTTCGGCATCCGGATGAATGCCCTGCCACGACAAGAAGAACAGCAGCAGGGCGGCGAGCGTGCTAACTGAGCCGATGACCGTGGTGGTACGCTGCACCGGGCGGCTGATGGACGCAGCTGCGCTCGCGAAGATGGCGGCGCCGAACAGCAGGAACAGCAGCGCGCTGCTCGGCGCCATCGGTATCCAGTGTGGTTCCAGGTCGGAAAGGAGAGGAAGTCCCAGGACCCATCCAAGAAGAACGACGAGCCCGAGAGCGGCGGCAAGCCCTCCGCCTGCCCGGGCAAGAACGTTCGAAATGCGATTTTCTTCGCGTGTTTCCACGTGCCGGTCCTCAGCTTGCATGGTCCTTTGCCGCGGGAGGGAAGGGGAAGACCCTACTGCCGACTTTGGATTATGCACTTGGCAGATGCGAAGGGCTACCTGCCTTGTTGAACGCAGGGGTCAGGTCTTGCATTGACGCAAGTCATCCGGCCCGGCGTCCGCGCGTTCTTACAAGCATGTCCCGGCCACTGCGCATCGAGTATTCTGGTGCCCTCTATCACCTGACCTTGCGCGGTAACGCGCGCGAGGAGATTTTCGTCGATGACACCGACCGGGAGATCTTTCTCGACGTGCTCGGGTCGGTGGTCGAGCGTTTCGGCTGGCGCATCCATGCCTACTGCCTGATGGGAAACCACTACCACTTCCTTGCCCAGACTCCGCAGCCCAATCTCTCGCGCGGCATGGGGTGGCTGAATGGGGTCTATACCCAACGCTTCAACCGTCGCCACGAGCGCGTGGGGCACGTCTTTCAGGGCCGGTTCAAGGCGATCCTGGTGGAGCGCGACAGCTACCTGCTCGAGCTTGCGCGCTACATCGTCCTCAATCCCGTGCGGGCAGGGCTGGCGAACGCACCGGAGGGCTGGCGCTGGTCGTCATACCGAGCTACTGCCGGCGAGCAGGCCGCACCGCGCTGGCTGAGCGTGAACTGGATACTTGACCAATTCGGGACCAGCGAAATGTCCGCACGAGATCGCTACCGGCAATTCGTCGTCGCCGGGCTCGATCGAGCTTCGCCTTGGTGCAACCTGCGGGGACAGGTGTTGCTGGGAACCGAGCCGTTCGTGCAGGCGCTCACGCCGAGGCTCGCCGCCGTGCAGGACATGATGGAGACGCCACGATCGCAGCGGCTCGCGCATCGACCTGCGTTGGCGAGGCTGTTGCCAGGCGCAGACGGACAGGGCAGAGCGCAGCGCGACGCGGCGATACGCGACGCGCATATCCGCCATGCCTACACGCTCGCGGAAATCGCCCGCCATATGGGTCTTCATTACGCGACGGTGAGCCGGATTGCCAACAGGCCGGTGCATCAAGGCAAGACCTGACCCCATTGCCTGTGACCCCATTGCCTGCTAGCGTGATCGGGTGCGTGGGCGCGGCTTTGGCGTGACCCCGGTGGAGAACTGGCGCGCGGTCACGATCCAAGTTTTCCCGTGCCGCTTCAGCGCAAGCAAGCCCGATCGGTCGCCGGTCACAAGGTAATCGGCAGCGGCGACCTGGGCTAGGGCAAGCAGGTAATCATCGCCCGCGTCGGGAGACCGCTTCACCTTCGGCAGCTTGCCTATGCGTTGCGCGACTTTGCGCAGTTCGTTGAGGAGAGTGCCGGCGGCGTCAGGTTCAATATACGCGCGCAGCTTGTCGTAACGGGTGACGCGCCGGAATTCCTCGAGTTGCTCGTCGCATGTGACGAGCACGAAGGTTCCACTGCGCCACGCCTCGTAGATCCGGTGGGGCGGGGAAGCGGGAACAATGAGGCTGCTGACGAGGATATTGGTATCGAGGATGACCTTCATCGGGCAGCGGGGACGAGCCGTTCGGCGCGCACCGCCGCAAGCGCGTCGTCAACGGCCGCCTGGATCTTCCTTGCGGAAACCCCGGAGTTGCGCGTCTTGACCTCCGACACCACGCGGTCGAGCACGCGCCAGCGCACCGCTTCCTCGACGAACTTGGAGATATCGCCCTTTTTCATGCCGCGCTGGGCGAGGTAGCTGCGCAGCGCAGTGTCTGTTTCCCGCGAAACCTTCACGGTCCAGCGCACGGTTTCTTCCATTTGAACTCCTAAGCGGATAAGCGCTTATCCACATTATAGCCTACGCTGGCCGAGGATCGTAAGGGAGACGGGGCAATCCCACTCGTCGTTCCCGGCCCCTGGGGTCAGGCCCCTGGGGTCAGGTCTTGCATTGAGGCAAATGCGTCAATGCAAGACCTGACCTCTTATTTTCCAAGACCTGACCTCTTATTTTCTTATTTTACTTATTTCAGTCTCCACACCTGCGGCTGCGCCGGCCAGGTGCCGCGCTCTATCATGCGCGCGCCCTCGAACACGAGATAGCTTTCTCGCCCGTAGTGCGGCAGCGGCGCGGACAGCGACGCCAGCGATGGTGCATCCTGTGCCGAGGCGAGCACGACGATGCACCCGTCGCCGGCGCGTGCCGTCCATACCAGCGCGCTGCCGCGCGTGGCGGCAAGCATGGCCGGCCGCGCTGCCATCGCTTCGCGGGCCAGCCAGGCATCGATGTCGGCGTGCAGCCCGGCGACGAGCGTCGGAGGGGTCAGGTCTTGCATTGACGCATTTGCGTCAATGCAAGACCTGACTGCATTATTCGTGACTGCATTATTCGAATGCGTCAATGCAAGACCTGACCCCAAAATTCTCTCCGTCGGAGCGCGTTCAAGCAAGCTCGCGGCGAGTTCGTGCGCCGCCGCCTGCACCGCGGCGTCCGTGCTCGGCGTAATCAGCGCCGGATGCTTGGCGAGCATGGCGTCGCGCAGGATCGGTGGCGCTTCGGCTGCGGCCAGCCGGCGCAACAGGCGAAACTCAGGATCGAGCGTGATCTGTAGCGGTTCTGCCGGCAGTTCCAGTACCACCGTTTCGCGTTCGCGCGACAGTTCTACCCGCCGCGTGATTTCGCCGCGGGCGGTACTCACGGCAAGAGGTACAGACAGCGCGTAGGCCGGGGTTCCCTGGATCAGCGTCACGCTCAACTGCCAGCCGCCGGCGACAGATTCGGACTGCGCGTCGGCGATGCGCAAATGCGGCGCCCCGGTGCGTGCCAGCCATTGCTCGAAGAAGGCGGCGAGGTTCTTTCCCGACGCGCGCTCGAATGCGCGGCGCAGATCGTCCCAGGAGGCGACGCGAAAGCGATGCGCGCTCCAGAACCCGCGCACGCCCGCATCGAACGCGGTCTCCCCGACAGCATCGCGCAGCATGAAGAACAGCATCGCCGATTTGTTGTAGCCGACGATTTGCGACGCGCCGTGCGTGCGCGAGTTGAAGCGAGCGAGAGGCGCGTCATCGCCCGGCGGCATGGCCGCATAGTCGCGTAGCCAGGCGAGGCGCATGGCGCTCGCTGCCTCGCGGCTTGCGCGCTCGCGGTAGGCGTAATCGGCCATGAAGTTGGTGAGACCCTCGGACCAGTTGCCGCGCGCGTAGTCGGGGTAGACGCCGTTGCCCCACCAGTTGTGCAGCACTTCATGCCCGAGCGAAGTCGCGCGGATGAACGGCAGGCGCAGCACATCGATGCCCAGGTAGGTGAGGGTGGGCATGCCGAAGCCGGTGGGGGTGGGGCTGGACACCACGCTGAATTCGGAGAACGGATAGGCGCCGATCCAGCGCTCGTACAGGTCGAGATAGCCGGCGATCGAATCGAGATAGCCCGCGGCGAGCCCGGCGATCTCGGCATGGAAATAGGTGCGCAGCCGCACTTCGCTGCCGGCCGCGGTGCGCACGCGCCGTTCCTCGATGCGGTACGGTCCGGCCATCAGCGTTATGCCTTCGGCGGGCCGGCGGAACTCGAAGCGCGCGTGATAGCGCCCGGCCGCCTGGCTCTCCTCGATGAGCCGCCCCGGCACGAGCCCGCGCTGCTCCGCCGGCAGATCGAGCTCGAGCTCATAGCTCTCGATCGATCCGTCCACCGCCGGATACCAACCCGACCCGGAGGGAAGAAAGCCGCCCTCCTTGCCGCTCGTGGGCTCGGCGTAAGTGAGCGTGCCGCGATGATCGAGATTGCGCTCGATCGGGGCGAGTTCACCGCTCCAGCGCAAATCGATGCGGCGCGCCGCTGGCAGCGCAATACGCTGAAATCCTCGGTCTGGCTTGGGCGGGACCTCGATGCGGCGAGCGTCGACGAGCAGCGAGTCGACGCGGAAGCGCGCCGACAATACCAGGGTCGCGGCGCGCGGGGCATCGAAGCGTATGCTGTCGCGTCCTTCAAGAAAGCGGCTGTCCGGCTCGATCCTCACCCTGATCTGGTGGGCCGCGGGACTAGCGGCCAGCGCCGCAACGGGAAACGCAAGCGCGCAAATCACGGCTGCGAAAAATGCGGCCCGCCGGGTCATTTTTTCGCGGGAAACTTGGCCGTCAGTTCGATCAGCTCGTTTTGACGCTTGGCCTTGAGCGGAAGCCAGGTTCCCGGCGCCATCCGGCCGACGATGGCTCTTACGTCGTCGCTCGTTTTGACCGGCGTGCCCGCGACTTCGACCAGGACATCGCCCGCGCGCAGATCCGTAGCTGCGGCGATGCTGCCCGCCGTTACCGAGGATACCTTCACCCCATCGGTTGCGGTTTCCACCAGAATGCCCAAGCGCGGCGGCGCCGGCGCGGCTTGCGCGGCAGGCATGCCGAAGACGGCCGTCGCCAGGCCCGCGGAAAATTGGCCGCAGTCGGCGTCCATATCCCAGGGCAGGAGCGAGGCAATGTGTTTGATTCCCAGGCCCTGAAGCTGGTGCGGCACGCCGTCGCCATGCGCAGCGTGCCGGCTGCCCATCACGCCGACGACCAGCGCATCCGGGTTGCGCGCGGCGGCGTCCGCGAGCGCCTGTGCCATCGCACTATCCCAGACGAGCTGCGCCTCGACGAAGTTGCGAAACCCCGGGTCGGTGCGCGCCGGGGCGGGTTCTTGCTTGTCCGGGTGCCGCGTGTAGCTTGCGAACAGGCGCTCGAGATAGGCCTCGCCGGCCGGGGCCGGGGCGGAGAGGCCCTCGCGCTTTTCCGGCGGCACGGCCGCGAGGCCCTTCGCGCCCACCGTGCGCACGAAGTCGCGCTCGACGTTGAGCGCCACCATCGGAATGCGGTTCAGGCGCGCAAAGTGAAACAGCGGCAGATAGAACGCGGCTTCGTATCCCCAGACGCGGGACCAATCGGCTGTCTTGAGAAATTCTTCCTCGCTCAGTTCCCCCGCCACCCAGCGGTCGAGCGCGCCCTGTACCCGGCGCGGAAACATCTCGAAGCCGAGCACGAGTTTCGGGCGCAGGGCCGCAAGCGCAGCCACGGTCTGCAGCTCCCAGCGGTGGTGATCGGCGTTGTCGTGAGATTCGCCGAGCAGCGCCACCTGCGCCGTTGCCGCGCGCCCGAGAATTTCCGGCGTCGCGATGCGCCCGCCGCCCGGCACGCTCCATTCGCCCACCGGCGCACACGCGCCGCCGTCGCGCGCGGGCGTCGCGGCGAGGATCGCCGCGGCAGCGAACATCGCCGCGGCGGCGAGGCCGATGTTGTACGCGCCGATGCGCACATTGGTGCGAATGAAATCGGACATCGAGGAATTGTACCGGACTTCACTCCTGCCGCGACCAAGGAAATCTTCTATAATGGCGCGGCAGATTTCGAGTGCTCAACAAGACGAGGGGACAAGGGCGGGAAAGGAAGGGTCCCGCCCCTTCCTTGGCCCCTCGTGCTCCCCTAAATCCGTCGCCTAACGCTACTGCTGTTAGGCGGTTTTAGACTATTCACCGAAAAGGAACCACATGAGTTACGCGTTGCCCGAATTTCTCGCCCATGCGGTGGCAATGGAGCAGGAAGCCACCGACAGATATCTCGAACTGGCCGACATGATGGAGGCGCACCGCAACGACGCCGTCTCGACGGTGTTCCGGAGCATGACCCGTTTTTCGCAGATGCATTGCGACGCGATCAAGGTCAGAGCCGGTTCGATCAAATTGCCGCAGTTGAAATCCTGGGAATACCGCTGGCGTTCGCCTCCGGAAGTGGGCGGCGAGGAGGGCTTCGATTACATGATCGAGGCCTACAACGCGTTGAAATACGCGCGCGAAAACGAATTGCGGGCGATGCAGTACTACCGCTCGGTGGCCGACGAATCGACGGATGCCGAGGTGCGGCGTCTGGCGACGGAATTCGCCTATGAGGAGGCCGAGCACGTCGCGGCGCTGGACAAATGGATCGCGCTGACGCCGCGGCCATCCTTGACCTGGCGGGACGATCCCGATCCGCTTCCGCCCGCCGTTTGAGCGACCCCGCTTTTTTCCCGCTTCGATTTCAGACGAGGGTGAAGCGATGAGCGCCGGCACGGCTGAACTCAGACACGACGCCGAAGTCATCGGCCTGGTCGGTGTTGCCCATCTGCTGTCGCATTTCCTGCAGTTGCTCCTGGCGCCGCTGTTTCCGCTGCTCAAGGACGAATTCGGCATCGGCTATGCCGCGCTCGGCCTGATGGTCTCGGTCATGTATACCGTCTCCGGCATTTCGCAGACCATGGCCGGCTTTATCGTCGATCGCTATGGCGCGCGCCGTGTGCTGTTGTTCGGCATGGCCACGTTTTCCCTGGCGCTGCTGCTCACCGGTCTGGCGACCTCCTACTGGATGCTGGTGGCGGTGGCGCTGTTGGCGGGCATCGGCAACAGCGTGTTTCACCCTGCCGATTTCGCCATCCTGAACGCCAAGGTGAACCCGAAACGGCTCGGCTATGCGTTCAGCACGCACGCCATCGGCGGCAATTTCGGCTGGCTGGCAGCCCCCGTATTCAGCATCGGCATATCCGCGGCTTACGGTTGGCGCGCCGCGACGATCGCGGCCGGCGTCCTCGGATTGTTGATTACCGCCATCGTCGCGAGCGGTACGGTGTTATCCGGGGCGCAGGCGGACGCGTGCGGGCAGCGCAACAAGATCCAGGGCGCGCGCAAGGGCGGGCTGAGAGAGGACATGCGCGCGCTCATGTCCAAGCCGGTGCTGACGTGCTTTGCTTACTTCACCTTTTATGCGATGGCGCTGATCGGCCTGCAGACGTTTTCGGTTTCGGTGTTGACGGCGTTATATGGTGCGCCCCTGGTTAGCGCGAGCGCGGCGCTGACGGGCTTTCTGTTTGGCGGCACCGTCGGTGTAGTCGCGGGCGGCATCGCCGCGGCGCACAGCAGCCGCCATAATCTCGTCGCGGCGTCGGGAATGTTTGTCGGCGCCGCGTTCACGCTGCTGCTGGCCAGCGGCGCGTTGCCCCTATGGCTGTTGACCGGCGCCATGGCCCTGGTCGGATTCTTCATCTTCTCCACCCAGCCTTCGCGCGATATCCTGGTGCGCGGAGCGGCGCCGCCCGGGGCGACCGGCAAGGTGTATGGTTTCGTCTATTCGGGCCTCGACCTGGGCGCATCGCTGTCGCCGCTGTTGTTCGGCTGGCTGCTCGATCAGCATCTGCCGCGATGGGTGTTCGGCGCGGCATCCTTGTTCATGCTGGTCGCCGTCGCAACGGTGGTCACGCTGCGCCCGCGGCGGGCCGCGGACGCCGAACCGGGGCCGGGCGCAATGCCGGAGAAAGCGCCGTCGTAGTCGCAACCAAGCGTTGAGCTTGCCGCGCCGGTGCCTGAATGAACCGATTCGATCCGAGCGCGCGGCAAATTCGGCCGTGAACAGGAAGCCGCCGGAATCCGACAGCGACGCCGCGCGGCGGACGGCGGCCGAGCCGGTGCGCCTCGACAAATGGCTTTGGGCGGCGCGCTTTTTCAAGACGCGCAGCCTGGCGGCGAAAGCTATGGACGGCGGCAAGGTGCGGCTGAACGGCGAGGGCGCAAAACCCTCGCGCGTGCTCAAAGTCGGGGACGAGCTGGCGATTCGCGTGGGTGAGCTGGAGTGGGTGGTCGAGGTCAAAGCGCTGTCGCGGCAGCGCGGCCCCGCGGCGCAAGCGGCGCTGCTCTACGCCGAGCGCGAGGACAGCCGCGAGCGCCGCCTGGCGGCGATGGCGCTGCGCCGCGCCCAGCCGCATCCGGCCGCGCTCGTGAAGGGGCGGCCGACAAAGAAGGACCGCAGGCTGATCCACCGCTTCACCGGGGACTAAATTAAGCGAGGGGCAGGACCCGCTTTCCGGTAGAATCGCGCCTCTTTCGCACCATACCCCAGAAACGGAAACTCCTTGATCGTCACCTCCGGCATCACCATCCAGTTCGGCGCCAAGCCCCTGTTCGAGAACGTCTCGGTCAAATTCGGCGAGGGCAACCGCTACGGCCTCATCGGCGCCAACGGCTGCGGCAAATCCACCTTCATGAAAATCCTCGGTGGCGATCTCGATGCGAGCGCGGGCAGCGTCGCGGTCGACCGCAACGAGCGCGTGGGCAAGCTGCGCCAGGACCAGTTCGCCTACGAGGATGAGCGCGTGCTCGACGTGGTGCTGATGGGGCACGAAGAGATGTGGCAGGCGATGATGGATCGCGACGCCATCTACGCCAATCCGGACGCGAGCGAAGAGGACTACATGCACGCGGCCAACCTGGAGGCGAGGTACGCCGAATTCGGCGGCTACACCGCCGAGGCGCGCGCGGGTGAACTGCTGCATGGCGTGGGCATCCCGATCGAGCAGCACTCTGGCCCGATGAGCGCGATCGCGCCGGGCTGGAAGCTGCGCGTGCTGCTGGCGCAGGTGCTGTTCGCGGATCCGGACATCATGCTCTTGGACGAGCCGACCAACAACCTGGACATCAACTCGATCCGCTGGCTCGAGGATGTGCTGAACGCGCGCAGCTCGACCATGATCATCATTTCCCACGACCGGCATTTCTTGAACAGCGTGTGCACCCACATGGCCGACATGGACTACGCCACGCTGCGCGTCTATCCGGGCAACTACGACGACTACATGCTCGCCTCGACCCTGGTGCGCGAACAACTGCTGGCGGCCAACACCAAGGCGAAGGAGAAAGTGGCCGAATTGCAGGAGTTCGTGCGCCGCTTCTCGGCCAATAAATCCAAGGCGCGCCAGGCGACTTCGCGCGCGCGCCAGATCGAGAAAATCAAGATCGAGGACGTGAAGCCCTCCAGTCGCCAGTATCCCTACATCCGCTTCGACATGGACGAAAAGGAAAAATTGCACCGCCTGGCGGTGGACGTAAAGGGCCTGTCCAAGAGCTACGACAAGCCCCTGATCAAGGGCCTGGATCTCGCCATAGAAGCCGGGGAGAAGGTCGCGATCATCGGGCCCAACGGCATCGGCAAGACCACGTTGCTGCGCTGCCTGTGGGGCGATCTGAAACCCGATTACGGCACGGTGAAATGGGCGGAAAAGGCGCGCCCTGGGTATTGCGCCCAGGACCATGCCGCCGATTTCGCCGGGGACACGACGCTGTTCGACTGGATCGGGCAGTGGCGGCTAGAGGGCGACGACGACCAGAAGGTCCGCGCCACCCTCGGGCGGCTCTTGTTCTCCGGCGACGACGGAAAAAAATCGCTCAGGGTGATTTCCGGCGGTGAGGGCCAGCGCATGGCGTTGGGAAAGCTGATCCTGCAACGGCCCAACGTGCTGCTGCTGGACGAGCCGACCAACCACCTCGACATGGAATCGATCGAATCCCTGAACGGCGCGCTCGACCGCTACCGGGGCACGCTCGTGTTCGTGTCGCATGATCGCGAGTTCGTGTCTTCGATCGCCACGCGCATCATCGAAATGAAGCCGGGCGAGGGCAGGCAAGTCGGCGCGGCGATCATCGATTTCCGCGGAAGCTACGAGGAATACCTGCAGCGGCAGGGGCTGGGCTGAGGTAGCGGTAAGCTACTTCTTTTTCGCCTTCTTGCTGTTCTGGCGTATCCAGGCGGCAAAGTCTTCCTCGCTTATCGAACCCTCCGCTACGCGCAACATGGTAAGCACGCAGTCCGCGTCAGCCGCTTCGAGCACATAGGCGTTCAAGAAAAGAAACAGTTCGAGTGCGACAAACGCAGTGCGCTTGTTGCCGTCGATAAAAGGGTGGTTGCGGGAGAGGCCGTAAGCGTAAGCTGCCGCGCAGGCTGCAACACCGGGTTCGCCATAGGACGCAAGGTTTTGCGGCCGCGCCAAGGCCGATTCGAGCAAGCCCGGGTCGCGCAAGCCCGCGCTGCCGCCGTGCGCGGCGAGTTGTTCCTCGTGAATGGCGTGGACGACCGCTGCGTCGATCCAGACGAAGCGCATTACTTGGCCAATTCGCGCAATACGTTGCGGCGGCGCTTCATGATCCTGCGCGCCGCGCTCATCTGCTTTTCGAAAGCCGGGTCGTAGGCGGTAAGGCGAAACCCGCCCGGGGTTTCGGTCAGGAACACGCTGTCGCCTTTCGCCAGATTGAGTTGCGCCAGCGCTTCCTTGGGCAGCACGACGCCAACGGAATTGCCGATTTGGGTCAGTTTGAGTGTGAACATGATCCGCTCCAGTGTTATTACAAACGTAATAATACACGGGCCTGACGCAGGTTGCAACAACCGTGGTGGTCCGTGTCGGGAGTAAATTATTTGTCCCGCCGCTCCATATTGACAAAGGCGAAGTGATGGTATGCAATGATGGTATGGCTACGATGATACACCGAACTACCTTCGCCCTCGACAGCGACACTATGCGCAGGCTGAAAAAGCTTGCCTTGCGCTGGCAGGTGTCACAGGCTGAGGTGGTGCGACGCGCCCTAACCCAGGTTGAAAGTCTTCCCGATACGCAGCCGCTCGACGTGCTCGCCAGGCTGAAAAGCTATCACGCCGCATCCACGCTGGATGCATCCGAGGCAGATGCCTACCTTGCCCAGGCCCGCGCAGACCGAAAGCGGTGGCGCCGTCCATGATTTGTCTGGACACCGGTTATCTGGTGCGCGGGCTGATTGCCGCAACGCCGGAAGCGGCAAGCTTGATCAAATGGATTAAGAAAGGCGAGTTGTTGTGCGCCTCATCCATCGCCTGGTACGAGTTTGCTTGCGGCCCCGTCGATTCCGACGGATTGAAACTGGGGCAGTCTTTGCTCGCCGGCGGCATATTGCCGTTTGATGAAATACAGGCGGCTCAGGCAGCGCGGCTGTTCAATGCGACGGGGCGTTTGCGCCGCTTACGCGTGGATGCAATTGTCGCGGCTGCTGCGGTGGTCGCCGGCGCAAGCCTGGCCGCGGGCAACAAGCGCGACTTTCTGCCTTTTGTCGAGCATGGTCTGAAGTTGATTTGAGGCCGACTGTCAGGAACGACGCCGAGCGCGTGGCGTTCCGGTTCGAGCTCTGGCGGAAATACACGAGTCTTTCTGCGAGCCGGTGGGATCCCTGCGGCGAAGCGGACGGAAGAAACGCCCGGCGCAGCGGGCAAACCGGCTGGAAAGCGGCTACCCATCTGACTTTCAGCCAGACCGCCCCAGGTAGCGGGCGGGCTGCGCCGGGATCGGCGGCGCGGTAGAATGACCGGGTCAGGGGGCACAGAAGACCCCCCAGCGCCAGTGCCGGTGCCGCAGGAGGGGCAGACCACCAAAGGGGCGCCTCGTGAAAAAAACAAGTAGGCAGGAAGGGAAAGGCGGCTCCCGCGCAAGACCTGGCGCGGAGGCGAAACTCGCCGGTTCCGCCGCCGCCGCGGTGAAAGCGGAAACGCCGGGGCAGCGCGTGCAGGAGCTTCGGTTGCATCAAGCCGATCCGCGTGGCGTGCCGGGCGACAGCACCGAGAGCAAGCGCCGCGAGCAGCGCCTGGCCGGCATCATCGCATCGGCGATGGACGCCATCATCGCCATCGACGAGCGCCATGAAATCACGCTCGTCAACCCCGCGGCCGGGCAAATGTTCGGCTACAGCGAAGCGCAGTTGCTGGGCAAGCCGCTCTCCATGCTGATTCCGGAGCGCTACCATGAGGCGCACGAGATGCATATCCGCAACTTTGCGCGCACCAAGGTCACCAAGCGCGGCATCGGTCGTTTTGGCCAGGTCGTGGGACGGCGGGCCGACGGCCGGGAATTCCCGGTCGACGCTTCGATTGCGCAGATAGATTTGGCGGGGGAGCGGCTGTTTTCCGTGGTGCTGCGCGATATAACCCGGCAGATCGAGGTGGAGAAAGCGCTGCGGAAGAACTACGAACTGCTCGATCGCATTTTCGCGACGACGCATTTATGCATCGTTTATCTGGACCGGGATTTGAATTTTGTGCGGGTGAACCAGGCCTATGCGGACGCATGCGGCTATCCGCCCGAGTTTTTCGCGGGCAAGAACCATTTCGAGCTGTATCCGCACCAGGAAAACGAAGCCATCTTTCGCCAAGTGGTGGCGACCGGCCGGCCGTTCACTACCTACGCCAAGCCGTTTCAATTCCCCGACCATCCCGAATGGGGCGTGAGCTATTGGGACTGGACCTTGCATCCGCTGCGGAACGCGGACGGCGCCGTTGACGGCCTGCTGTTCGCGCTCCTGGAGGTCACCGAGCGCAAACGCGCCGAGCGCGAACATGCGCAATTGGCGGCGATCGTCGAATCGAGCAACGACGCGATTCTGATCCGCGGGCTCGACCGCAGCATCCTCTCCTGGAACGCCGCCGCCGAGCGGCTGTTCGGCTGGTCTGCGCAAGAAGCGGTCGGGCGGTCGATCGAGCTGATCCTGCCGCCCGAGCGCACGGGAAGGCGGCGCAGGTTCATCGAGGGTGCGGCGC
>Ga0082335_1007530_pt1 | contig 13074 bp, 10 predicted proteins | sample Subgrocontami58m_FD_72375 | JGI IMG/M metagenome (GOLD analysis project Ga0082335, IMG submission 72375) | Subsurface groundwater microbial communities from S. Glens Falls, New York, USA - GMW37 contaminated, 5.8 m (SPADES assembly) (version 2) ...
TGAAGTGGCAAGGTGCTTAAATTCGTTATTCAAGAATTTGCAGTGATAGCCGCTTTTTCGCCCGAAATTCGCCCATTCCTAAAAAAGGCGATGTGCCGAATTTCGGGCGAAATCTAAGTGTGAGGTCTTAAAGACCTCACAGGTCTTGGCGCGATCTGCTGGCGCGACGAATCTTTTTAAACAGCCCAGAGATTCTTCGCGGAGAAGCACCGCTCAGAATGACATTAATCGTGCAAATGTGTATCTCCTAAACTGTTGTATTTTTTCTGACAAGGGGTTCACCCATGATCACCTCACTTGAGTCCAGCATTGTTGCGGTTCTCGATTCCAAAAACAATATCGTCGGCACAGGGTTTGTGGTGAGTGAGCGATTGATTCTCACTTGCGCCCATGTTGTGAGCTACGCCAACAGTGGGCGCGGTAGAAAGATCGTAGTTCGATTCCACCTCAATGGCAAAACTCAAATCGCGCGGGTCTCGGATGAGATGTGGAGCGACGAAGAAGACATTGCTGTTCTCGAAATCGAAACGTTACCGCCGATGTAAAAGCAGTAGAACTACAGACGACGACGCTTTGCACAGGTCATGCGTTTCGTGTATTGGGCTATCCAAAAATTGATGGCGCGACGATTGAAGGGTTATGGGCAACGGGAAAGATCGAAGGCATAGTGCGCGACGCAACGCGTGAGACTCTACAACTCACATCGCAAAACTTGGCGCAAGGGATGAGCGGCGCACCCGTGTTAAATGAAGCAACTCATTGTGTCGTCGGCATGGTCAACGCCGTTTATCATCCCGACAAGATAACAACTAAACATCGTGACACCGCCTTCGCTACGCCGAGCGAAATATTGAAGCGCGTGTGTCCTACGCTCACTCTCAAAGCCGCAAGCGAAACTCAACCCAACGCCACATCACCCGCTACAACAAACATCGGTAACGATATTGTCGGGCGCGATAAAATCACGAACATCTATCTTCCTCCTTCTCCCTCCTCTCCCTCCCTTCCCTCCTCTTGGCTTCACGGTCACTCCTTCGCCACCTCAACTAACTTCGTCGGGCGCGATGAGGAGCGCAAATTTTTAAATGAGTGGATACAGAAGGGTCCCGCGCTATTGATCATTCGCGCGCTCGGCGGGTTTGGCAAAAGCGCGTTGGCGTGGCAATGGTTGATGACCGAAGCGCAAGGGGCAGGCGTGAAGCAAGCGACGTGGTGGAGTTTTTACGACGATAAGAACTTTGAAAATTTTCTACATGACACGCTCGAATCGTTTACCATTGATCCAACGTCACTCAACCCCCGCGCACAAATGGAAACGTTGATCAACTTTTTGATTCAACCCAATACGTTGATCGTGATGGATGGCTTTGAACGCGCTCTGCGCGCTTTTAGCGGAATGGATGCCGCCTATCGCGGTGATGACCCCCACCTTGCTCCTCCCCCATCGGCGACTTCACCGATGGGGGAGGACGGGAGGGGATGTGTCTCACCTCTCGCCGAAAATTTTCTTCGCGCCATCGCCAGCCGCCCCGACATTCAATCACGTATCTTGATCACCACACGCTTGCGCCCGCGTGTGTTAGAGGGACACGACCAAAAAATATTGCAACACTGCAAAGAGATCGAACTCAACGCCCTCTCGCCCACCGATGCCGTGACTCTCTTTCATGCTTTAGATATTAACGGCACCCGCGCCGAGATCGAAATAGCTTGCGCGCCTTACGGTTATCACCCGTTGAGCTTGCGCTTGCTCGCCGGTCTCATCATCAATGACCTGCGCGAACCGAAGGATATCAAAGTTGCTCAACGACTCGATGTGAGCGGCGATCTTGTTCAACGCCAGCATCATGTGTTGGAGCAAGCCTATAACTCGCTCACGCCAGAACGGCAAGGACTGTTGAGCCGTCTCGCTTGTTTCAGATCGCCGATGACGTATGAGGCAATGCGGGCGATCTCGGATACAAGCAGAGACGACCCGGCGGGTCGTCTCTACGACGATGATTTGCGCGACCTGATCTCACGCGGACTCTTGCATCGTGATGACAAGACCAACAAATACGACCTCCATCCCATCGTGCGGCGTTATGCCTACAACAGGTTGGTGGACAAAAGTGGAACGCACTCGCGTTTGCGCGATTACTTCAAAGCAGTTGAAGCACCAACGAAATTTAGAACATTGAGCGAACTCGATCCGTTGATCGAACTCTATCATCACACCGTGCGCGCCGGGCAGTATGATGAAGCAATGATGCTGTTCTATCAACGCATTAACAAAGCCACCTACTTTCAATTCGGTGCGTATCAATTACAAATCGAATTACTACGCGCCCTCTTCCTCAAGGGCGAAGACCAGCCGCCACAATTGAAAAGAAAAGATGCGCAAGCATGGACACTGAACGAACTGGCGAACTCTTACAGTTTAAACGGCGAACCGCGCAAGGCAGTGCCGTTGTTTGAGCGACAAAATGTTCTTCAGGAGAAACTAAATAACAAAAAGAATCTCGCTATCGGCTTGGAGAATGTGGCATACATGGCACAACTACATATTGGCGTGCTACGCTCCGCCGAAGAAAACTTGCAACAGAGCATTGAATTGTGCCGCGAGATCAAGGATGAGTTTTGGGAAGCGGGTGGGCATCAAGAGTTGGGGCGCGTCTTGGCGTATCGCGCTGAGTGGGAAGAGGCGGAGAAGGAGTTGATGACGGGATTGAATATGATGGGAAAGCAAGAAAACTTACAAGGGCAATGTGTTGGTTGGGCGCACCGTGCGTTGAGGGAGTTGTTGATGTTGCGAGTGACCCCTACCCCAGCCCACCCCCACGACGAAAAGCCCGTCGCAGCGGAGAGGGCATTGAACGCCGCCCGCCGCGCATTGGAGTTGGCGGAAGGTGGCGATCCAAACATTGGCGGAGCAATTCTTCCAAGAGATATGGTGCGCGCGCACTGGCTACTCGGCGCAGCACATCGTGCCAACAAAAATTACGACGATGCCGAGCGTCATCTGCTCGAAGCGTTAACTCGCTGTCGTGGTATCAACATGGTAGATCACGAAGGCGACATCTTGATCGATCTAGCACGCTTGCGTTTGGAGTTGAATGAGATTGAAGAGGCAAAACAATTAGCGGAAGAAGCGTTAACCATCACCGAGCGCAGTGGCTACGTTCTGCAAGGCGCTGACGCGCATTTAGTTTTGGCGCAGTTGGCGTTGAGGCGCAATGATAAGAGTGAGGCACTGCATCATGCCCAACGGGCACGCACGTTAGCCACCTGCGATGGCGAGCCTTACGTGTATCGCGTGACGTATGATGAGGCGGGGGAATTGATAAAGGAAATAGAGGGAAACAAATAAAGGGAAAGAAAGGAAATAAGGGGAAATATTAAGGAAAGGGAAACGTCTTTGCGAGGAGCGTCCTTTGCGACGAAGCAATCTCTGAGCAAAACAAACATTGAGATTGCTTCGCAAAGTGCGCTCGCAATGACGGGTTGAGATTATTTTGACTACAAAAAAAGTTGTGGGGTCGAATTTTCTAATCCGCTAATAGACTCGGTTCACACTTCAACTTCGATTCATCAGCGAAAGCCTCACAGCAGAATCAAACTTCAATCGCAGAGAAATGGTATGGGGCGGATTAGATGGCTTCCTCTTTACATCACATTGCGGTTCACAATTAAGACCGACGCGGTTTCGCGAAGCGTCCCGCAGCGAAGCGGAGTGGATGAAACCGCGTCGGTCTGTGACAACAAAAAAGTTGTGGAGGGTAAACTTTCTAATCCGCTAATAGACTCGGTTCACACTTCAACCTTGATTTATCAGCGATAGTCTCACAGCAGAATCAAACTTCAATCGCAGAGAAATGGTAGGGAGCGGATTAGATGGCTTCCTCTTTTACATCACATTGCTATTCACAACAAAGCACGAAATGTCATTCCGAGGAGCGTTCTTTGCGACGAGGAATCTCTTTGACTAATCCTAGAGATTCCTCGCTGCGCTCGGAATGACACCCTTCATTCCACAATCATCATTCCGCATTCCGCATTCATCCTTTTGTCATATCCACAAATGACGTTTGGCACTTGAGAGAGTCGCCTCATCTGCGTAGACTCAAAGCATCAAAGGCAGTGAGGTGATTGCATGGCAGAAGAACAATGGATCACAGTGAAAACTATTTACTGCAAGCAAGCAAAGGAAGAAGCCACGCTCGAATTTTTGGTGGCGCACTCGCCCGAACACATGCCCGATCAGCCGCCGCGCATTCTCGCCCGACGCTGCTCGATCAGCAAAGAGTGTGTGGTCAAAGATGATTGCAACTGCCATTGGACTGGAAGCAACCCTCTGCACGATCCCTTTGATTATGTCTGAAAGAAAGAAGAAAGAAATTCTTTCTTCTCTCCTCTCCTCTTGAAGTAGCTTCGCCTGTCACATCTCCTTCTCTCCTCCTCCAGTGACAGGCGAAGCGCATTTAAAAGATCATGCACTGTCACTCCACCGTCACTCTCGATCCCAACGCCCCGATCATTCTCATCGGCAACCCCAACGTCGGCAAGAGCGCGGTCTTCGGCGCACTCACCGGACGTTACGTTGAAGTTTCAAATTTTCCCGGCACCACGGTTGAGATCAGCGCGGGAGCGGTTGACGGCATCCCCTTAATAGATACGCCCGGAGTCAATTCACTTCAACCACGATCCGACGACGAGCGAGTCACGCGCAACATTTTATTAGATCGCCCTCCGCGCGCCGTGATCCAAGTTGCCGACGCGCGCAACTTGCGGCGCAGTTTATTGCTCACGCTTCAACTCGCCGAACTCGGCGTGCCGTTCATTCTCGATCTCAACATGAGCGACGAAGCGCAAGCGCGCGGCATTACCATTGACGTCAAGCGGCTGTCGCAAGCGTTGGGCGCAGAAATTGTGCAGACCGTCGCCACGCGCCACGAAGGCATTGACGATCTGCGCGCCCGATTCGAATCGTCGCGCCCCATCGGTTATCGCATTCATTATGATGGCGCGATTGAAACGGCGATTGAAAAAATATCTGCCCTCATGCCGCAAGATTTAACTGGTGCGCGTGCCATCGCGCTGATGATTCTCGGCGGCGACGATCACCTTCTTCAACGTTATGCCGCCGCGCACGCCGACTCCGTCCGCGAGGTGATAGCCGACACTCAAGCGGGATACGATCAACCGTTAAGTTACGTCATCACCCAACAACGCTTCACTTGCGTAGATTGTCTCCTCCATCAAGTCATCACGCGATCAGCCATCAGCCATCAGCCATTTGCTGAATCATTTGGCAAACTCTCCGTTCATCCCTTCTGGGGCATCCCCATCCTTCTCCTCGTCCTCATCGGCTTGTATCTCTTCGTCGGCAAATTCGGCGCGGGCGTGTTAGTAGATTTTATGGAGAGCACCGTCTTCGACGAATGGCTGATCCCGTTTATCTCACCGCTCATCAACTTGATCCCGATTCCATTTGTTGTTGACCTGCTCATCGGCAATTATGGATTGATCACGATGGCACTCTCTTACGGCATCGCCATCGTCATGCCTATCGTATTAACTTTCTTCATCGCCTTCGGAATTTTGGAAGATAGCGGTTACTTGCCGCGACTCGCCGTGATGTTAGATCGCCCCTTCAAAGCGATGGGCTTAAACGGCAAAGCGGTTCTGCCGATGGTCTTAGGTCTGGGCTGCGACACAATGGCGACTCTCACCACGCGCATTCTCGAAACGCGCAAAGAAAGAATCATGGTGACGTTGCTACTCGCGCTCGGCGTGCCATGCTCGGCGCAGCTCGGTGTGTTGCTCGGCATGATGGCGATGCTCTCGCCAATCGCCATCATCGTGTGGGCAAGCGTCGTCGTCATCACCATGTTCGTCGTCGGTTATCTCGCCGCGCAGCTCATCCCGGGCAAACGCTCCGATTTTATTTTGGAGTTGCCCCCGATTCGCATCCCGCAGTTAAGCAACATCGTCATCAAAACAGTGGCGCGGCTCGAATGGTATCTCAAAGAAGTGCTGCCCTTGTTCTTGCTCGGCACGTTGATTCTTTTCGCGCTCGATAAAACGGGTGCGCTCGCTTGGCTCGAACAACTCGCCAGTCCGCTCGTCGTCAGCGGACTCGGCTTACCGGCGCAAACAACCGGCGCCTTCATCATCGGCTTCTTGCGCCGTGATTATGGCGCGGCAGGACTCTTTCATCTTGCCCGCGATGGCGTGTTGAACGCGACGCAACTCGTGATCAGTTTAGTCGTCGTCACTCTCTTCGTGCCGTGCATCGCTAACGTCATGGTCATCGTCAAAGAGCATGGCTGGAAGACGGCAACGTGGGTTGTAGGATTCATTTTCCCGTTTGCGTTTGGGGTCGGTGTGTTGTTGAATTATGTATTTAAAATTTTAGGTGTGATGTTTTAATCGTAGAGGCGACCCTTGTGGGCGCCCTTGTTTGGCATAACGTTCTGATCGTAGGGGCAACCCTTGCGGTTGCCCATATCGGGCGGGAGCAAGCCCCGCCCCTACGAAAGGCGGCGAATATGATCTGCCCTCTCTGCGGTTACGAATACGACGAAAAGAATCTCTCCTGCCACTCCTCTTGCCCTATGGCAAACGGCTGCGCCATTCTGTGCTGCCCCAACTGCGGCTATCAGATCGTGGATGAATCAAAATCAAGCGTGGCGAGTTGGCTGAGAAAATTATTAAACAAAAACGACCCGAAGGCCGTGAACATTCAAGACATTGAAGTGGGAAAACGTCAATGACCGTTTTACTAAACCATCTCAAAGCCGGACAATCGGCTCAAGTGATCGAACTGCGCTCATCCGACCCTGCGCGTTTAGATCGACTCAGCGTCTATGGCTTGGTGCCGGGTAGCATCGTGCGCGTCTTGCAACTACAGCCCGCCCTCATCTTCCGCATCGGCGAAACGGAGATTTCGATTGATCATGATGTGGCGAGGGAGATTATTGTGAAAGAGATCAGGGAATAGAGATTAGAGATTGGAGATTCGTATTCCGTATTGCGTATTCCGTTTGAAGTTTAACTTTTGGGATTTTGTTTTTTTTGATTTTGGGATTTGTTTTTTTGTAGTAAGATTCTCCCTATGACCACAAAAACCTCACACTCCTTCACCACGCGACTCAAGATCGTTTTCGGAGTCGCGCTTTCGTTTACCTTAGTTGCTTGCACTGCTTCACCCACGTCAACTGTTGCGCCCGCCACGTCGGCGCCACTGACGATAGCTGCGCCCACGCTCGCGCCGACGGTTGCTTCAACGAAACAAGCTGGCACGGCGATCCACGATATTCAAGGCGCGGGTCACATCTCACCATTCAGCGGTAAGCAGGTGAAGAACGTGCAAGGCATTGTCATCGCCATTCGCTCTGATGGTTTTTATATGCAAGACCCGAATCCCGATAACGACGAGTCCACATCCGAAGGCATTTTCGTTTTCACGACCACGTTGCCTAAAGTGAAGATTGGCGATTTGGTGAGCGTCGAGGGGGATGTCAAAGAATTCTATCCACGCGATATTGCCACCGGCGATCTGCCTATTACCGAGATCATCAAACCAACTTTCACCGTCGTTTCGGGTGGCAACAAATTGCCCGACCCGATCATCATCGGCACCGGTGGACGCATCCCGCCGAACAAAGCGATCAAGAGTGAGAAAGGTGACGCCGATCAAACGAAATTTAATCCGAAGACGGACGGCATAGATTTTTACGAGTCGCTCGAAAGCATGTTGGTGCAGGTGAACGACGCCGTTGCCGTCGGACCCACGAGTCGCTTCCGCGAGATTCCGATCGTGGGCGATAAAGGCGCGAATGCCACTTACATCTCCGGACGTGGGGCGATGGTGATCTCGCCCGAAGACTACAACCCCGAACGGATTCATCTCGACGATGTGATCTTGCCCACGCCGACGGTCAACGTCGGTGATCGTTTCACCAAACCGATCATCGGCATCATGGATTACACTTTTGGCAATTACAAATTACAGATCACGCAGCGCCCCAGTTTTGAATCGGGCGGCATCAAACCGGAAACGACGGTGAAGCAAAAAGAGAATCAAATTGCCGTGGCAACGTTCAACGTGGAAAACTTTGCCGCCAACGGCGATCCGCAAAAAATTAAAGACCTTGCCAAGATCATTGTCGAGAACTTGCAATCGCCCGATATCATTGGCATCGAAGAGATTCAAGACAACAACGGCGTGACGGATGACGGATTGGTAGATGCAACCGAGACCTATAAAGTTTTGGTCAAGGCGATCAAAGACGCCGGGGGACCTGTATATGACTTCCGCGACATTGCGCCGGAGAACGCTCAAGACGGCGGCGCGCCCGGCGGCAACATCCGGGTGGGATTTATGTTCCGCACCGATCGCGGGGTGAAGTTTATTGATCGCCCCGGTGGCACTGCCACTAAACCTGTCACGGCGGTCAAAGGTGTGACGGGCGTGGAACTTTCTTTCAGCCCGGGTCGTGTCACGCCCACCGACAGCGCTTACAACAATAGCCGCAAACCACTCGCTGGTGAATTTACATATAACGGACATAAACTGATCGTGATCGTGAATCATTTTAATTCCAAAGGTGGTGACGACGCCTTGATGGGGCGCCGCCAACCGCCGCAACTCGCCTCCGAAGGTCAACGGATCAATCAGGCGCGGCTGTTAGCCGATTTTGTGAAAACTATTTTTGCGATTGATACGAATGCCAACGTTTTAGTCATCGGCGACCTCAACGATTTTCAATTCTCGCCGCCGTTGGCGAAGTTGAAAGAAGTTGGCTTGACCGATCTGATGGAGATTCTGCCTGTCAATGAACGCTATGATTACCTCTATGAGGGCAACGCCCAAGCGCTTGATCACATTTTGGCGAGTCCTAATTTAATGAAAATCGCTTCGCCCGAATTTAAGCCGATGCACATCAACTCCGAATTTGCGCTGCGTGCGTCGGATCACGATCCGTTGGTGGCTCGCTTCACGCTTCCTCCCAAATGATTTTAGAATTCGGATTGCGGATTTGAGTGGCTTTGAGTCCGCAATCCGCCTTTTGCTATTGGCTATCCGCGATATGCTATTAGCCATCTGCCATTTTGCCTCTTTGAAAATCAAGCGAGACGATATACACTATCAGTGTCGTAATTATTAAGAAGGAGACTTGGTGATATGGCTGTTACTGCCCAAACAGAGCAAGTCCGCGCCCCATCGTTCTTCACTCAGCGCCGATGGAGAAAGTTACAGGAATTTTCATTCGGCTATACCCTCCTCGCTCCAGCGTTCATCCTCCTCGCCGTTTTCGAGTTATATCCGTTTTTCTTTGGCGCATACATCAGTATGTGCAATTGGACATTAGACTGTCGAAAGTTTATTTGGTTCGACAACTACGTCCGCGCCTTCCAGGATGAGGACGTGTGGCACGCCTTCTTTGTCACCGTGATGTATTCGGTGATCTCGGTGCCGCTTCAATTGGGTTTAGGCTTAGCACTAGCCTATCTGTTGTTCCAAAAGGTGCGCGGGCAAGAAGCACTGCGGGTGATGTTCTTCATGCCTTACATTACTTCTTCGGTGGCATCGGCGGCGGTCTGGGCTTATCTCTACAGTCCCGATCAAGGGTTGATCAACTTTGTTTTAGGGAAGTTCGGCATCCCGGCGATCAAATGGTTGGGCGAACCCACAGGAATTTTTAATTTGATGTTGAGATCGAGCGGTGTCACGCTCCCCTGGTGGGGAGAAGGCCCCAGCTTAGCCTTACTGTCGGTGATCATTTATACGACATGGGTTTTTGTGGGCTACGACATTGCTATCTTCCTCGCCGGTTTGGGTAATATACCAACTGAACTGTACGATGCGGCGAAGGTGGATGGCGCGAGCGGATGGAATCTTTTCCGGCATATCACAATCCCCCTACTGTCACCGACGACGTTTTTTCTTCTGATACTCACTGTCATAGGCACATTCAAAGCGTTTAATCACATTTATGTCATGACCGGAGGCGGTCCGGGTGATGCCACGACAAACGCGGCGATCTTCATCTTCCAGCAAATGTTCCAGTATAACCGTTATGGTTACAGTGCCGCGCTGTCGTTCTTGATGTTCTTTATCATATTGATCCTGACGGTTATTCAAAACCGCGTTGCCAGCGAGCGCGTTGTGTACGATTAGGAGAAGAGAGATATGGCTTCGTTAACTCCATCCGTGAATCGCCCCACCTCTTTTTCGTGGGGGCGTGTGTTTATTTACACCGTGCTGATCACTGGCGCGATCATTTCGGTGATACCCTTTATTCACATGATCATGACTTCGCTCAAGAGTTATGGCAGTGTGGTGAATCTCAATCTTTGGCCCTGGTCGCCTTTCGGTGACGAACCGCTGCAATGGCAAAACTATCCAGATGCTATAGCAGCGGCTGGCACGGATCGTATATGGAATATGCCATTGGTCGTGCGCTATTTTATCAACAGCATCATTATCACAGCCAGTACCGTCTTCGGTGTGCTGATCACGTCGATATTGGCAGCCTATACCTTTGCTTATATTGACGTCCCCGGAAAGAATATCCTCTTCATGCTGGTGCTGGCGACGATCATGATCCCGTCTGATCTCACACTGGTCCCCAAAGTAGTGATGATGTTTCAGTGGAAGTGGTATAACACCTATGCCGCGCTCATCGTGCCGTTCTTGGTCAGCGTGTTCGGCATCTTTTTAATGAGGCAGTTCTTCATGCAGATTCCGCGCGACTTGTTCGACGCGGCGTTGATTGACGGCGGAGGACATTTGCAGTACTTGTTGTACGTAGTCGTACCGCTCAGCCGTCCGGCGATCATTACTACCGCCTTATTGAACTTCATCTTTGCTTGGGATAGCTTTAAATGGCCCTTGCTTGTTACACGTGATAGCAATATGAGGGTGTTGGCAGTGGGTTTGCAGCAGTTTATGGCAAGCGAGGGTGGCACCAAGATTCACCTGTTGCTGGCGTTTGCCGGCATGGTTGTGATCCCGGTGATCGTCTTTTACTTCTTCACGCAAAAATATTTTACCGAAGGCATTGCCCGCACTGGCATTAAAGGATAACTAGTGAGACGTTGCAGTGCAATGTCTCTACGAGATTGAATCCAAAGGAGGTGAGGTCACGACCTAATTAATTCCGACTGGTTATCCAAACGTCTAATAAAAGTTTCCCAATTCTATTAAGGAGAAGAACGTCTCATGAAAAAGAATCTATTTACCCTAGTATGTACGCTGGCGATTGCCGCCTTGATGCTCGGCGCATGCGCCACCCCAACGACCGAAGCGCCGAAGCCGACCAGCGCGCCTGCGGCAACCACCGCCCCGGCGCAGCCCACTGCGGTGCCGAAGCCGACGGAAGTGAAGATCACCAATCCGCCGACCACACCCGAAATGGTGGATGCGATTGTCCTCGAAGGCAAGAAGGTGGAAGTTATTTACTGGCACAACCGCCCCGAAGCCGATCAAAAATTGCTGCAGGGCATGTTGGATGAATTCAACAAGAGCAATCCGTATGGCGTGACTGCTAAAGCCGAGATCGCCGGCGCGGGTTACCCCGATGTTTATAACAAAGTGAACGCCGCGCTGCAAGCCGGTCAGCCGCCAGATTTATCGGTGGCGTATCAGAACCAAGCGGCGTTCTATCGCGCCCAAGGCGCTGTGGTGGACATCAACCCCTTCCTCAAGAGCAAGAAATATGGTTTGAGCGAAGCCGATCAAAAAGATTACTTCCAAACATTCCTCGACGGCGACGCCAACCCGCAATTCAAGGGTGAGCGACTCGGTTTCCCGACTCAGCGTTCAATGGACGTGATGTATCACAACGTGGATTGGTTAAAGACACTCGGCTACGACGCCCCGCCCAAAGATTGGAAGACGTGGGAAGAGGCGGCCTGCAAAGCCAGCGACCCGGCGAAACAGAAGTATGGTTGGGCAATCCGCCATGACGCCTCGAACTTCGCTTCGCAAGTGTTCTCGCGCGGCGGCACGATCCTTTCGCCTGATGGCAAAGCCTATACTTTCAACAGCCAAGCTGGACAGGATTCTATCGCCATGCTTCAACGCATGGTCGAGAAGAAATGCGCGGTGGAGATCCCGACAAGTGAACGATTCGGCGAGCAGAATCGTTTTGCCGCAGGCAACATTTTGTTTGTCTTTAGTTCGTCCTCTGGCTTGCCGTTCTATCAAGATGCGGTTGCCAAAGGTGGCAAGTTTAAGTGGAGCATCGCCATGCTGCCGAACACCGGCAAGCCCGCCGTGAATCTTTACGGCGCGAGCGTTTCGATCTACAAGACCACGCCCGAACGCGAACTTGCGGCGTGGTTGATGATCAAATTCTTGGGCGAGAAAGCTCAAACCGTGAAGTGGGCAACCTCCACCGGTTATCTGCCGGTGCGCCAAAGCGCGAAGGACGATACGGTGAAGTTCTACACCAACGATCCCAAATGGGGTCCCGATCTCGCCAAAGCGTACGCGCAAATGTTTGACTGGGCGCAGTACTCGATGATCGAGTCGCCCGTCGCCGGTTACGATCCGGTGCGCGCTTTGATTGACAAGGATGTGATCAGCAAAGCGATTGCCGACACGAAAGCCGACGGTAAGAAGTTGTTGGATGATGCCGTTAAGAAATCCAACGATATCCTCTTAGAAAACGCGCCGAAGTAAAACGGTCACGTTTTTCAAAAACCCGAAGGGTCTTTAAGACCCTTCGGGTTTTTTATTTTGCGATGATAGTGAGACAATATGAGCATCTGAGGTAAACATGATTCTAAAAAATCTATGGCGACGTAAAACCCGAACCCTGCTCACGCTTCTCGGCATTGCCGTCGGGGTTGCCGCCGTGGTCTCCCTCTCCGCTTTTGGTGAGGGCTTCGCCAGCGGCTTCGAGCGAGTCTTTTCTACGTCCGAAGCCGATCTGACCGTTGGGCAGAAGGACGCCATCATGTTGATGATCAGCTCGGTAGACGAATCGGTGGGCGATGAGATCAAGTCGCTGCCCGGTGTGCAGGCAGTGAATGGCGTGGTGTTCGGCATGGTGCAGATGCCCGAAGCGCCGTACTTCATTG
>Ga0082335_1007531_pt1 | contig 13073 bp, 15 predicted proteins | sample Subgrocontami58m_FD_72375 | JGI IMG/M metagenome (GOLD analysis project Ga0082335, IMG submission 72375) | Subsurface groundwater microbial communities from S. Glens Falls, New York, USA - GMW37 contaminated, 5.8 m (SPADES assembly) (version 2) ...
AATAAAGGCACAAATTTCAGGCGATAGGATAAAGGCAGGTGGCGGGGGACGGGTGACGTTTTCCCGCCACTCGTCATTCAATACACGTCACTATTTCTAAAAACTTACACGAGTGAAAGAACATATGATCGTCAAGGACGATTATATCACGATTTATGGCAATGACTGGAAGACAAAGGGATATGGAAAGATTAAGCAGTAGCGCAATTTTTTTTAATGGACTGGTTTTTTGAAGGAGATTTGCAGTGAATATAGAAGTTATGGCCCTATGTGATGCAGCAACAGAATCTCAGGGAAAATTAAATATATTGGGTACTTTTGATACAATCTTTGCCCAAAAATTGCCGGCTGTGAGTTCGCAGTGCGCTGTAGCGCTCAGAGTAAGGTTTAACCAGATAGAAAAAGGAGAGCATAAAATAAAACTAAATCTGGTTAATGAAGATGGTAAACTAATAATACCCAGTTTAGAAACCAGCACGAAAGTAAATTTTCCTCCTCCTCTTGATTCAGGCGTAATGAATATGGTTCTTCATATTCAGGGCTTAAAACTTGAAAAGTTCGGGAAATATTCTTTTGACCTGGCAATTGATGGAAGACAGGAAGCCTCGCTTCCGCTTTATTTAAGGCAGTCTCAGGTGTAACAAAGGTTAACATGGCATGAATATGTTTTTTGCATATCAATTCATGCTTTTAGCCTGAATCAAAATATTTTGGCTTATTAAACGTTTATCATTTTAAAATACTTCTTTTTTCACTATTATCAATAATAACGGTTCTTTTAATATGTCGTGAAGTATCAAACGAGTTAGACAATTTCTTTAATTTATGGTATAAGGCATATATTATATAGAGGGCAAAATATTTGGAATATAATAAATTAACGGCTTTTCTTTAAAAAACTATGACAACCTTAAAATAGAATAAGAGGAAATAGAGTTTTTAGGAAGATTTAATGTCATGATAAAAACAAAAGGAGATTTCTTCATGGGGATAAAGGAATTGATTAAGAAGGATATAGATAACTTAAGGGTTGATGAACTTATTATAATTTCAGAACAAATAAAGCTCTTGAAAAAAACGAAACCTTCTTGTATTAGGGCTATTTCTTTGGAAGAAATAAGGCAGATGACAAAAACATCAAAATCAACGTGGTCTGAAGATGTTATAAAAGAGAGGCAGGAACGTGGGTAATGGATTACTTTTTTGATACCTCTGCAATAGTAAAGATTTATCATCAGGAAGATGGCAGTGAAGCTATCTTGCCCTTTTATAAGGGAAATGATTCTATAATTATTTCTGAGCTTAGTAAGGTGGAGTTTTTATCAACAATCTATAAGAAATTCAGAAATAACGAGATTAACTCAGAGACTGTAGAAGCCCTAAGATTAAGGTTTTTTGCTGACTCTTCCGATCGATTCATAGTTATTCCAATAGTCTCATCAATAGTTGATGCAACTTTAGATTTGATTGAGAAATATGGCAAATTGAATCATTTGTTTTCTCTCGATGCAATGCAAGTAGCTATTTTTTCAGTAATCTCAGATAATAATATTACCTTCGTTTGTGCTGATAAAAGACTAACATCATTTGTTAAAAATCTTAAACATAGTGTATTAGAACTGTGAAACGGTTTAATTTATTTTTCGATTCCCGATTACACAAACACCTTCCAGACAAATACAGAGATCATTGCGAGACCGATAATTACTTTTATGAGCGAGCCGCCCAGAAAACCCACGAAATTACCCAGTCCTGACTTCAATGCGCCCTTGTAACCCTTTCCACCGATAAGTTCAAAAATGACAGTTCCTACGACAGGGCCTAATATCAAACCGATAGGGCCACCCAGGTAAAATCCAACACCTGTACCTACAACCGAGCCAATGATTCCCCATTTTGTAGCCCCAAATTTTTTTGCGCCATATACGTTCCCAAGATTTTCAAACACGATGGAAAAAATGGTGAGCAGGGCGAATATCAACAATACCATCCACGAGATCTTCTCGAAATGTGTGAATATGGCGTAGAGAAATGCGCCAATCCAGATAAGCGGGATACTGGGTATGATGGGAACAATAATGCCAGCCATTCCTACAAACATTATCATGAGTGAAATCGTAAATAAAATAATTTCCCAGATTCCCATCTGTTATTCTTTCAATGAATGTTTGAAAAGGACACGGATTTCACAGGTATGCACGGATAACAATTCTAGCGAGACAGAGCCTCAAACCAATAAAAAACATTTGAAACCACAGATTTCGCAGATTACACAGATTTTTCATATTGAGATTCTTCGCCATTTCATTTCCTTCGATCGCGCTTAGGACAGTCTCTCAGAATGACAAACGTCATCGTTCCTTAGCCTTTTGTCATTCTGAGGCGAAGCCGAAGAATCTCTGGGATCGGGACGGGTCTGAACGGAACAAAGGAGCTAAATTAAAATCCTGATAATCGTTCGACTGAGCGCTCACGACGAAGTCTGCGTTTATCCGTGTCCAAAGATAGAAGTTTCTATAATCCTAAATTAAGAAATGAAATTTTCAAAAATATATGATACTATGCTATCATGTTAGTTCTTTATGTTCAACGAAATAGCTTAGCAGGGTGAAAATTAACGAGGGAAGAGTTATGCTGTGGTCTATAATGGGAACAATTGCCGCAATTTGTACAACAGTGGGATTTATACCGCAAATCATTCAGGGGATAAAAACGAGGGAATTAAAAGACGTTTCACCGGTAATGTTGAGTCTTTTATTGGTGGGCTGTAGTCTATGGTTGGCTTACGGTGTCCATTTAAAAGACCCCATTATTGCACTTGCAAATGGGTTTACCCTCTCGTTTGTATTTACGATTTTTGTTTTACGTACTTTGTTTAAAAGAAACAAAATGTAGAGTATAGGTAGAGTAGGGAACTGCCGATTTCCCACGGTCGGACTTCAACCAACAAGCCATACGTTATACAAGGCATACTATCAAATCTTTCAAATTGACATCGTTCGGTAGAGTAAAACACTGGCGTAGTAGCTACAGGCTGAAGTTAGTGTTCCCCGTTTCTCTCCGTTTCCTCTGAGAGTGTCACAATATCTCAACCATACCCTATTCCCAGCATCTTCTCGTCAAACCGTACGTGAGGCTTCGTCGTGAACTCAGCCGAACGGTTTTCCCTCATACGGCTTTCCTGCATTTGCTCCTTACGTTTCCGCAAGGGATAAGGAGGGTTTCCCCAGTTGATAGCTCCTCTTTCCATCCGTGTCGCCGCTGCTACCCCGCCACCGTCCTTTTCCCTTCTGGCCAGTCTTGGGAAAATAATCCTGCCTTCGCCTAATTTTCAGAGGCTCGGCCAGTGGATCTCGATCTTTACGAGGCTACTTCTACGTTCACTCTCGTTACGACCCGAATAGTTGCTCATGCCGCCTTGCGGCACTTTGTCGATGGGCTTCAGAAGGTAACGTTTCCATCACCCCCTGCCATCCAAGCTACATGGCTTCCGGCTTTTACCATGACGGGACTCGCACCCGTTAGTAGGCGCTACCCTTCGCTGGGCACGCTCAATAATAAAGATTTTTCCCCCTTTCTCAACTCCTTCCCTTCACGCACAATTACCTGATTTTGTTCAAAGTCAATGTCCTTAACCCGCAAACGGACGCATTCCATTGCTTGTTCGGTACTAATCGAATAATGCTTTTTTCGAATCACATCACGCACCTGATCGAGTAATTTCATGGAGTAACGCACTTCCGTATTTTGCATTTCAATATTAAAATATCATTGACAAAACAAATTGAATTATCTACATTTACGACACGGAAATCAATAATGTCTGTAATTTATTACCGCAATTAGGCGGTATAATCTATGTTTGGTGGTGCTTCCCGCCCGTTAGACATCAAGAATAATCATGCAAAACATAATCCTAAACCTTGATTCTATAAAATCATGGATTAATAAATCGTTACCCCAAAAATTTACATCAAACAATGACTATATGCGTTTCATCATGGAGTTGATGAGTTATGCTCATTACTTGTTAGAAGTGAGCGTTTCTATGGTTCCAAATCAAATAGTAGCAAGCAGAGGCTATACGAAACATAAGGCCATTATAGTCGGTCATCAAGTTCGATTAGTCAAATTATTTCATGGGTTTGCAGATCATATTAGCAAGAGTCAAGTAGAGTTGGCATTAATATTTGTTCGTCTTATCTATGAATGTACTATTAAGCTTGAATACTTATTTGCTGCTAAAAGACCTAGTTTTTCTAACTACGTTTTTACTTCTTATCGGGCAGAAAAAGAAATTCTTCAAAATCTTTATCACATCAAGAAGCAACGACCATTAATGAATATTGAAAAGGTAATTATAAAGAAAATAAAAAATAGATTAAGAAAAGATAAGATTTCACTGAAACGTTTGTTTGCCAATAAAAACTGGAAATTGGACGGAAAAGATTTCAAACAGATACTCAACTCATTAAATAAGGAAATTGACTATCCTTTTCTTTTTGGACAAGGAAGCTCTTTCATACATGGTGACTGGTATGAAATGAGTATTTATAACATAAAAAAACGTGGTAGATATTATGTGCCGAATCTTGAGTTTAGTGCTCCTGATCCACGAATTACCTTACCTATAACTGTAGCAGTACTACAGATAACAAGCGATTTTGTGAAATGGAGCAATTCTGACCCAGATAATTATTTCTGTCCTATAGTAAACGGCCTTTTAAATAAGAGTAAATTTCTTTATGAGGAATATTGTAATAATAAATATAAAGATGTCTAATAAATTGACAAATGGAGACAGACACTATTATGTTTGACAAAAGAAGGGGTAAAGAAGGGGTAAGGGTCACCCTTAAAACTTAAATAATAGGTAAAAAATCACTATGATAACTCGATAGAAAATATCAATATTTATTATTTAAGACGTGACCCTTTCAATATTCTAACAACCGCTTCGAGCTAACCTTTGGGGATGCTGGCGCGCCCATCGGTGGATCAAGCGGAGCGTTGGGCGTAATGAAAGGAGACATATGAAACGCATATTATTATTGATAGGCTTGGTTGCAGTTATTCCAATTTGCGGCTATTTGGTAAGTGTATACGTTGAATATGATTATCAGAAGCAATGGTCGAATCTTGTTGCCAAAGAATTTGGTGAGAAGGGACTTGAGGCTGTAGCAAGCGGACAACTCACTCTTCAACGCTTTTGCGCGGACCCTGAGGTTGCCAATGAAGCAGCGTGCCAAACATACAAGAATGTTCTTCTTCTCCGAAATGCGAGTATTGTTGCATTGGTCGCAGGGCTTGCGTTACTGCTGGTTATCTTCTTAGCAGCACGTTTGTCTGCTGCCAGCCGAGTACTTCTGGTCAACGTATTTTCTCCCGGGATAAAAGCCGTTTTGGTTATACTGTTTGGTCTTATCTTGGTTCAGGGTGCAATAGCAACTTACGGGGCTTATATTTTCGAGACAACAACCCTTCATCGCGTACACTTTGTTCTCATTGGTGGCATCGGAATTGGTGCCCTTGCTGGCGCATTTGCCATGATTAAAGCAGGGTTTACAATCTCAAAGCGTGTCTCAACATCAGTGATTGGCAAAGCGTTTTCGACTGCGGAGGAACCACAGCTTTGGAGTTTTGTCAGAGAAATTGCCACACGACTTGGAGCGACCCCGCCAAAAAATATCGTCATCGGATTAGAGCCGAACTTCTATGTCGTCTCCGCTGAGGTGATTGTCTATCCAGGTGCGGCTAAACATCAAGACGAAACGCTATACCTATCTCTACCTCTAATGCGTATTCTATCGCGGGAAGAAATGACGGCTGTTATCGGCCATGAACTCGGTCACTTCAGAGGTGAAGATACGAAATTCAGTCTCAAGTTCTATCCCATCTACGCTGGAACAGCACAAGCTTTGATCGCACTTGAAAGCAGGGGTAACGATGGAGCAAAATTTTTAGCTTTAATCCCAGCCTTTGCAGTCCTATCCTTTTTTATGGAGCAGTTCGCACAAGCTGAAAGGACAATAGGGCGTGGCCGTGAACTGGAGGCTGACAAGGCGGGAACATCGGTATCGTCCGGCAAAGCACTAGCAACATCATTGTTGAAAATCGGTGCATTTACGCCGCTATGGGATTCCATCCGGTCAGCCATGGTGGAAGCACTAAATAAGGGCAAAGCCTATACAAATGTTAGTGCACTCTACGCTGAAATAGCAGCCCAGAATGGCAAACCTGAGCTGCTTGATAAAGTGGCATCTACTGCAATAAGTCACCCAACGGATACGCACCCGCCGACAAACCTGCGACTTCAGGCTCTTGGGTTATCGGTAGCTGAGTTGCGTGATAGCGCACTTGTAATTGACACTGCTACTTCTTCTGCAAATTTATTGTCTAATGCAACTCAAATTGAAGAAGAACTGACCGAGATAGAACATCGTGTTTTGCTTGAACGTGGCATGGCATGGTTACCCGAAGATGAGCAACAACAATAAGGAGATTAAAAAACACGCCAAACAAATAAATCCAGCGGGCGCGGTAAGACTGCGCCACTGATTTCAGGCGTTGGGCAAATGCACTAGGGGAAGTAGGGAGACAGACACTATTTTTGTTTGTGCTTTTGTTTCTTCGGCCTGCCTCTTGGCAAGACGCTTAATATTCTACTTGTCTTTTTCCCCAACTTTGCAAGAAACGCCTTTGCTCCCAATGGACGTACCAACAAGGTATGTTTTCTTGATCCAGGAAAGATGATTATCCTTCTTCTTTCACCCCCACCCAACCTCCCCCATCAAGGGGGAAGAACTGATGCTTTGAAATTCATGAACATCAAATTAACCAATGCTAACTAATTCCAATCTGTCCTTGAAGGTTTCCAAAACCTTTTGTCTGATTTTTTGGTGTGTTTCCTGCGTAAGATGCGGGTCTCTGGAGACGATTTCAAAGGCGTCAGCGCGTGCTTGTTTGAGTATGGGGAAATCCCTGATGAGGTCGCTGATCCTCAATTCAGGCAGTCCATGCTGGCGTGTGCCGAAGAATTCACCCGGTACTCTCAGTTTAAAATCCATTTTTGCAATCTTGAATCCATCGCAGGTTTTAGTCATAATTTTCAACCTTTCGCGTGCCTCATTGGTTTTGGGATTTCCAAAAAGCAGGCAATATGGCTGCTCGCTGCCCCTGCCGATACGCCCGCGCAGTTGGTGGAGTTGGACTTGGGACGGGTCACATCTTAAAAGTTAAATAATCACATAACTCCCATGATTTAACATTGTACTCTTCTCTGTCGCGCTCAGTCTTCCGCTGCCATCAGCGCCCGCTCTGCCACTTCTGGCAACTCAATAGGTGCGAACATGGACGCCGGGTAGAGATAGCCGTCAGACTCTGATTTGTCCTCATCAACAACGCGCAGCATATTGTGCGCCTCCGCCTCTGCATCTGGCAGCGTGCGGTAAACCTTGCCCAAGATCAGGCTTGCTGGATTGCTATCGTTGTTAATGCAGATTACAAAACTACTCATCGAATTACCCTCTTGATTTTAAAATCTTTGCGGCCTACGCCATGCGCTTCAAACCAGTGTATCTCGGCTTCGCAGATTGTACTGTCTGCAAGTTGCACACTGGCTACGCCCTTCATCTTCCGCCAACGGCCCTTTCCATAAGCGCGCTCCAGATAACGCCTGATGTATACGCCCTGGCCTGCTGCGATTGTTTCAATGTCTCTAATTTCACCAAGAATCTCAAATTCCTTCATCATTCGTCGCTGCTGCTGTATATCCTTTGGCTTTAGCAAGCGGCTTAACAATGTTATTAAGAATTTTCTTTAATTTGACAAATAGTACAGCGTAAGTCAAGGAATATTTGACACAAATATTGACATATAAATTTTTGGGGAAGGATTGGGAGAAAGGAATGGCATCAGGCCTTGCTCCTTGATATTGCAGTAACTCTATTTTCCAGACGTAATAAATTAAAACTTAACCTTACACAATTTTAAACCATTGTCAAATGTCGGTATTTGATGCAATGGGGTTTATCGTCCGGTGCGCAGAGACGTTTCTTTCTATACGCCTCATATTCAGAATAGGCGCTTAACAATAATGTCTTTGTGACTGTAGGGGCAATTCATGAATTGCCCCTACATTGCTATTTTTTGCTATCCAATACTAATAAGCTCCAGTCGATCCTTAAATGTTTCCAGTACCTTTTGCCTGATTTTTTGGTGTGTTTCCTGTGTAATGTGAGGGTCTTTGGAGACGATTTCAAAGGCGTCACAGCGGGCTTGTTTGAGGATGGGGAAATCCCTGATGAGGTCGCTAATCTTCAATTCGGGTAGTCCGTGTTGGCGTGTACCGAAGAATTCACCCGGTCCTCTCAGCTTAAAATCCATTTCTGCAATCTTGAATCCATCGCAGGTCTTGGTCATGATCTTAAGCCGTTCACGCGCTTCATAAGTCTTGGGGTTCCCGAAAAGCAGACAATATGACTGCTCATTTCCCCTGCCAATACGTCCGCGCAGTTGGTGGAGTTGGGCAAGTCCGAACCGCTACGCGTTCTGGCCGCCCCTGAGCTCAGGTGTTGGGTTGCGGTAATTTAGTGCAGTATAAGGAGGCCATGAGTGGGAACATGCTTTGTTATTCGGCCATTTGATGGTGGGGCCATTCGACAAAATGAAGTGGGCAAGGGTAGTCTGTCCAAATTATATCCACCATATTACTCAAAGAGGAAATTACCGTCAAAATATTTTAACAAAAGAAGAATATCAGGACACTTATGGCAAGGACTTTTTTGTTCATGCGTCTTAGACGAACCACATTTGATGGTGACACTACGATATGTAGAGAAAATACCGTGCGCGCAGGAATAGTTGAGAAAGCCTGGCAATGGGAATGGTCAAGTGCAGCAGTTCATATTGGTAGACCAACGGAGCAATGTCCATTGGGAACAAAGGCGTTTAAACCTTATAATTAGCCATATTTCATCCGATATTTATATTTCAAACCAAACCTTAACGGTTGATGTAACTAAAATGAAAATATTTTAGTTATTTTTGCAAAATATTTCTTTTGTTTTTCATCAGTACTTCTTTTTCTAATTTCAAAAGGGTAAGATAGTGTTCGACGATGTGTTCTGGCAAATTATTCAAAATCTGTATAAATTCTTTTTTATATGACCTTTTCTTCAAGTAACTGCTTTCCTTTTCTGAAACTAGTGGAATCTCTTCATCTTCTCTGAAGAACTCTATTATTGGTATTGATAAGGCATTCGCAATAAGCCCTAATGATTTTTGTGTATAGTTTCTCTTGCCGCTTTCCAGTTGGTTTATATATCCCTGTGACAGTCCACTCATCAGGGCAAGTTCTTCCTGTGTAATTCCAGCCTTTAATCTAAATTTTCTTATGTTGCTTCCGACGACATTCTTTTTCTCCATTAAGATATGTTATAGCACTCTGCTATACGAAGCAATTACACTACGAAATATTTTTCTTTCAAATAATATCACACTGTGCTATAACTAAAATGAAAAATAAAATAAGTTACATAAGATTAAATACAAGAAGTATGATGAAACTAACAAGTAATTGAATCATTCTGAAAAGCACTATTATATTTTAAATATAACCCAATGAACTTTTTTGAAGAATATTATCGTTCCGTCTCTAAACGTATCTCTGGCTTTGCATATGCCTTCCGGGTTGAATCTAACGGTGCATTTGTATGTGAATGTGTCACTGAGACCTTCGTCCATATTACTGGATATCCTTTTGAGGGGGTAAACGCTCAGGGTCACTGGCTTAGTCTTGTATATCCGAATGATATACCCATCCTTGAGAAGCAACTTGATTGTTTGTTATCCGGACAGTCGAATGTAAGCGAATTTCGTATCATTACAAAAAGTGATGAAATACGATGGTTACGCAATTACGCTCATCCAGCATGGGGAGAGACACAAGGCCGCGTCATTCGTATTTATGGGACAGCTCAGGATATCACAAAACAGATGCAATTAGAAATTCCAAAAATTTTTAGGCGAGATGCCTTACCTGATAAAAAAGCGAGTACAGATAACAGATGATAGACGACAGGAGACAAAATCTATCGATGTTTTTTTATCATTCTGTGTAAAGCGAGGAGTTCAATTTGCCCAATGGTAAATCATTGGAAGACTATCGTATTTTGGTATACACTCTTGTTCACTTTCTACGTGTCATTCCAGATTCCTGTCGGGATTGCTGAAGAAATAAGCGAGCCACCAGGCGGGACGCGTACCGGTGAAAATGCCGTCATCATAATTCGAAGCCAGGAAATTGCAGCTTATAACGAGGCAATTAAAGGTTTCGAAGAAGGGTGTAAAGGGAAAAATATCTCCATAAAGGCAATCTATGATTTAAAAGGAGCAGCAGAGGAATGTAAAAGGGTTACTCAAAATATCAAGAACGACGAACTCAAACCCAGGCTTATTTTCGCCGTTGGTGTACTTGCAGCAACCCTCGCAAAAGAACAATTTACTGATATCCCTATTATATTTTGCATGGTTATTAATCATGAGCGCTTCAATTTACAGGGAGCTAACGTTACCGGTATTTCTTCAGAGGCGTCCTTAGAAGACCAATTTGCCATTCTAAAAGAGATTTTTGGCTCATATAGGAATGTAGGAGTCATTTATGATCCAACAAAAACCGGAAAAATTATCTCAGAAGCAACCAGTGTGGCAGAAAAATTTGAATTCAATCTTATCAGAACGGAGGTCTTATCTGAAAAAGAGGTCGCATCTGCATTAAAAGATATTATCAATAGAATTGATGCATTATGGATAATACCCGACAGTACGGTTGTTACAAAAAATTCACTGGATACGATCTTTAAAAAAACCTTAAAAAATCGCTTGTCGATATTTTGTACTTCAAGCGCAATTGTTAAAGCAGGTGCATTAATTTCCATTTCTCCGGATTATAGATACACAGGTCTGCAGGCAGCCCAACTGGCACAAATGTTGTTAACTGACACGACGATAACTTCATTGGGTATTCAGCAACCAGATAAATTAAAGTTAACCTTAAACACCCAAACGGCTGAGATAATTGGGATAAATCTATCATCGATTAAATCTCGTGATGATATAGTCTTGTATCCATGATTAAAAATCGAGCGTTAGCTTGAATTTGTAAATCCATTAAACTTTCACAATCTGGGGACACAATACTTACTAAGGAGAGCATGAAGTAGTTTGCATCAGTAGAGATCCATAAATATACCTGCATTTTGTTTATTCTGTGTCCTAATAAGGGTAATAACATGCTTCAGAAATGCAAACAATTAACCGCTCTTAGTAGTAATTATTGACCTCGTATTGAAAAACGGTTAGGATTCTGCTATGCTTAGGATCACTCGCGTGGAAGTCCCAGGAGTGCCTCACCACATTACTCAACACGGAAATCGGTGACTGCAGACGTTCTTCTGTTATGAAGATTATGAGGCATAAGTGGACTTGATGGCCCGGTGTACGCACTAGGGTTATATTAATGATAGGGATTGCTTCGTCACTCCGTTCCTCGCAATGACATGTTACATTGTAAACCTTTTTCAGAAACGCTCGAATAGTCTTCATCTTCTCTTTTCAACTATCCAATACTAATAAGTTCCAGTCTGTCTTTAAATGTTTCCAGTACCTTTTGCCTGATTTTTTGGTGTGTTTCCTGCGTAAGATGCGGGTCTTTGGAGACGATCTCAAATGCATCAGCGCGGGCTTGTTTGAGGATGGGGAAATCCCTGATGAGGTCGCTGATCTTCAATTCTGGCAGTCCATGCTGGCGTGTGCCGAAGAATTCACCCGGTCCTCTCAGTTTAAAATCCATTTCCGCAATCTTGAAACCATCGCAGGTTTTAGTCATAATTTTCAACCTTTCGCGTGCCTCATTGGTTTTAGGATTTCCAAAAAGCAGGCAATATGACTGCTCGCTTCCCCTGCCAATGCGTCCGCGCAGTTGGTGGAGCTGGGCAAGTCCAAACCGTTCCGCGTGTTCTACAACCATTACGGTGGCGTTGGGTATATCGATTCCCACCTCAATTATTACGGTAGAAACCAAAATGTCGTAGCGCTTCTCTTTGAAATCCGTCATGATCTTATCTTTATCTCCAGACTTCATTTGCCCGTGAAGTAAGCCTACCTTAGAGGCAGGAAATACATCGTGTTGCAATTTCCTTGCTTCAGTAACGGCTGCCTTCAGATCAAGTACCGCAGATTCTTCGACAAGGGGATAGACAATGAAAACCTGTCTGCCCTTATTGATTTCGCCGTGTATGAAGTTATAGGAATCTTTCTCTTTGTCTTTGGATATCCAGAAGGTCTTGATGGGTGTACGTCCGGGAGGCATTTCGTCCAGGATTGAAATATCCAGATCGCCAAACAATGTTATGGAAAGTGTGCGTGGTATAGGTGTTGCCGTCATGATAAGCACGTCAGGCTGAAAACCCTTTTCCTTTAATTTCAGGCGCTGGATCACGCCGAATTTGTGTTGCTCGTCTATTACCACAAGACCTAATTTCTTGAATTGGACGGTTTCTTCAATAAGGGCGTGTGTCCCAATAACCAGGTCTATTTGCCCATTTCTAATCTGTTCGAGGGCATCCTTTTTAAATTTGGAATTTGTGCTTCCCGTCAATAATTGCATTCGAACGTGCGAATGTTGTAAGTATTTCTGAATAGTCTGGAAGTGTTGCTCCGATAATATTTCCGTAGGCGCCATAAAAGCTGCCTGATAGCCGTTGGCAATGGCAACAAGGATAGCATAAATCGCCACGACCGTCTTGCCGGAACCGACATCGCCCTGGAGCAATCGGTTCATGGGTTTACTGCTCCGCATGTCCTCCTTGATTTCATGAATTACTCGTTCCTGGGCGTTGGTCAGGGTAAAAGGTATGAGATTACGGATGTGCGCATCTACATTCGGCCCCGACTTGAATGCAATTCCCGTTTCTTCTTTAATACCGCTCCTTCTGAGCGCCATAGCCATTTCAAGGGTAAACAGCTCATTGTAAACTAGCCGTGATTTTGCCCTTTTCAGCGTATCGAACGTT
>Ga0082335_1007532_pt1 | contig 13072 bp, 14 predicted proteins | sample Subgrocontami58m_FD_72375 | JGI IMG/M metagenome (GOLD analysis project Ga0082335, IMG submission 72375) | Subsurface groundwater microbial communities from S. Glens Falls, New York, USA - GMW37 contaminated, 5.8 m (SPADES assembly) (version 2) ...
GCTAAAATGGTCAAGTTTTGGCCTGAAGCTACCACAATATGTAAGGTTGAGGTGTCCCTCAAGGCAAACTTTAATTCATATGGCAAATCCTGTTTTACTCCCAAGACTATGCCTGATAAAAGTTCTGCTTGAGGAGAAGGCAAAAACTTTTTAACCTGCTTTGTCAGAGCAGTCCGCTGTTCCTTAAAAATCTCCGTCTGGATTTTCCACTCCTGCCTGCCGGCAGGCAGGCCGTCTTGCTGCCACCTGACAAAATATAACAAAGCATATAAAACTACTGCTAAAATTAAAGGCGCTTTAATAATCTTCTTTAATTCCATTGTTTCATTAATTAAACGGCCGTATCAATAATGTTTGAGATTGCCAGATCATCAGATTCAATAATAGCTACCCAATCAGTTATCCCCAACTTTTTAACTAATTTTCTTAGTTTATCCGTCACATCTTTCTTGGTAATCCAAGTACTCTGTTGCCATTTCTTAAATCCCCATTCTTTTAATCTGCGACGCAACAAATCCCTCACTCCTCTTTTATTTTCCGGAATATCATAAAGCACTATTCTCCACTTTTTATCCCATGGCTTATTTTCATCCACAAACCCCAGGGCATCTTCTCCCAACTCTGTCAATTTGATCATTACTTTACCCTCATTTACAGTTGTTTCAATATAACCTTTCTCCCGCAGCCTCTTAACAACTTGTGAGATAATTGGTTTATTAAAAGGTTTTCCTGTCCCATAAGCCCAATAACCGGGATTATTAACAACATCATTAAAATATGCCACCCCGTCAATACTTTTTTCCAGGGCAAATAAAAGGAAATAATTTAAACTGTTTTTACGGATCTTCATGCCTACACCATAACAATAATGCGACGCCCGTGTCAATAATGAAAATATTTTATTCTTTAATTGTTATTAAATAGAGAAATTTTTAGCACTAAATATTGGGAGTTATCTTCTTTTTGCAGTGTAAATAGGAGTTAATCCTTTTCCATATATAGCAAGAATATCCCTAGTCAAAACTCCTACAGTACCATTACTCTCTAGCCAATGGGATCCAGTCATCCTTACTCCTTCATGGGGAGCTTCTCCGGAGATTCCTCTAAAATGGCTAAAATCAAATTTTATATGTCTTCCTCTTTTGCTAGATTTACCAGTAACAACTACCAAATATCTGCCCCTATGAGAATCAAGGGTAAATGTATTAGGGTTTTTTAACTCATCACGAATTTCACCAGGAAATGTTTTAGCATATCTCGCTCTTCCCCTAAAACTATAGAAGTCAGCTGGCATTAATACCCTAGATAATAACCCTTCTCTTGCTGATAGATTTTCCAAAAGTTTTGCTACTTTTCCAGTAGGATTCTTCGGATTAAATACATCTGGTTCTAAAGGGGAAAATACCGGAACATCAACTTCATAAAAGTAAGCTGGTCTGACTGGCTCAGGTCCAGTAAAAAAACGCTCTGGAATACCTTCTGTATCAGCTAAATTAAAAGATCTATACCTAATAGTTAATACATGTGATGTTCGGTCATCACACAATCTGAAAATAGCAAAGCCCGGTACTTGCGTTTTAGATTTCCAACCCTCAAAGAAATCATAATCCAAACCAGTCATATCAGCTGTTTCTTGTAAAGTAGCAATCACCTCTTGTGTTAAACGCTCGGCAACAACTAATGCCACTTGAGGAGGTGTATTTGGTATTCTTAATACTGCACCTACTGATGCACTTCCTATTAATGTATCTCCTATGCGTCTAAGTTCTCCAACTTCTAAGCTCATAATAGTGGAATTATAAACCTTTTTGAGAAATAATTCAACTATGAGACGAAAAGTTCAAATCTAAAAAACTTAAAAAACAACCAGGGAATCTTTGATTTTTTCAAAAACAGATTTGGAGAGTAGTTTTAGAGTTAGTATATCTTCCACTTTAGAATATGGCCGGCCGGAGATAATTTTGGAGGCTGTCACAGGACCAATGCTTGGCAAAGCTTCCAGCTCTGCTTGAGTAGCTGTATTGATATTTACCTGCCTGCCGGCAGGCAGGCCTTGGACATTTGTTCCTCCTGAATATTGCTCACCCACTTTTGGCACATAAATTTTCATGCCATCTGACAGTTTTTGAGCCATATTTAGATACTTTGATACATATTCCCCATTGGCATTTTCAGCTAAACCTCCTGCTACCAAAACAGCATCTTCCACTCTTTTACTTTCCTCCAACTGATAAACCCCGGGCTTAATTACTGCCCCGGACACATCAACACTAATTTTTTTTATGCCTGATACAATACTTTCTTTGGGATATTCCACTTTTGGTTTGGTTAATCCTGAAGCAAACATCCCACCAATAATAAGCACTAACCCCACTAAAGATAAACCAATGGGAATTTTAAATCTATCAATTTTTTCCTTCATCTAAATTGCCTCCTGTAGCTTTTGATCCAATCTTGATAAGCTTTTAACAGATGTCCCATGCCACGGGACTGCATTTCCCTTTTAACTATCCCTCCTTCATGGGGATATTTGTGCATTCTTAGATGAGGCGAAGAAAAACCATGCGAATAATGAGTTAGCTCATGGGCAATAGTACAATCTATTACTGCCATGGGGATGTTAGGATTTTTAAACATGCCGGTAATGGTAATGAAACTGGATTTTGATTTTTTATCCAGCTTAATTGAACCTAATCTTAATTTGGCAAAACGGCCAAACTTAATGAAAACTTTATTATTTTGAGGAGTATTAATAAAGTATCTTGACCAAAGATAGTCAAGCCTGGAAAGTAACCAAATATCATCTCTTTGTATTTTCATTGCTGTAACAATCTAATCTAATGCCTTAATTAAGTTAGCAGTCGCATTATGATATCTGCTAAATCTACTAAACTACAATGCTAAAAATTTTTCCCGGTACATAGATAGTTTTTTTCACGGCTTGATCTGCTAAAAACTTTTTCACTTTTTCCGACCCAAGAGCCATTTTTTCTACGACCTCTTTGTTATTTACATTATCTTTCTGTATCACCAGAATATCCCGAACCTTTCCATTAATTTGTACAACAACAGAAACTTCCTCTTCTTCCAGAAATTTATTATCACTCATTGGCCAAGACTGCTGATGGATGCTGAACTGACCACCCAACTGAGACCATAATTCTTCAGTCATGTGCGGAGCAAATGGAGAAAGTAATAGTAAAAATGTTTCATATTCTTTGTTTGATATTCCCTGCCTGCCGGCAGGCAGGTTTTTACTTAAATAATTCAGCCATTCCATTAACGAGGCTATGGCAGTATTAAACTTAATATTCTCTATATCTTCTGTTACTTTTTTTATGGTTTTATGCATTATTCTTTGGTCTTCAGCTGTCCCCTGTAACCTGTCCCCTGTAACCTTGTCACATAGACCCCATACTCTTTGTAAAAATCTGTAAACTCCTTCAACTCCTGTAAGACTCCATGGTTTCATAACTTCAAACGGCCCCAAAAACATCTCATAAAGCCTCATTGCGTCAGCGCCATATTCAGGAATAACATCATCCGGAGTTACCACATTATTCCATCGCTTGCTCATCTTGCGCAAGTCAGGTCCCAATATCCAGCCCGGCGCCCGTAATTTCAAAAATGGCTCGTCTCCCAAAGATTTATCAATTAATCCCGCATCAAATAACACCTTCCAGAAAAATCTGGCAAAAAGCAGATGCTGGACTACATGCCCTCCCCCAATATAACTGTCAACAGGCAGCCAATCACAAATAGCTTTTTGGCTGGCAAATTCTTTATTATTACTGCTATCTACAAAGCGGATAAAATACCATGAAGAATCAACATAAGTATCCATGGTATCAACTTCTCTTTTTCCAACTCCCCCGCATTTTGGACATGTCACGCCTTTTTGGAACGACTTGGATCTGGCAATTGGCGACTCGCCCGTGGGCCTAAAATCAACATCTGTTGGCAACAAAACAGGCAAATCTTTTTCCGCTACAGGCTGCCAATTGCACTTTTGGCAATAAATCATCGGAATTGGCGTTCCCCAATACCTCTGTCTTGAAATCAACCAGTCCCGAAGATGATAGCCTATCTCCTTTTGCCCCCAACCTCTTTTTTCAGCCTCCTTCCACCATTTGTCCTCCGATTCCATTTCTAATATTTCCAAACCGTATTTTTTGGCAAACTCCATATCCCGCTCATCATGCGCCGGCACTCCCATAATCGCCCCTGTCCCATAATCTCCGGCTACATAATTTACTTCCCATACTGGAATTTTCTTACCTGTCGCCGGATTAGTCACATATTTTCCGGTAAACTCTCCTAATTTCTCCTTTATTTCATTCCCATCTTTATTATTGGAAGCCAAAGCTATAAAAGTCGCCCCGTGCACCGTATCCGGCCTGGTTGTAAACACCTCAATATCATCAAACTTCAATCTCATCCCCTCAGATCTACCAATCCAGTTTTTTTGTTGAATCTTGACTTCTTCCAGCCAATCAATCTTATCCAAACCGGATATTAGTTTGTCAGCATAATCCGTGATCTTTAAAAACCACTGATCCAATTTCTTTTGCGTGACTTCTGCAGAGCAACGGTCACATTTGCCATCAACAACTTGTTCGTTAGCCAAAACTGTCTGACACGAAGGACACCAGTTAACGCCGGCCCTTTTTTTATAAACTAAACCTTGTTTAAACATCAAAATAAACAACCACTGGGTCCATTTATAAAACTGGGGGCTGCTGGTATCAATTTCCTTGTTCCAATCGTAAGATAAACCCGTGGCGTTCAATTGGCGCTTAAAAGTCTCGATGTTTTTGTGCGTAGATTTATCAGGATGTATACCTGTTTTAATGGCATAATTCTCTGCCGGCAAGCCAAACCCGTCCCAACCCATGGGATGAAGTACCGAATTTCCTCTCATTCTCTCAAATCTGGAAATAATATCCGTCCCCACATACCCTTCTAAATGCCCAACATGCATGGTTGCTGATGAAGGGTAGGGAAACATATCCAGAATATATTTTTTAGGTTTATCTGAAATATCCTGGGTTTTATAAATCCCACTCTCTTTCCACTTTTTCTGCCATTTGGGCTCTATATCACTTGGAATATATTTTTTCATATATGTGTTGATATTACCATAAAATAAACTCTGTGTTCAAAATATTATTTCAAGTCTGAAGACTGATATCTGACGACTGATGGCTATTTATTCTTTTCACAGCTCTTTTCACAAGCACAAAATCTATTTATCCTTGTTTTGATTGATACATTTTGATTATTTTTGTTATGAACTAGCGACTAGCGACTAGCGACTAGCGACTAGTTTAAAGCCATGCGGTAATTATCTTGACTACATCTGATATAATTTGACCTCTTGACAAATTATTTTCATTTTATTATTGTAAAAGTACAAAAGCAGGAGCGAAGCAGACGGACGCTCCTGTTTTTGTTGCTTTTTTAAACTTTTTGCAGTACTTTTAAAGTATGCCCATTAGAAAATTTACAATTTACAATTTACAATTTACAATCTTTGCATTTTTTATTGTTCTTTCATTCTACATTCTACATTCTACATTCTACATTCCCCTTGCTCATGCCCAATCCCAAACCGGCATAGATATAGCCTCTGTTTATGAAATAGCTGATAAAGAAGCTGTAGACGGTGATATTGTAGTCACCCAGGAAACAGGTTTGTTCCGGGCTAGTAAAAGTTTCGATAATAAAATGTTTGGGGTTATTCAGGAACAACCTTTGCTTGTTTACAGAAATCAGGATGTAAAAAATAACAAACCCATTGTTAGATCCGGTACTGCTTTTGTTAATGTTACTGCCTTGAATGGGCCTATTAAATACGGCGACTATGTCACCTCCTCCTCTGTTGCTGGAAAAGGACAGAAAGCTTCTGAATCCGGATATGTATTAGGGATAGCCCTGGAGGCATTTGACAAAACAGACCAGGCAGCCCAAGGAAAAATCAAGGTAGCTATCAGAATAGAATACGCGGAACTGACCAATCCCCGTTTTGCCGGTAGGATTTTTAGTTTTATAGGCAGTTCGTTCCTGGAAAATATTCAGGATCCCAAAAGATTGGGAGAAATTATCCGATATATTGCTGCAGGTCTAATTGTATTGCTATCGTTTACCTTTGGATTTTTAACCTTTTCCCGCTCAATTGCCAAAAGCGTAGAAGCACTCGGCAGAAATCCTTTGGCAAAATCAACTATTCAACTATCTATTCTTATGAATATTTTCCTTCTTGTGCTAACAGGAATTATAGGCATAGTAGCCTCAATTCTCATTATCAGACTCTAATAGATCCAAAAATGAACCCAAAATGGCAAGTTATTTATTATATTTCACCTACTGGTAATAATCCTGCTGTTATTTCCAGAGTGGAAGCCATGAATTCCAATCCCTCATTAAACCTGCTAAAAAGACTAGCTTCTGCTTTAGGTGTCAAACTTAAGATTGCGTTTGAGTAAAATTAATCGCTTTCTTTAGGCTGATTTTGTACATAACCGAGTGCATGTCTTTCACTACCATCCCCTAGAAACACATTAGGATTTGTTCCTCTTCTGGTAAAAACTCCTACATCTCGTAATGAGCGAGGATTACCTCTTCTTCTTTCGGCTGAATCAAGATTATGTCCTCTCAAAACACTTCTAGCTTTACTAAAAACAAAATCCGGATCTAGACCTGTTGCGACAATGCTCCCCTTATCAACATATTGTCCCGACAAAAGAGCTTGAATAAAACCAAAAAAATCTTTCTGTTGTTCTGCAGCAAGAGTTGCTACTTTATGATCTCCTACAAGCCTTTGTGCTTTTTGCAAAAGTAATTCCGGATCATCTATCCACCTAATACTTAAGTGAAGACTATTTCGCTCCATCTTTTGCCTCTGCAAAATTCCTTCATACTCAACCCTGGTTAGTGTTCGAAGCTGCATTCTTTTTCTAATTTCCGCATTAGAGCCTTGATAAACCTGATCGCCATGAGAATCAATTCGCGGGTTTGAATTGATGATTGTAAGTTCAGCGTCAGAATATGCCATTAATCTTTCAAAGTAGTTGGTTAATCTTTGCTTTTCTTTTTCAACCCCCTCTCTTCTTTGCAATTCTGCTTGCATCTGTCTTCTTCTATCCAATTCAGCTATTGCTGCTTGTGCGATCGGTTCTCCTTGCGCTAAAAGCTGTGATGATGCTGCTACTGATATGAGACTATATATATCAAAAGCTAAACCAGTAGCAGTGGCTATTTCTTGATCTGTTAACCCTTGTCTTCTGGCAAATGTTAAAGCTCTCTGGAGATGATATTCAGGGGTACCCAAATCAGTGGATATATAATAAAGGGCGGTTGCATGCTCCACCATAGCATCGATAAAGGGTCGCTCTAACCCAAGTTCTACTGCCACTTGTCGGGTAACCCCTCTTATCTTATTAGCCGGGTTGCCTGAATCTTTTTTATAGTGAACCCATTCCCTCGCCACTAATGGCACTAACCGTTCTTGATACTGTTGATGTTCTTGCATGGTATGATTTTATCAAAATATCACACACTTTACACCTTCCTATTTCTGTCGTATTATCTAGTTATGGAAAATCTGCCCATTGAATTAAATCAAATCATTATTTTTTTAGGTTTAGCCTCTGTTGCAGGCCTGGTTATCTATAATTTCAGGTTAAACAAAAGGTCAAATCCTCTTTCCGAAGATCAGCAAAAAAGCTACGAGCTAATCCACAATGCCATCAAAAAATCCCAGGCCATTTTGGGTTCTGCCGAACTGGAAGGGATCAAAGTAGCAGCAGAAACCAAATTTGAAACAGCCAAACTGGAAAAAGCATACCAAAGCAAACTGGAAGAAGTTCTTAAGCAGTCTGAAGAAAAAATTACCCAAGCCCAAAATCAGCTTTTGCAATTCATGGCCGGCTTGCAAGAGCGAAGCCAGGATTTTGAAGCTTCCGGCCAAAAAGCCATACATGACAGAATCAACCAGCTTTTTGAACGGCTGGAAGAGAGAATGGGTGAGTTTTTAATCTCGGCCGAAAGCAAAACTACCTCCTCCCTTGAACTGGAACTAAAATCAACCAGGCAGCTGATTGAAACATACAAAAGCCAGCAGCTTAAACTGATTGATGAAAATATTTTAGCCATGATGGAACAAACGCTAAATCTGGTTTTGGCCAAAAAATTATCTCTTAAGGATCAGTTGGATCTTATTTATGAAGCGCTGGAAAAAGCCAAAATAGAGAAATTTATAGTATGAACAACTTACTAAATACCATTTTAAAAGATACCTCTAGCACAAACCTGCTCAAACATAGACTCCGTATACTTAAAACCAATTTATTAAAAACATTTTTTGGAAGTCAAACAGAAGAATTATCTCTTTGCGCCGAAGACTTAAATTGGTTAAAATCCTTACCTCTATCTTTATACCAGCAATTTAACAAAGATAATGTTTATCAAATTTTTTCCGATCTGGAGACGGAAATTGCCAAGCTTAAAATCCTTACCATCTATCTGACATTTGAGCCGGATGAGATAACTTTAGGTCAAATAGGCGCATTTGCCAGAAAAACCTTTGATCCGGAATTACTTTTGGATATCAAATTAAACCCAAATTTAATTGCCGGCACTGCCCTGGTCTGGAAAGGAATTTACAAAGACTATTCACTGCACGCCAAAATAGAGGAAAAAAAGCCTGAAATTTTGGAGGGATTTAAAAAGTTTTTAAGATAGGGTGATATGGATCAAACACAAGAAGTTGGCTATGTTGTTTCGAACCGGGATTTCCTGGTTTATCTGGATGGTTTTCCCAGCATCAGGGTTAATGATATGGTGGAATCGGAAACTGCTTTACGCGGCTGGGTTAATTCAACTTTACAGGATAAAATTGAAGTTTTAATGTTGGATGAAGGGACGGTTAAACCAAAACAGCAATTCAAGAAACTTCCTTCCCGCCTGGCAGTTTCTGTGGGAGATTTTTTACTGGGACGGGCCATTAACCCGCTGGGAGTACCTATTGACGGCAAAGGTTTGCTTTCTAAAACCAAAGCAGTCCGTTTAGAGCTGGAACAACCGGTTCCCGGAATAGAATCCCGTCAATTTATCAGCAATCAATTTCTAACAGGAATATCTTTGGTTGATACTCTAATTCCACTTGGCAAAGGCCAAAGGGAGCTGGTATTGGGAGATGCCCATTCCGGCAAAACCGGATTTTTATTGGATTTAATTATAAATCAAAAAAATACCGGCGTAATTTGTATTTACGGCTCCATTGGCAAACCGTCAGGTGCGGTCAGAAATTTAATTGATGTTTTAAAAAGCAATCAGGCGCTTGATTACAGCGTGATTATTGCTGCCTCTTCTTCCGAACCTGCTCCTTTAATTTTTCTTACACCTAAAACAGCTTTTACAGTCGCCGAATATTTCCAAAAAAAAGGTAAGGATGTATTGTTAATTTTAGATGATTTGGGAACTCATGCCAAAATTTATAGGGAAATAGCCCTTTTGGGCAACAAATCTCCGGGAAGAGAATCTTATCCCGGTGATATTTTTTATCAACATGCGCATCTTTTGGAGCGGGCAGGAAATTTTTTACCTGGCTTTGGCGGGGGTTCTATTACTGCCCTACCTGTCATTGAACTTAATTTAAGTGATTTCACCACCCTCATCCCCACTAATCTGATGTCTATGACCGACGGCCATTTGCTATTTAAGGCCGGTTTACACTCTCAGGGACAAACCCCTGCCATTGATATTTCTTTGTCAGTATCCAGAGTGGGCAGACAAACTCAAGACCGTGTAAGTAATTTATTGTCCTCAAAAATAAGACAAATACTCTCCGAGGCGGCAGATTTGGAGACCATCTCCCGTTTTTCGTCGGAGCTGCCTTTGGAAACACAACTCATTCTGGAAAGACGGGATCAAATAATGGAGCTTTTGAAACAGGAATCCTTAACAGCAACTCCTAAACCAATCCAAGCCATTCTTTTGGCTCTTCCGTTTACCAGCTTTCTAAAAGATAAGAAACGGGCATTTTTGGAAAGAAACAAGAAAAAATTGGAGCAGGCTTTTTTAACTAACCCCAGCCTTTTACCTATCAGCCGGTCAATAAAAAATTTGAAAACAGACACGGAGTTGATAAATCTTTTGGAAGGAGTGGGGCCAATTTTGGCAAAATTGTGCCCGTAATAAAATGACTATAAAAGAAATTGAGGAAAATTTAGAAGAAGGAGAATCTCTAAAAGCAATGGCTCAAGCTTTTTCCGAAATCGCCAACCTAAAAATTAAGCGGATCAGAAACGCCGTGGAAAGAAACAGATTGTTCTTTTATGAAATCTCAAAAGTCTACTCCATAGTAAAAGCTTTCGCTCTTAAAAAAAAGGTTGCCGTTGTAAAACCTAAAAAAAGACTGTGTATACTCCTTACCTCAAATTACAAATTCTACGGTAATATCAATTCCCTTTTAACAAAATATTTTATCGGGTCAACCAGAGAACTACCTGATGTGGACAAAATTATCCTGGGAAAAGGCGGCATTGATTTTTTCAAAGCAACAAAACTACTCCCAAACTATCAGGAAATCATACTAAAAACCGATATGCCCACAGGTTTAGAACTTACAAATTTAGCCAAAATCTGCTACGAATACAATCAGGTATTGGTTTTTCATTCCAGTTTTAAAAGCCTGCTAACCCAAAAAGCCACATTTTCAGATATAACTGCCGTCTCTTTATATCTAAGGGAATTTCAAATAAAACCTTTAGATTCCAAAAATAAAGAGGGTTTTATGCATTTCATTTTTGAACCCGAGCTGCCAAAAATTCTGTCATTTTTTGACAGCCAAATATTAACTCTGCTTTTGGAGCAGACTTTTTTGGAATCAGAGCTTTCCAGGACCGCTTCCCGTTTTATTTCCATGGATACTGCCGAAACAGAGGCCAACAAGTTCATCATGGAAAACATAAAACTTAAAAGCTATGCTAAAAGAAATCTGGAAAATAATAAAATTTTGGAAAGTTTTGCCAGCCTCGCGGCTAGAAGGAATTATGACAACTTTAATTAACTCTGCCAAAGGAACAATTATCTCTGTTAACGGACAAATTGCCCAGGTTGAGATTGAAGATGATATCTTCCCTATGCTTTCCGAAATCCTAATATCTCCTGATGATCCAAGTGTTGTACTGGAAGTTTTCTCGCAGTCCCAGACACATGTTTTTTGTCAAATCTTATCAAATCCCGACAAACTTTTTAGGGGGATGCGGGTTTTAGGCAGCGGGTCTGATTTGAAAATACCGGTGGGAAAAACTTGTTTGGGACGGGTAATAGATGTTTTCGGGACTCCCAGAGATACTCTGGGACCAATAAATAAAGCTGCTCAAGCTTCAATTTATTCCAAAGCGCCTTCCTTAAATATTGTAAAAGTAAGCTTTGAAATCCTGGAAACAGGCATTAAAGCAATTGACTTTTTGACCCCGGTTGAAAAAGGCGGGAAAGTGGGTTTTATCGGAGGCGCAGGAGTGGGAAAAACTATTCTTTTGACAGAACTGCTACACAACATTACAGCCACCCAAAAAAATGTTTATTCAATATTCGCGGGGGTTGGCGAAAGAATCAGGGAAGGCCAGGAATTATACCAAAGGCTTAAAGAATCAGGAGTTTTACCAAAAACCGTTATTGTATTGGGACAAATGAATGAGAATGCGGCCATCCGTTTTAGAGTTGCCCAGGCAGCGGTTGCCCAGGCAGAATATTTTAGAGACGAATTAAAATCAGATGTGTTATTTTTTATTGATAACATGTTCAGATTTGTCCAGGCAGGATCAGAAGTAGCTACCTTGCTTGGTACCATTCCTTCGGAACAAGCTTATCAGGCAACTCTACAAACCGAAATATCCACCCTCGAAGACCGGCTTATCTCAACAGAAAATGGCGCTATCACCTCATTTCAAAATGTCTATGTACCAGCTGACGAAATTACAGATGCCGGGGTTGTGGCAGTTACCTCTTTTTTGGATACTGCGGTTGTTTTGTCCCGCTCTGTTGCCCAAAAAGGAATTTACCCTCCGATAGATCTTTTCCAATCATCTTCCTCCACACTCTCAAAAGTTGTTTTAGGAGAGGCTCATTTTAAGGCTTTTACTCAGTTTCAACAATTACTGGATAACTATAACAAACTATTACATATAGTAGCAATTGTGGGAGAAGAAGAGTTATCCGCAGAAAACAGAATTTTATACAACAGGACTAAAAAGATTATCAACTATCTGACGCAACCATTTTTTATGACAGAAAAACAAACCGGAAAAAAGGGTGTTGCTATCCCAAGAGAAACAACAATAAAAGATATAGAAATGATACTTTCCGGCTCTTTAGATAACATCCCAGCAGAAAAATTTATGTTTATTGGGTCTTTGGCTGATGCCAAGATCATATGAACCAAACCTTACATGTCCGGATAATTTCTACCCAACAGACCTTTTTTGAAGGAGAAGCTTTATCTGTTTCTTCCAAAAACACGCAAGGAGTTTTTGATATTCTGCCCCAACATGCCAACTTTATCACCATAATTGAAAACTCCCCTGTTGTCATCAGAACCCAAGGCCAGAAACCTCAAGCTTTCAAATTTCCCATAGCCATAATTTATACTACCCTGAATACGGTCAATATCTACACATATATTCAACCCCAATCCTGATGTAGTTTGATATCCCAGCCTTACTATTATAATAACCCCTTGACAAACCTATGTAAATCTATGTACGATGGATTAAGAATCTATGCACGGTAAGCAGATTTGCATAGATTTAGGCAGACGGAGCCGATTTTAAACAATGAAAAATCCGTCTGTCAACTACCTCAAAAGAGAGTCTTCATATCTGAAGATAGGTCAAGCAGCCAAAGCTTTAGGTGTGTCCATTGATACACTGCGAAGATGGGAACGGGCAGGAAAAATAACTGCTACCAGAACCCCCGGGGGGACAAGACTTTATTCTTTTTCAGCCTTAAAAAAAGTTAATCCCTCTTCTGTTACAGACTTTCAGGCAGGAAGCCAAACTACTGAAGA
>Ga0082335_1007533_pt1 | contig 13072 bp, 9 predicted proteins | sample Subgrocontami58m_FD_72375 | JGI IMG/M metagenome (GOLD analysis project Ga0082335, IMG submission 72375) | Subsurface groundwater microbial communities from S. Glens Falls, New York, USA - GMW37 contaminated, 5.8 m (SPADES assembly) (version 2) ...
AGGTGTTTGATAGTATGGATGCAGTTGAGGACATACTAATGGACGCTTTGGTGACACTGGAAAATGACAAGAAAAAAATCGCCGGGATAGCTGGCTTCGACTGGATTATTAGTGTTCCTTTGAATGCAACTTAGTATGAGAACTTTCCATGGCATGGCCTCTAATCTGGACTCAGCCCCATATTCATCCTTGAGGCGATACTGCATAACTTCAAACTGCAAAGGCCCCACCGCCCCTAAAAGGGGCAGGTTGCTCTTATGTTCCTGCAAATGAAAAACCTGCACAATATCCTCGGCAAGAAGATGTTCCACCCCTTTACGGAAAGATTTATAACTTGATGACAAAGAATTATGCAAAAAAGCGAAACACTCCGGAGCGAACCGCGGGATCTCCTCGAAAATCAGGTTAGGATCCGTGCTGATTGTATCTCCAACACGAAAATCCGCTCTCGTAACAAAACCGATGATATCACCGGGATACGCTTCCCCAGCGATTTCCCGGTTGCGGCCAAATACATTATGGCAACTGGATAACCGCATTTCTTTTCCGAGGCGCGCATGGTGTATCGTCATGCCGCGATGGAATCTTCCGGAGCAAACTCTTACAAAAACCATGCGATCCCTGTGCAGTGGATTCATGTTCGTTTGGACTTTAAAAACAAACCCTGAGAAGTGAAGATTATCCAACGGGACCCAGCCGCTTGTTGCTTTTCTGTGGGCAGGGCACGATGAATACTCCAGGAACCCTCTCAAAAGAAGCTCCACACCGAAATTATTAGCCGCACTTCCAAAAAAAACCGGCGTTGTCTTCCCCTGGAGAACGGCGTCCCGATCAAAACCCCCGTGGGCGCCATCTAAGATCGCTATTTCTTCGGCAACTTCATTGTATGTCTGCTCGCTTAGGGTATCTTTCACCAAAGGGTCGCGAATATCCCGAATCGACACAGGCGCTTTATACGCCCCTCCCAGCACCCTCTCAAACAGATGCACTTCTTTCCTGAACCTGTCATAAGCGCCTTTAAAATCCTGTCCGTTTCCCAATGGCCAAGTAACAGGGAATGCGTGCAGGTTAAGCACTTTCTCCAATTGGTCTATCAATTCCAAAGGAGCCATTGACGGACGATCAAGTTTGTTCATAAATGTAAAGATGGGGATACCGCGTTTCCTGCAGATCTCAAAGAGTTTGCGGGTTTGACTCTCGATCCCTTTCCCGGCATCAATGACCATAATTACCGCATCAACAGCCATTAATACACGATACGTATCTTCCGAAAAATCTTTGTGACCAGGGGTATCAAGCAAATTCAATCTGTAGTTCCCGTAATCAAACTGGAGAACCGTTGAGGAAATAGAAATCCCTCGCTTTTTCTCAAGCTCCATCCAGTCCGAGGCGGTTTCCCGCTGCCTTTTCTTCGCCGTAACTGAACCAGCCAGGTCCAAAGCCCCGCCATACAATAAAAGTTTCTCTGTTAACGTTGTTTTACCGGCGTCCGGATGCGAAATAATCGCAAATGTGCGACGGCGCGATACTTCCCGTCGTATCTCTTCGCTCATACTTTTTAATTCTGTGTCCGTAATCACCGTTTGAGTTGAAATATCCATAATAAAAATCTTATTATCAAGAATCTAAGCCTTCTGTTAAAAACACTTTTCCTCGCATTCAATGCCTTTATTGGATTCTCTGGTAGCGCCTTAATACGTTTATACCCGATATCGCCGCCGAGATACGCACAAATACCAATATGGGAATGGCCCATAATCGGCATATTTTAAAACATACAATCCTTTTTTATCTCTGAAAAAGTTAAATCAAAAACTTCTAACTATTGGGAAATAAATCGAAAACAACGGGATACCGGAGGCGCAGGTTGACTCTAAGGGGGAGTAACAGGCGAAGACGAAACTTCTATTTTCTGATCCAGATAAAATTCTTCGTGTGATAGAATTTTTACAAACAAAGATATTTTCATAGGATCGTATTATAGTATCTTCATAAACACCTGTCAATATTTTTGCTGTGCTGGTTTACGGCTAGAGCCTTTTGGGTCATATTCCAGCCCTCTTCGACAAGGGCTTCAAAGTGTATTACCCGTTCCCAATACTCTTTTCCAAAGATCAGCACCAGCACGGGTTTGATCTTCCCTGTCTGGATAAGGGGCAGCGTTTCAAAGAGTTCGTCAAGGGTGCCGAATCCTCCGGGAAAGACGACAAGCGCCTTTGCCCGTATGAGAAAATGCATCTTCCGGATTGCAAAATAATGAAAATGGTTGTCAAATTATTTGCCCATAATCTGCAAATATCGTGCAATGCCGTTTCTCGTAATTAAACCGATGATCTTATCATTTTCCATGACTATAATCCTGCCTTTATCTTCTTTTATCATTAATTCAAGAGATCCCATGACATCGGAATCAGGGGTCATCTCCCATTTTTTGTCATGGGGGACTAAAACATCTGATACCTTTACTCTATCCCAATCTCATCGGGGAACATCTTTGATCTCTTTAAGGGTTATAATGCCCAGAAATTTTCCGTCGTCCATAACAGGAAATCCGCCGTATCCATATCTAAGAAAGTACTTATCTACCGCCTCATCGATGGGAATTGAGGAATTGACGGTTACAATATCCCTTGCCATAACGTTTTTGACCTTGATATTTGAGAGCGCCTCCTGAAGGGTTGCCTGTTGAGAGCTTGACTGTGCTGCCATGTAGAGGAACCATCCTATAAGCAACAGCCACAAGCCACCGGAAGAACCTGAAAAAATCAAAAATGTACCAAAAATGACAAAGAAAATGGCGATCCTTTGTCCAAAGTTAGATGCCTTCTGGGTAGCGTAAAAATAATCTTTTGTCCTGCTCCACAATACTGACCTTAGAACCCTTCCGCCATCCATCGGAAAGCCCGGGATGAGATTAAAAGCGCCGAGTATAAAATTGATTTGTGCAAGATAAGAAAAAAGCGCCCTTGATCCACCAACAGTATTTACAGACACCAGGAAAAAAAGACCTGATAGGAAAAAACTTGAAAGAGGGCCGGCGATTGCCATCCTGAATTCTGCTTTGGGATGCGGAGGTTCTCCTCTCATTTGTGCAATGCCTCCAAAAATGAAGAGGGTAATACTCGTGATCGGAATACGGTATTTTTTTGCAATGTACGAATGGGAAAGCTCATGGAACGCCACGGAGGCAAAAAGCAGCAAGGCCGCCAATGTGCCCTTAATCCAGTAAGAGGCTACCGGAAGGTCTGGCGCTGCCTTCGGGAAATAATGAGTAGATAGAGACCACGTTATCAAACCAAACACGATAAACCACGAGAAATGCAACCGTATGGGTATCCCCATTATCGTTGCAACTTTCCATGAACCCTGAAATAGTTCTTTGCTCATTTTTGTCGTCTCCTTTTCTCAAATCCTTAAACGGTGAATATGTTCCCGGCGCTAGTATTTTCCATAGAGTTGTCGTTTTAATTTGATTACTGCTATTCACTCTTTTTAATTCAAAGTATAGTATAAAGTCAAGAAAAACAGGAAAAAGACAAAACACATCCATGAAATTTTTTATAAATGGGCAACCTCCGTAGAAGAATACAAAGGACGCGGGTACGAATGTACATACACGTCACTCGGAAACTTGATCGCCTCCCTGCAAACTAAAGAACTTCTGTATTATCGGAGAGAGGATAATGATCTGGGAGGTGCTAGCAAGGGATAACCAGGATCACATTCTGAAGCAAAAGATAAGGTGGATTCAGCGTAAAAGACAACGCCTTAATCCACCCTACGTAAATCGTAATATTGTATATAACATGTAGTGGCAAGGCGCGCCTGCTTTTGTCTCCCTTTCGTTTATTTCGGGTTATCCATTGAATCTCAGTATTGAAGTTCACATTAAGTCAAACCCAATACTTCGGACGGCAATAATACTCATACAATGCAATTTCGCATTCTCTGCTCACGGGACTGGAAGGGTCGTATTTCGGGCTGTTTTTAATCATTTCCTTAGGCAAACCCACATACACTTTTGATTCTTCCCAGCGCACCTTGTCTATCCACAGCGGTGCAATCAGTATCTTCTTACCCGGCAACCAACTTCCCGTATCTACCACGATATATCTGACAACCCATGTTTTATCATCAACGAGGAAATCTGACACATGGCCGATTTCACCACCAATTGCATGAATGTGATAGTTTTTCACTTCCCTCATGCTTCTCAAGTGTGAATCACGTTCATCTTCCCGGGTTGAGGTCTTCCCTCGTTCTGTTTCCGAGATATAGGTAACAGGGGGGATATTATAAGGTCCACCCGCATGCCAGTACAGGGGCCACCCGTAATAGTTGTGCAACTCGATTTGATGCTGGCGGGAGATCGGTTTGTGTGTATCGATATCGGGGCTGTTTTTTACCTGTTGCTGGGTGAGCGTAACGGGAAAATATCGCGATTCCCACTCTGGTTGACCAAAAACTGCTGGAGATATGAGGACTTTTCGATCCAGGAGCCACGTTTCGACATCTGCTACGAGATATCTTACCGCCCATGTCTCGTCGTCGAAAAAGAAATCATATATCTCTCCAATATTACCATCCCCGGCATGGATTTTATATCCAAATAGATTTTTTATATTCCTCAGCATGGATTATTCCTCATTTCAAAGAAAGAAATAAATAATTTAAGTTTCACGTCTTTTTACTATAATAAAATTTACCATCAGATGCACGTTTTAAATTTTCAAAAGCCACCGCCTCCTTATCCATTTATCAATCTCAACGGCAATGACAATTGTTATCGTTATTGCTCCTATGCCTACCCATTCTTTTGCTGTAAGCGGCACCGTCCTGAAAACCCACTGTAGGGCAGGTACATAAAGTACTGCGAGGTGGGCAAAGAAGGCCGCTATCATGCTTAAGAATAAAAAAGGGTTGGCCATAGGATTCATTTTGAAAATGGATAGCGTCTCAGAACGGCAGTTAAGCGCCTGATAAAACTGGAAAAAGACCATGGTCGTAAGAGCCACTGTGCGTGCTTGTTCTAAAGGCACACCTGAGTTGAGATTCAATATAAATATGAAAACGGTTCCTGCAGCCATAACGATTCCCATTAAAAAAGTCCTCTGGATCATAAGATTCGTGAGAATACCTTCTTTTGGATGCCTCGGCGGTCTCCGCAAGACACCTTTCTCTGCCGGTTCGAATGCGAGGGCAACGTCTTGCAGCCCATTAGTCACAAGGTTCAGCCAGAGTATTTGCGCAGCGATATATGGGATGGGATATCCCATGAGTAATGTTGCAATAATTGCAATCAATTCTCCAAAACCACAGGATATGAGAAAGAGGGTAACCTTTTTGATATTATCGTATACCACCCTTCCCTCCTCAACTGCTGCAAAGATGCTGGCAAAGTTATCATCTGCAAGGACGGCATCAGACGCCTCTTTTGCTACATCTGTTCCTGTCCTGCCCATTGCGATTCCTATGTGTGCCGCCTTAAGGGCGGGGGCATCATTTACGCCATCCCCGGTTACTGCCACGACCTCACCATGTTTTAATAATTGCTGAGTAATTCGTAATTTATGCTGCGGGGATACCCTGGCGTATACCGATACTGTTTTTACCTTATTAAAGAGGTCTTCGTCACTCATCGTTTCGAGTTCCTTACCGGTGATCACCTCAGGATCATCTCCGCCCAATCCGATTTTTTTTGCAATTGACACAGCAGTGACGGCATGATCGCCGGTTATCATGATGGTCCTGATGCCTGCTTGCTTACATCCTTTCACGGCCTCTATTGCCTCTGACCGTGGAGGGTCTATCATTCCCTGGAGACCTGCGAAGATCATGCCCGACTCCACATCATGATGCGTAAATTCTTCCACGTCGTGAGAGGCTTCCTTGTAAGCAAAGGCAAGTACCCGCATACCCTCTTTTGCAAAGTTGTTTGCAATAAGTAAAATCTCTTTTTTCTTAGAACCGTCACCAGCCGCAGACTCGGTACACATATCCAGTACCCTCTCAGGCGCACCTTTAACAAATATAAACTTTTTACCTCCGTGTCTGTGAAGGGTTGACATGTAACCCCGTTCAGACTCAAAGGGTATACATGCGATCTGCGGATAGTGCTTCTTTTCCTCCTCTGACATGAGACCGCCCTTCATTGCAGAAACAATAAGGGCACCTTCCGTGGGGTCTCCGTCAACCTTATACTGACCATCCTCCTCATAAATATTTGACTCATTGCAGAGAAGTCCTATACGCAGTACTTGAAGATGTCTCTCCTTCTCCGCGGCTTTAACAGACATTTGATCATGGAGTATTTCACCCTTTGGTTCATATCCACTCCCGGCAACATCATATATATGCTCTCCATCATAGAGCAACCTGACGGTCATCTCATTTTTAGTAAGGGTTCCAGTCTTATCTGAACAGATAACGGTAGTACTTCCAAGGGTTTCAACAGCGGGGAGTTTTCTTATAATAGCGTTCCGTCGCGCCATTCTTGCTACGCCAATCGCCATGGTAATGGTTACGGCAACAGGGAGTCCTTCGGGTATTGCCGACACTGCTGTTGCCACAGCTACCATAAACATCTCTGATACCTTTGATCCATGTATTAGTCCTACCCCAAAGAGAACAGCAGAAAATCCGATAATAACGATTCCTATTAATTTTGCAAATCGCTCAAGTTTATCCTGAAGGGGGGTTTTTATTGATGTCGTCTCTCTGACCTTCTCTGCAATCTGGCCAAGGACTGTTCTCTCTCCTGTCTCTACAACAATACCTTTTGCCCTCCCACTCACCACTATGGTTCCCATAAAGGTCATATTCTTTTGATCACCAGAGGTCAAATTATCTTCACTTATTGCTGAAGTTGATTTTTCAGCGGGGATTGATTCTCCGGTAAGCATAGCTTCTTCAACCTTCAACTCATACGTCTTAAGCAACCTCAGGTCAGACGGCACCTTTGTGCCAGATGCAAGGAGGACTATATCGCCTGGTACCAGTTGCTCGCTATGTATCTCTTTCTCCTTACCGTTTCTTAAAACCCTTGCCTTTGGTATAAGCATCTTCTTGAGCGCCCTCACGCCCTGTTCTGCTTTATATTCCTGGATATAACCAATAACCGCGTTAAGGACGACTACTGCCATAATTACACTGGTATCTACATATTCTTTGAGGATTGATGTTACAACGGCTGCTGCAAGAAGTATATAAATGAGAGGGCTTGTGAATTGATGGAAGAGAATTTTAAGTTTGCTTATCTTTTCTTCTTCGATGAGTTTGTTTGGGCCGTATTGCTTAAGACGTTCCGTGGCTTCGTTATCAGTCAATCCTTCTTCAGATGTCCCAAGTTTTTGCATTATTTCTTTTATATGAAGCTGGTACCAATTCATTTTTCATCTCTCATTGAGCTTCCAAGATAATATTTCGAGATTGGTTTTAATCCCTCATCAAGTTCATACACGAGGGGTATACCCGTCGGGATGTTTAACTCTGTTATTTTATCGTCTGGTATATTATCAAGATACTTGACCAAAGCCCTTAAACTATTCCCGTGAGCTACAATAATAACTCTTTTTTTCTCATGGATAGCTGGTGATATTACCTCATTCCAGTAAGGTAAAAATCTAAAAACGGTATCTCTTAAACTCTCGGTTAAAGGTATTTCTTTTTTATCAATATTTTGATATTTTATGTCATCACCAGGATAACGCTCGTCAGTTATGGTAAGAGAAGGAGGGGGCACATCATAACTTCTCCTCCATATAAGTACTTGTTCCTCTCCATATTTTTTAGCCACCTCCGCCTTGTTTAAACCCTGCAATGCGCCATAGTGCCGTTCATTCAATCTCCATGTATTGTATACTGGTATCCACGTTAAATCCATTTCGTCTAAAATATACCACAAAGTTTTAATTGCTCTTTTGAGTACGGAAGTGAAGGCTATATCAAAAACATATCCCTCTTTTTTTAATATTTTCCCTGCTTGTTTTGCCTCTGCAACTCCATTATCTGATAAATCAATATCCGTCCACCCTGTAAATATATTTTCGTAATTCCATATACTTTCTCCGTGCCTTACTATTACCAACTTTATCATAAAAATACTTCCTCCATTTATGCAACACATCCAGAAGATTTTTAATGGTGACTTTCTGGATTATATCCGACGATGTATATGTTATCCTTTCTATTTCCCCATATACCTAACAAGAGGTAATTGGTGCCGCTTTTATGTTTTATCCATTTTGTACCATCGTAATGAAGTATTGTGCCATCATCTCCGACAGAAATTATATTGTTTTTGTCAATACCCCATATCATTCTCAGCCAGTTGCTGGTATTACTTGCATGGTTGGACCACTTTGTTCCGTCAAAATGAAGAATAATGCCATCAGCGCCAGCAATAAAGACATTGTTCGGATCTGTTCCCCAAACACTCATAAGTCGTTTATTGGTAATTTGAACAGATTTTTCCCACTTCTTCCCGTTATAATGAAGGACAGTACCGTAATCCCCAACAGCATAAATATCGTCTTCCCCATTGCCCCAAACACCATAAAGCCAATTGGTAGTATTGCTGTTTTGTTCTTTCCATGCCTCTTTATCATAATGAAGTATCTTTCCTAAACTACCAACAACGAATATACAATCGTCATGAAAACCCCAGATGCCGCTCAACCAATTCCCTACATAATGCTCAAGGCTTCTCCATTCAATACTGTCGTGATGAAGAATCGTGCCATGGTCTCCTACAATGTAAATGTTGTTACGACTATTACCCCATATTTGGGTTAATTTTGAAGTAATACGGCTTTTTTGCTCTTCCCACGATTTACCATTGTAATGGAGTATCGTGCCATTTTTGCCAATTGCAAAGATATCGTTATCATCGAACCCAAAAATATCATTCAGCCACATATTGAATCCATGGTAAACAGTGTTCCATACCTCCCCGTCATAATGAAGTATGATGCTGTCGCATTTACCATGTTCCAGTTTTTGTTTCTCTAGTCCCCAATTATTTGCAGAAAGGGAGGCAAGATTTAAAAATTGACTGAAAATAAAAAGCATAAAAAACACCATAATTCTCATATTATCTCTTATCATATTTTATAATCCAAATTTATCTACAAGGTGTACCATAACCGATGTGTCATTTTCACCAACGTGAAATTTGACTGCATCCCATTTGGGATGACGCCGTATTTTTTGAACAGCGAGTCTTGAAAAACCAACAGGTTCCTGAGGTATTCCCAGAATATAGCTGCGTTCTAATTTGCCACTATTGTTAAGGTCGTGATATGCAGAGAGTGAGCGCTCACCCGGTTCTACATTTTTAATCCTGTATTTCCTGAAATTATCGTTAACTTCAATCAGTTCTCCATCAATATCCACATATCCTTTGTCTCTTTTCGCGTGACATTCTTCACTGTCACAGATTGAAAACTTTACAGGGGCTTCATTATTCTGCTTGAATCTATCCACGGTGACAATTACATCTCCGGCAAAAACTTGAAAAGAAAATATCACGAAGAGTAAATTTAACCAAATAAAGACCATTTTTCCTATCTCCTTCTTATCCATTTATCAATTTCTACGGCAATAATAATTGTAACGGTTATTGTTCATGTTTTTATCCATTCTGGTGTTGTGAGCGGCACCGTACGGAAGACCCATTGAAGGGCAGGTATACACAGTACTGTAAGGTGGGCAAAGAAGGCTGCTGTCATGCCAAAAAATAAAAAAGGATTAGTCAATCAAGTTATTCCGTTTAAGTCCCCCTTAACAAAGGGGGATTCAGGGGGTTGTGCTTTTTCTGGGCTATTTTACAACCCATTCCCTCCCCCTGTCCCCCTCCGGAGGGGGACAGGGGGAGGAAATGGGATTTTATGCTTCACAGCATCCTCAAACCCCGCTTAAATAAAATGAAAATTCCTATACGATGGACTTAGTTTAAAAACAGATTGTATCATAGAGCTACAGTTAAGCGCCTGATAGAGGTATTTCTGACTCATTCCTGTGGTTAAATTTGCTTTGGTTGCGGCTGCGCCACACCAGGTATTTCACCCTCTGCCGTATATTACGGTTGTTTCCGTTAACTCTTTTATAAGAGCAGGTGTAATTTGCTCCGGCAAGAGCCTCCATGTCCAATTATTTTCAGAAGTCGCCGGAAGATTCATCCTCGACTCTTCCCCCAGACCAAGAATATCCTGCATTGGTATGACCACCATGTTTGCAACAGACATCATTGCGAGTCTTATAATTTCGCGGTGAATATCATCTTCCGATACTTCTCTACCCAAATATTTGTGTATTCTTTTTTTGTCTTCCGTGCCTGCTTCTTTTTTAAACCAGCCTTTAATAGTGTTGTTATCATGAGTTCCCGTGTACACAATACAGGATTTTATGTGGTTATGTGGGATATAAGGATTGGCAGGTAAATCATCTCCAAAGGCGAAGAGAAGCACTTTCATACCTGGAATTCCAAACATATTCATAATTTCCCTTACGTCGGGTGTTATCGTACCGAGATCTTCGGCAATAATGGGAAGACTTGGGAAATGCTTATAAAGGGTGTTAAAAAAATCTTTAACCGGTGCATCAACCCATTTCCCATTTACAGCGGTCTTTTCCCCAGCCGGAACTTCCCAGTATGAAACAAAACCCCTGAAGTGATCAAGCCTGACAATATCATAAAGTTTAAGGTTAAATTCTATACGCTTCAACCACCACGAGTAACCTGTTTCTTTGAGAACGTCCCACTTATAAACAGGATTTCCCCATAATTGTCCTGTTATACTGAAATAATCAGGCGGAACTCCAGCAACAGACATGGGTTTTTTGGCATCATCCAGCTTAAAAATTTCAGGTTTAGCCCATACATCGGCGCTGTCATAGGTTACATAAATAGGCATATCGCCGATGAGTTGTATGTTTTTTGAGTTGCAATATTTTTTGAGAGAAAACCACTGTTTAAAAAAGAGGAATTGAAAAAACTTTTCCATCAGTATCCTATCCCTCAATTTTTCTTTCCAATCTCTTATTATTTCTTCTTTTCTATACCGTAAATCCTCGGGCCAATCACTCCAGACTACTCCCTGGAAGTGTTCCTTCAGGGTTATAAACAGGGCATAATCCTCGATCCAGTATTCGTTTTCGTTACAAAACCTTTCGAATTCAGGGTCTTTCTCCAGCTTGCGATGGATATTTTTATACGCTGCACGAAGAATACTCTCTTTATAGGCAGTAACAGTTTTATAATCAACCCTGTCATGGGGAAAGGTAACGTGACCTTTTATATCAGATTTCGAAAGAATACCGTCCTGGACGAGCAGATCAGGGCTTATCATAATATGATTTCCGGCAAAGGCCGAATAGCTGCTATAAGGACTATTTCCATATACTGTGCACGTTGGATTCAAAGGGAGAATCTGCCATAAGCACTGCCTGGTTTCTGCAAGAAAATCCACAAATTTGCAAGCAGTATCTCCAAAATCCCCTACACCATAAGGAGAGGGGAGGGATGTGATATGAAGTAATATACCGCTTCTTCTTTTGTTCATTTTTATTCCTCGCTTATTATAGTTAACGTCATAAATAAGTTTACATAAGAACGTGTCTTTGCGACTAGAGAAAGACATTCTTACCCTTCATATTTAAAAATTATACCCTATGGTGCTCAATATCGTGGCGTCATTTTTACTTACATTTTCAGCGCTTGTTTTATTGTCGTATTGATTTATCCAGCTCAAGTTCAACGATAGAGATTTTGTAAGCTTATGCCGTAATCCCATATCAGACTCCAGCCGCCAATCTATAAGGTCCTGCGGCACGGGTAAAAAGTCTACTTTAAAATAGAATAGCGTTGATGGAAGGATTTGCCAATCGAGGGAATTTCCTATTCTCAAACCAGGGCTCGTCTGGTGAATGTCGTTACGAAATCTTTCATAGGTAAATGACGGACCTATTTCAGATTTATATTTTAACTTTTCCCATTCGATAAATCGGTATCCAAATCCGGTTGATGTGATAGAACGCAGATTCAGTTTTTCTATCTCATCATGTTCCACACTTTCCTGGTAAAACGAATACATTCTTATTTTGTATTTTCGCTCATATTTCAATGTGCCCCGTTGCTCATCTGCATTTCTCACACTGTCTTTCGTCTCGAAAAAAAAGAGACCGGTAAAATAAATATTATCTCTCGTTCTTTCCCAGGAAAAGTCAGTTTTTGCGTTGGTTGTTAATGCCTCTTTATTTCCTTTCTGGATCGTAAGACCGGCATCGACATTTCCCTTCCATGGCTTCTTTTGTGGGACAACGTTCTGCTGTGGCGCATTTTGCGGTTTCAGTGGTGAGGAGGAGAAAGGAACATGTGCCACTCCTTGCTCAGATTGCTCTCCCTCATTTAAAAAGGATGGGCGGTTGGATACTATTTCTTCAGGATAAATGTCCTGTATGTTATCAGTTGTCTTGAAATCTATGTCTTTAACGGAAAAACTATCTGTACTTGTTGTAAGAATAGAAAATTTCTTCCGATTATTCTCATGACTCACGATAATAATTTCTTTATTCCTTGAAATTAGACTGACAATACGCCATTGAATAAATACAATGTTGTCCTGTCCTTGTTTGACGGATATATATTCTTCGTCAACCCCCACGGTTTCTCCAACGATAATATTGCCGTCGATGGTTTTTATATCGTCGGGAAATACACTGTCCATAAGGCTTAAAAATATCAATACGATGGTTATCGTCTTTAAGTAATAGTTCTTCATACAAGTCATTTATTGTCTTCTTGCTGAAGGTGTTTCTGTATATTTTGGTCAGGAAAAGGCGCAATCGAACGGATATGAATATCGCGCTGGGGGAAGGCAATTTCGATATTATTTTTTTGAAACACTTCGTCGATGGCAAAATTCAACTCGCTCTGTGTAAACCAGCGTTTACCGGGATCATCTGCCCAAAAGTACAATTCAAAAATCAATGCGCTCTCACCAAACTCCGCAAACCGCACGAAAGGTTCCGGGTATGTTCTTACGTTGGGATTCTGTTTGACGATTTCTAATAA
>Ga0082335_1007535_pt1 | contig 13064 bp, 12 predicted proteins | sample Subgrocontami58m_FD_72375 | JGI IMG/M metagenome (GOLD analysis project Ga0082335, IMG submission 72375) | Subsurface groundwater microbial communities from S. Glens Falls, New York, USA - GMW37 contaminated, 5.8 m (SPADES assembly) (version 2) ...
GCAGAGCGGGAAGAGTTGCGGCGGCTGCGGCGGGAGGTACACATCCTCCAGCAGGAACGGGACATCCTAAAAAAAGCGACGGCCTTCTTCGCGAAGGAGACACGGTGAGCCGATTTCGGTTCATCCGGGTGGAGCAGGCCTGGTTTCCCATCACGGTGTTGTGCCGGGTGCTGTGCGTCTCCCGCGCCGGGTACTATGGCTGGGCACGCCGTGGTCCCTCAGCCCATGCCCAGGAGGATACGGTGTTGACCGCGCAGATTCGCGTGGTGCACACCCGCAGTCGCTTGACCTACGGCTCGCCCCAGACGCAAGCGGCGCTTGCGGCGGCGGGTCGGCAGGTGGGCCGCAAGCGCGTGGCACGGCTGATGCGTCAGGCAGAGCTGTGCGGCCGGACCCGGCGACGGGTACATCTCCGAACCACCGTGGTGGACCCTGCGGCAATGCCGGCGCCAAACCGGGTGCGGCGGCAGTTTGCGACCGCCACGACGAACCGGCTCTGGGTAGGCGACATCACCTACATCCGAACCGCAGAGGGGTGGCTCTACCTGGCCACGCTGCTGGATGCTTGTTCTCGGCGCATCGTGGGCTGGGCCATGGCGGACCATCTCCGCACCGAGCTAGCCCTCGATGCCCTGCACATGGCGGCCGGTCAACGGCGGCCACGCGGCGGAGCGTTGGTGCACCATACCGACCGGGGCTGCCAGTACACCGCCCGTGTCTACCAGGCGGAGCTAGCGGCGCTCGGCATCAGCTGTTCCATGAGCCGTGCGGGGAACTGCTATGATAACGCCGTGGCCGAGAGCTTCTTCGCGACCCTCAAGAATGAACTGGTCGAGCGGCACGCGTGGGCTACCCGACAGGAGGCACGGGAAGCCATCTTCGAGTGGATTGCGGTATTCTACAACCGACAGCGGCGGCATTCTGCCCTTGGGTATTGGAGTCCCGCAGCGTTCGAGGAGACCTTGCTCGCGGCGGCGGCCGCCTAAAAGCTAGGTGTCTACTAAATCGGGGCAGGCCCAACCATGCATTCGCTGATACAGGGAGTAGTAGGTTCACATATGAGACGGTTAGCAGTGGTTTTGCTTTCGGGAGGATTAGACTCAACGACGGTCGCGGCCTTTGCGTGCCGAGAGGGCTATGAGGTAACTGCAGTGACAGTCCACTATGGTCAAGTTCATAGCCGGGAAGTGGACTCGGCCCGTCAGGTTGCTGAAACACTTCAGCTGCGGCATATGGTCGTCGATGTGTCCTTTTTTAGGGAACTGGCCTGGTACTCTGCACTCACACAGCCTGAGCGCTTTGCTGTGCCAGTTCATCGCTCAACAGCTGTCATGGCAGAGGATATCCCAATTACCTACGTTCCGCTCCGCAATACCTTCCTTATGACCCTGGCAGCTGCTTATTTGGAAAGTGCAGCACTTCAGGTAATAGAGGTAGAGAGGGTTCCCCAAACAGAAGTAGAAACGACTCTTTTCATAGCGGCAAACGCGATTGATTACAGCGGCTATCCAGATTGCCGCCCAGAATACTATAGGAGCCTTGTAGATACTTTGCGGTTAGGAAGCAAGCTTGGGACACAGTACGGAGTTCCGTTCCGTATAGAAACGCCACTTATTGACAAGGCGAAAAAGGAAATCGTGGAGCTCGCCTTTGAGCTAGGGGCGCCAATCAAAGACACTTGGAGTTGCTATAAAGGGGGAGCTAGACCCTGTGGTGCCTGCGATAGCTGCCTCCTGCGGGCAAAGGGATTTGACGAAGCGGACAGAGCGGATCCCGCGCTATTGGAATCATGAGATGTTGAAGCTCAGTCGTTTACCTAGCGGTCGCCCCGAAGTTTTCGCCTCGATTCAGGGCGAAGGACTTACGGTGGGCATTCCGAGCGTCTTCTTAAGATTAGCCCTATGTAATCTTACCTGCAGTTGGTGTGATACAAAGTACACATGGGACTGGAAGAACTATAACCCGGAGCAGGAAGTCGTCGAGTTAACCAAAGATGAAGTGCTAGGTCTGGTGTCTGCAGAAATTCCTAAAAACGTCGTCATAACAGGCGGCGAGCCGCTGCAACAACAGAAGGAACTTGAAGGAGTCGTCCGCTGCTTAAGGGCTGGTGGCTATCGAATTGAAGTTGAAACCAATGGCACACTAATTCCCACCAAAATAATGGAAGAGTGTATAGACCAGTGGAACGTCTCTCCGAAGCTTGCCAATTCTCATAACGGCGTAAAAAAGCGTCTCGTCCCCCGTTCTTTAACTTGGTATACGAAAACTGAGAAGTCCACGTTTAAGTTCGTTGTAACCGAGCCGGAGGATTTGAGCGAAGTGGAGGATATCCTTCTTGCCTTCGCAATACCTCGACATCGAGTCATTTTAATGCCCGAAGGGACTGACGCCAGAACCCTGGATGTGCGAGCTAAGTGGCTCGTGGAATTGTGCATGAAGCACGGATTTCGGTTTGGAAATCGGCAACACATATTGTTGTGGGGTGATAAGAGAGCCACCTAACAGCAAAGAGCCAACCTATCGCAGTTGTCCAAGCTGTTTGTCGCGCAGATAAAACGGAATTTCGAAGAAAGCAGGCCCTCACGGGATGTTGCGGAATTTGGTTAGGGCTGGTGAAGACCTGCTTCTTAGTCGGGTACTCTAGGGACTAAACAGCGGACTAAGGCCGCTTAGGATAGTTAATCCGTGCCTAGAATTGATATGTTGGAGCGGGAGACGAGATTCGAAATCGCGACAGCCTACTTGCAAGGCAGATTGCTTACGAGTCCTGGTGCGGGCAAGTAGGAGCACCGGCATTGAACTATCGGCGCATGCTGAGCGCACTACCCCGTGATTTGCTCCGGGACGTCTACATGCCCCGCGAAGCGAAAGCAGCACTAGCGATCGGCATTTGTCCCGATTGCGGGAAGGAACTGGAAGTCATCGATACATGGGAACGCACGTGTCCGGATAAGGCCTGTGGGTACACCTTCAACTGCTACCACTGGCCGTGGATTACGGCCGAGCTGCCGCCTGAAGACTCCAGGCCCGCTTAAGGGGAAGCGACCTGAGAATCTACGGTATGGAGGCGGATAGCATGGATCTCCTGATATTGACGGTGAAAGAGGCATCGGAGGCGCTCAGGGTGAGCAGGACCAAGATGTACGCGCTAGTGTTACGTGGCGACATCAAGACCCTCCTCATAGGGCGCTCTCGGCGAATCTCCCGAGCGGCCCTTTACGAATTCGTGGGGATAGCGGCACCACCACCAGAAAGCCAGGCGCCAACCACCGGTCCGACGCGCACTGAGCGACCGCTCGGTCTGCCGTTCGCCTGGATGGCTGTAAATCACCTGACCGTGGACTTGGGCGCCTTGCGAGAGGCGTTGCGCAGGGATGACGGTAGGCTAGCATGGTCAGGACGCGGCCGCAACCGATAACATCGGCAGCCGAATGGTGAGCGGCTTTAATATCTCTACTAACTTTAAGACGAGATGGTGTCGGGTTGTCGGGGAGCACCGCAGCAAGAGTTTGTGAGATGTGTCACTATGTTGACTTTCCAAGGCAGAACTATAGGATAAGCCCATAAGTCATACGAGGAGTTAGGACTGTTACAGGAGGTTACGATGCTGGCTCACCACAACACTGCGCTGCTATCGCTGCTAGCGCTGGCGGTCCTCGTCGTGGGCTGTGCGACGGCGCAACCTGCGGCGTCTCCCGCGCCAAGCGGAGAGGAGACACCGCAGTATGGCGGTGTGTTCGTTAACCATCCGGCTGCCTCGGATATGCCGTCCATGGACCCGCATCGGGAGAATACCTTCAACGTGATGCGTCCCCTAAGCCCAGTCTGGGACAACATCGTCCGTTCTTCTCCGGAAGACCGTGACAAGATCGTCTCAGACCTGGCGGAAAAATGGGATATCTCGAGCGATGGCAAGAGGGTCACCTTCCACATCCGAAAAGGCGTCAAGTTCCACGGCGGCGAAGATTTAACCGCCGCGGACGTGATGTTCACCCTGGACAGGCTTCGCGGCCTCATCAAGACTGGGCCGGGCGTCCTCGCCGCTTCTCCCAGGGCAGACTTGCTCCGCTCCGTAGAGAAAATCGATACACCAGATGCCTTTACGGTCGTCCTCAGTCTTAAGAATGCACAGGCATCGCTCTTTGAAGTCCTGGCCAACCACCTCAATCCCGTCTACAGCAAGCCGTGGATTGAGGCCGGCCATGACCCTACCAAAGAGGTGAACGGCACCGGACCCTTCAAGCTGAAACAGTATATTCGGGGCACCAGCACGCAAGTTGTCAAGAACGAGAACTACTGGAATAAGGGCCTACCCTACCTCGATGGAAATATCAACTACATCATCCCCGACGCAACCACTGCCATTGCCGGGCTGCGCACGGGACAGATCATGTACTACCCCCTCAGCGCAGAGCAAGAACAATCAATACGATCCCTCATAGAGAAGGGGGAAGTACCACTCAAACTCGTCACTACTCCGGCAGGCAGTGGCGGCGCCGGTCTCTTCATGAACACGACCAGAAAGCCCTTCAGCGATGTGCGGGTCCGCCAGGCCGTCAACCTGGCCGTAGACCGCAACGACTTCGTGAAACTCACCGGACGGGAGGGCACCGTCGCACGCGGATGGCTCATACCCGGCAGCTTCTGGGCGCTGCCACCCGACGAGTTTACAAAGCTCCCTGGCCACAAGAAGGACAAGGATGCGGAACGGGCAGAGGCAAAGAAGCTCCTTGCAGAGGCAGGCTATCCTAATGGGTTCACCGTCAAAGGGATGACACGCACGGAACAGTCGTACATCGACGCCGCTATCCGCTGGACTGACCAGCTCAGTAAAGTGGGTATCACGATGATCATAGAGCCTGTAGACATTTCCATTGCGTACGACCGATTCGCCAAATTCGACTACGAGTTAGGGCCTTTCGGCGCGGGCGCCGGCACCACGCCGGACCCAGATACCTTCTACGGCCAGTTCCACCTATGCGGCTCGGCTCGCAACTACAGCGGCTGGTGTGACCACAAGTTTGAAGAACTCTTCAGCAAACAGCAGGCGGCATTAGACCCGGAAGTGCGACGAAAGATCGTGTGGGAGCTAGAGAAATACGTCATAGACCAAGCGCCAGTGCTGTCTGGAGGCAGTTCCAGTCCCTCAGTGTACGCAGTCAACACCAAGGTACGCGGGTGGATTCCTCAATATAGTGAGTACAATCACTCGCGCTTAGACACCGTTTGGCTCGCTAAGTAGCGTGCACCATTCCTGCAATAGCCGTTGGCCGAGAGAGTCGTTCCACACGGACAACTCGCTCGGCTCGGCAAGCGGTGCGGCAACGATGGGTTGCCAAGCAACTCCCAGAGCCGTTGTGTTGCCGCATACAATTGGCGAGTTCGGTGTCAAATAATCTCAGCAGTCATATCCGAGGATAAGGAGAAAACATCATGGCAACCTACGAGACAATCCTATACGAGAAGAAGGGGAAGATCGTTTACGTCACTCTGAACCGTCCGCAAATCCTCAATGCCTTGAATGACACCATGGCGAAGGAGCTTAACGACGCATGGTTTGAGTTCGACGCTGACCCTGAGGCCCAGGTAGCGATTTTGAGCGGGAGCGGCCGGGCGTTTTGCTCAGGGGCTGACGTTAAACAGCGGCAGCTTAGGTCGCGGGAGGAGCTCATTCGCTTGGGCGGCCCTGCCGGAAGAGGCACCGGTGGCGGAGGTCTGAGCCACACCGTCAACTGGAAGCCCGTCATCGGCGCTATCCACGGCTACGCCTACGGGGCAGGCTACGGCATGGCCATGGGATGCGACCTCCTGGTGGCTGTAGAAGGGACGCAATTGCAATTCACCGAGCTGCGTCGAGGAATCGGGGGCGCAGGTGGCTGGGTTATGACCTGGTTCATGACGGGTGACCGATTTGCCAATGAGGTAGGAATCACTGGGCGGGCTGTCTCCGCAGAGGAAGCCTATCAGCACGGCATGATCAACCGCGTAGTCCCCCAGGGGCAACTAATGGCGACGGCGGAAGAGCTGGCAGAAGAGATCATGAAGAACCCGCCGCTCTCGGTGCGGTCAAGCGTCCGCATGGTGCGCTGGTTCAGAGAAGAGTTTGGCCGTGCAGCTGGGCTGTACAGTGGTGGCCTCAAGCTCCACCTCACCGATGATTTCCGCGAGAGCGCTTCGGCTTTTATGGAGAAGCGGCAGCCAACGTTTCATGGGAGGTAGGCCCAAGGGGACACCGGCCTGGGTCACCACAGGTGGGAACAACGACATTCGTACCCTGGAGTCAACAGTATGGTCCAAGACATGCGAGGTGCATTGAGCGGGATCCGCGTCATTGAGTACGCCGATTTCGTGTCTGGTCCCTATACCGGCAGGCAGCTTGCCGAGCTTGGGGCTGACGTTATCAAAGTAGAGTCCCCCGTAACGGGCGATTCTGCGCGCCGCACCGGCCCATATGCGCACGATTTCCCCGCGATGGACACCAGTCTTCTCTTTAGCTATCTGAACGGCAACAAGCTTGGGATCACGTTGGATGTGTCCTGTCCGAGCGGCCGGGAGCTGCTTCTTAAGCTCATCGAAAGCGCAGATGTCTTCCTCTTTGGTTACCCCACTGAGGTAATGGACCGCTATCAACTAGGGTACGACTTCGTCAAAGAGATCAACCCACAGCTGATCGGCACGTACGTAACTCCCTTTGGCCTCACGGGGCCTTACCGAAACTACAAGACCAATGAGGTCATCGCAACGCATTTATCCGGGCTGGCGTTCGATACGCCGGGCGGCGTAGAAGACGTCCTTAACAAACCCCCCATCAAGCCAGGTGGCCGGCACGGACTCATGATTGCAGGGCTTCACGGGGCAATGGCTACAATGCATGCGCTCTTTGCCCGGAAAGCCACCGGCAGCGGGCAGGAGGTTGACGTTTCTGAGCTTGAACCCGTTACATCATTCCAATTTGGCAGCATCACTCGTTACGCTTTTACTAAGGAAGAGAACCAAAGAGGGGGCATGGCGGGAGGGCCCACTTATCCGGCCCTGGACGGCACCGTGGCGATGAGCCCCTCGCAAGACCATATGTGGCAGGCCCTGGTCCAGGTTTTAGGGAACCCGTCGTGGGCGAACGACCCCGCATTTGCGACGCGGGCCGGACGCACGGCGAATCGGGAGGCATTACAGGCGAAGATATCCGATTGGACAAGAGGGCTCCCCAAAGAAGATATTGCGCAAAGGCTGCAAGCGGTACGCGTGCCCGCATTCGCAACCAATTCAATCCCCGACGTGCTCGCATCTCCGCACTTGCAGGCACGGCAGTTCTTTGAGCACATCCCGTTGCCCTCCGGGGAGCAAGCGCTCGCAACCGGGCCCCGCTACCATTTTAGCGAGGGTGTTCCAGGCATCACCCGGCCGGCGCCTAGACTAGGAGAGCACACCGTGTCGGTACTAAAGACTCAGCTGGGGCTCTCCAACGAAGATATCGTGGCTTTATTTGAGACCGGGGTTATCTAAGGAGCCGTAATGGAAGCAAGCAAACTCCCCCTCGAAGGCGTCACTATCGCAGATTTTAGCTGGGTGCTGGCCGGACCCCGCGCGACCGAGTTCCTAGGCGCCATGGGCGCTCGCATCATAAAGATTGAGGGCCCCTACCGCCCCGATCAGTTCCGAGGTACCCCCGGAGGCGCGCCGATACCCGATACCGATCCGGAAAAGTACAGCGCAACCTTCTGGAGCCTGAATTACAGCAAGCTGGGATGTACGGTCGATATTACGCAGCCCAAGGGCAGAGAGTTGGCCCTTGAGATCGTCAAGCAAAGCGACGTCGTAATCGAAAACTACGCCTACGGCGTCATGGAAAAGGCGCATTTGAGCTATGCAGACCTCTGCGAGGTCAAGCCGGATATTATAATGGTCTCCGGCTCCGCAGTGGGGAAAACCGGCCCCAGCAAGGGCTATGTAGCTTACGGGCAAATGCTGCATGCCTTCTCGGGCGTGAACACGGTGACGGGCTATGAAGGCGAAAAGTCCGGTACCATAAGCGGCACCTGGACTGACCCCATAACCGGGGCTACTTTGGTGCTAGCCGTATTATCGGCAGTCTGGTACAAGCAGCGCACGGGGAAGGGACAATGGATTGACTGTTCAATGGGTGAAACAACGATAAATCAGATCCCAGACCTCTTCTTGGATTACACCGTGAATGGTCGTGTCACCAAACCCTACGGCAACCAGGACCAGCACGGCGCTCCCCATGATAGTTACCCCTGCCGCGAAGATGGCAAATGGCTAGCGATTACGGTACGCAACCAACAGGAGTGGGAATCCTTTTGTACCGCGATAAACTCCCCTGGATGGACTCTAGACTCACGCTTCGCCGACCAGTACAAGCGTTGGAAGAATAGGCACGTCCTTGATGGCTTTGTAAAAGGGTGGACCAAAACGCAGCATGCCACTGACGCCATGCATCTTCTCCAACGAGCGGGCGTACCCGCTGCGGTCTGTCACAATAATAAAGGCATCTATGAAGACCCTCACCTTAACGCGCGGGGGTTTCTGGTCGAGCTGGAACAAGAAATCGTAGGTCGCAAGCCAGTCGTCCGCCTTCCCTGGTTGCTCAACCCAGGTCCTAACGGTCGTTATTTCCCGGCCCCCCTTCTTGGCCAGCACAATGATTTGGTGTTCCGCGAAATGTTGGGGCTTTCAGATGATGCCATTGAGGACTTGCGCGCCAGCAAGGTGATCCTCTAGGCAGGCTTCAAAGACGCGGCTGATCGATTGAAGGAAACAAATAGACGGCAGCACGCCGCTCAACTCCTCAGGGAGCTACGCTAGGTGAAGCACCTCTCAGCGTAATATGAGTCTTCGAGCAGGAAGACAGCAGCGCAAATGCCATCATGTCCCCATAAGCATGCTTGATTTGCCTCAACCGTTACACTACTGTCACATAACGGCAACCCAATCGTAACCAGAGCGTAATCCCCCTGTAACCAATCCCCCTTACTCTTGCTCAGAGGCAGCATCCAGATTCCCATAATGTGGAGTCCTGCGTCTCCTGAGCGCCAGCATCACCAACGATTCGATGTGAAAATAATCACCATGTTGACGCCAATTATGCACAGATTCATACTACGACGGTGGTTGCAATAGCTGGGTTGTGTTAGTTTTGCGAATCGATTTTTGCGTTCGCTGTTCACGTGAGTCACCCAGTTAAATGGAGGAGAGTCGTGGAGAATCACATGGTGGGAAGTCCGTCCGCGGAAGGCATACGCTATCGGGTAGCAGCTCTCCAATATGATGCCACCATGTTTCAGAAACAAAAGAACATTAACGATCTGGTGGCCATGTGTGAGGAGGCTGCCCAACAGGGGGCTAAGCTCATAGTCACTCCGGAAATGGGGACGGTAGGATACTGCTGGTACAACCGTGAAGAGGTCGCCCCATATGTTGAGACTATTCCGGGTCCTACTACCGACGCCTTCGGTGCCGTGGCCCGTCAGCATGATTGTTACATCGTCGTAGGAATGGCTGAAGTCGATAATAGGACAGAGATTTATTACAACTCCATTGCACTAGTGGGGCCGAACGGGGTCGTGGGCGTCTATCGAAAGACTCATTGCATTCCCTCGGAAGCAAAGTGGGCGTCTGACGGCAATCTACCTCTACCAGTGTGGCAGACGGAGCTTGGCAACATCGGCGGTCTCATTTGCATGGACGCACTCGTGCCAGAGACGGCCCGGGTGCTCGCCCTTCAAGGAGCAGACGTAATCTGTGTTCCTTTCGCCAGCGTATCTCGCGGTTCCTTTCGTTCCCTTACGAGGGCCTTTGAAAACGGCGTGTACATGATAACGGCCAATCGCATTGGGCTGGAGAGAGGTACCCAGTATGCGGGTGGGACCTGTATCTCGACCCCTGACGGAGCCATCCAAGACCTTCTTGATGATGGCAATGGCATCGTATTTGGTGAGGTCGAGTTGACGCGCTCAAGGAGGAAAGAGTTCTGGGGCGAAACCGCAGACCACAAGATTCATGACCGCCGGCCCAAGGAATACATGAGCATTCATCAGCATGTTGGCGTCCATAACCCTTTGCGTTTTCATGGTCTGTATGGCCACAGGGCGCTTCCCCAGGGAAGAAAATCCACCGTAGCAGTAGCGCAGTTCATGCCAACCGCTGGTGAAGTCGCCACCAACCTCAAGAAACTAGAGGATATTGTTACGTCTACTCGCGGCGACCGAGCGGACATTATAGTGTTTCCGGAGCTCTGCCTGACAGGTGCTATTTTCCTGAGTAGGAAAGAGGCTGAAGATGTTGCGGAGCCGTTGCCTGGACCGACCTCCCTTGCCCTTATAGCCCTGGCAAAAGAGAGAAACAAGCATCTGGTGGTTACTCTCGTAGAAAAAGACGGCTCGGACCTTTTCAATACGGCAATCCTTATTTCACCCCAGGGATTGGCGGGGAAATACCGCAAAATACACCTTCACTCCCGTGAACGCGCGTGGGGTAGTCCGGGCAATCTGGGCTTTGCGACTTTTGACGTGTCTTTAGGCCGAATAGGACTTCTCGTGGGCTACGACTTGATGTTCCCGGAAGCCGCTCGCTGCTTGGCCATAGAGGGGGCCGACCTAATCTGTGCGCCTTCTGCAGTGGAGGGACCGGCGGGGGTTTCTTTTGGCCCGACTGATGTCCCCGTGCGCGCTCCAATGTTTCCGGGCTACGACCCCCTTAGTTGGTATTTGTGGCGAGCGAGGGCTCAGGACAACAATGTCTACCTGGCCTTTGCCAATCAGATCGGCGAACAGCGAGGTATGCGTTTTTCGGGAGGAAGTGGGGTATTCGGCCCTGGAGGCTTTGATGGCGGCCTTGGCAACCAAGAAGTGATCGCTCGGCCGGATGCTGAAGCAATGTCCATCTTAGAAATGGATACCACAAACCTTGCCGGGACAAGTTATCCCACGAATCCAGTGCGCGCTAAGGATGCGCTAAAATCCCGCCGGCCGCTGTGGTATGAGGTCATTACGGCCCCGAGGCCACCGGTCATGGATATTCTGATCTGACTCAATGCGTGACGGGGGGCAATGAATGGTCAAGTGAGAGGAATACGTTAGTTTCAGAGGCTCCTTTAGCAGTTTTGATGGAGGAGAACTATGACCAGGTTCACACCGGATATTTTTGATGTGATACGTCTTAATAAACACGATACCAGCCGGCGGGAGTTCCTCAAGATGCTGGCCTTGGCTGGCGGTATCTTCGTGGCGCCAGGAATCTTGGGGGTCGCGTGTTCGACGGGGGCACAGCAGAGCAGTGCGGTTGGGAATGGCGCGCCCGTCAAGGGCGGGACATTGATCTACGGCGCGGAAGCTGATATTAACCCGCTTTATTCAGACTTTGGCGGCACCTGGAGTAATGGCAGAGTTACCCGTCACATTTTCGAACCTTTGATGGAATCAGATATCCTTTCCAGTGCGGATGTTTCTCCCTTAGTCAGCATTTTGGCGGAAAAATGGGTAGAAACCGCGGATGCAAAAGTCTCCACCTTTCAGCTCCGCAAGGGGGTAAAGTTTCAAGACGGTACGCCCTTCAACGCTGAGGCGCTGAAATTTAACATCGAGCGGGATTATGACCCGAAGCATCCCTTTTACCACGAGAAGGCATGGGGCGGCCAGCGGCAACGTTTTCGGTACATCGACAAAGTAGAAGTGATTGACGAAAATACAGTCCGCATTTCTCAAAAGCAGTCCTACGTCAACTTCTTGCTGCTAATGAGGGGTTACAGCGTCACCAGTCCGGATGCCATCAAGAAATACGGTAATGCTGAGATCCATAATCACCCCGTCGGAACCGGCCCCTTCAAACTGGAGGAGTTCAAGGCGGGGGAAAGGGTTGTCCTGGTGAGGAACGAGAATTATTGGGGCAAGGAGCCCTGGCTCGACAAGATCATCTTCCGGCCAATCCCGGAAGACGCCGTAAGAGTGGCCGCCCTAAAATCCGGAGACGTTGATTTTTCCCTCAATCTTCCCCCGGACTCATACGCGGAGTTCGAGAAAGACCCCAGGTTCCAGATCGTTCAAAAAGCTTACGGTCACATCTGGTTCATCCGGTTCAACTCAAAAGATCCGCCCTTTAACGATAAAAGAGTGCGTATCGCTGCTACGATGGCGGTCAACAAAGACGCCTTAATCAAAGACATTCTCAAAGGCACCGGGGTAAAGGCAATTGCTCCCTTCGGCCCTGGAACTGACGCATACGATCCAGAACTCAAAGAAATCTACCCTTACAACCCCGCCAAAGCGAAGGAACTCCTTAAGGAGGCGGGCTATGCGAACGGTTTTGATACCACCATTTATTTCCCGCCCTCTGGTTCCGGGATGATGGTGGGCCAGCCAATGGTGCAATACATTCAACAAAACTTAGCAGAAGTGGGGATCAGAATCAGGCTGGTTCCTCAAGAATGGAATACCTACGTCAAGGGGTACTATGATGGTCTCAAACCGGATGTAGGGCTGACCAATATGTCTCACGGCACTGATTCTGGCACCAATGTAGCGCGTCTCTATAGCGCCAGTCAGCACCCACCCAATGGTCCCAACCCAGGGTGGTACAGCAACCCAGAGGTAGACAAGATTTTAGATCAGGCCGACGTAGAGCCAGACCTTGAAAAGCGCAAAAACCTTTGGCGCAAGGCCAACCGCATGATCGCGGAAGACGCTGCGGACATATATGTGGCCCACGACACGCTGCCCCGCGTTTTTACAAAAAAAATCCATGATTATGTGGCGCCAGCGCAGGGCAGCTTCGTGTTTACTCCAGCTTGGATTACCCAATAGAGGGAAAGCCGGGGGCGCCTCTTACAAAAGCCACTAGAAGGGTGCGGGGAAAGCTCTTCACTGTGTCGAATCTGGCTAGGTTTCGTGCCTGATGGAACCTGAACACGAGCCGAAACTCGAGTTTTTCAGCAGCCTGCTAGTAGAGACGGGGGGGGGGCCCGGGGGCCCCCCCCCCCCCCCCAGAAAAAAAACGATCGGGGGTTTTTCACGGGAAAATACATAATCTCTCGCCTGTGCCCGGCACTTTCT
>Ga0082335_1007537_pt1 | contig 13062 bp, 15 predicted proteins | sample Subgrocontami58m_FD_72375 | JGI IMG/M metagenome (GOLD analysis project Ga0082335, IMG submission 72375) | Subsurface groundwater microbial communities from S. Glens Falls, New York, USA - GMW37 contaminated, 5.8 m (SPADES assembly) (version 2) ...
CGCTTGCAGGGCGGTTGGCGGGCGCAGGCGCGCGGGTGATCCTCGCCTACGCCGAGCGCTTGCCGCGCGGCCAGGGTTATCACCTGCATCTTGAGGCCATGCCTGCGCCGCTTGCAGGCGAGTCGCCGGCGCGAGCGCTCAACCGCGCGCTGGAGGGCCTGATCCGCCAGTGCCCGACACAGTATGGCTGGAGCTATAACCGCTACAAAGTACCGGCCGGGGCGCCAGCGCCAAAATGAAACCGGATTGCAAGAGCGAAAGGCATGGTCTTGAATCCCGCAGCGGTTGCGGCCGTGCACGCCGCGCTTTGCGTCTTGCGCCGACAGGCCCATGTTGACCCGCGTCGCCCTCGCCTGTGTCTGGCTGCTCAGGCTGTTGCCGCTGTCCGCGCTCGCTGTGATCGGCAACGGCTTCGGCACGCTGCTCTATGCGCTGGGCCGCGCGCGCCGCCGCGTCTGCCTGATCAACCTCGCGCGCTGCCTGCCCGAGCTCTCGGCGCGCGAGCGCCGCGCGCTGGCGCGGCGCCATTTCCGCGCCTTCGCCCGCACTTTTCTCGAGCGCGCCATCCTCTGGTGGGGAACGCCCGCGCGCATCCGGCAGTTGGTGCGCATCGAGGGCATGGAATATTTCGAAGCGGTGCGCGGCGGGCCACTGATCCTGCTCGCGCCGCATTTCGTCGGCCTGGACATGGGTTGGACGCGCCTGGCGCTCGAATTCGACATGGTGTCGATCTACTCCAGGCAGAAGAACGCAGTATTTAACGCGGCCCTGTTCGCCGGACGCCTGCGCTTCGGCCGGCAGACGCTGCTGTCACGCCAGGAGGGCGTGCGGCCGGCGCTGCGCGCGATGCAGGCGGGGCGGCCCATCTACTATCTGCCGGACATGGATTACGGCCAGCGCGATACCATATTCCTGCCTTTTTTCGGCGTCAACGCCGCCACCATCACCGGCGTGTCGCGCCTGGCGCGGCTCGCCGGTGCGCGCGTGCTGCCGTGCATCACGCGCATGCTGCCGGGCGGCGCGGGCTACGCCGTGCGTTTCCTTCCCGCCTGGGAAAATTATCCCGGCGCGAGCATCGAGGCCGACACGCGGCGCATGAACGCCTTCGTCGAAGACGAGGTGCGGCAAATGCCGGAGCAGTATCTGTGGGTGCACAAACGCTTCAAGACGCGCCCGCCGGGGGAGGCTTCGTGGTATTGAGGCTGTTGATGCACGGCGTCTTACGCAATGTCGCACGTCAACGCAGGACTTGCGCGCTACGCGCGCCAACCGTTTTCGGTACGAATAAGAAGCGCATCCGTACCGAAAACACGGTTCTTGATAAGAACAAGGACAGCTCGGGGGTTTATACAAGATCGCCGATTGCGGGCGGATGTGCTTTTCATCCGCCCGCAATCGGCGATCCGCGCGGACGGGCCGCCGTCCGCGCAAGTTCGAGCGCCACAGTTCGAAGTATTCTCCAAAGTCTGTCGATGTCGACGTGCGATCATTGCGCGCTCCGCGCGCCAACCTTGTTTTCTGTACGGATGAAAAGCGTATCCGTACAGAAAACAAGGTTCCGGAAAAAGCAAGGACGGTTTGGGCTTTTGTCCGGAATCGACGATCCGCGCGGACGGGCCGCCGTCCGCGCAATAGCGGAGATGGACGACGTCAAAGCGAGCAGGCCTGATTCGTTCGGCTTCGTCCGCCAAGGGTATTGAATAAACCGTTCAGTCACTTCGCGGTTAAAATCCATTCATGTCTTTCACCAATCCCGAGGCCGAAGAGATCAAAGCGCTGCTGCAGCGCGTGAAGACCATTGCGGTGGTGGGCTTCTCGCCCAAGCCTGGACATCCGAGCCACAACATCGGCCGCCGGATGCAGGGCTTTGGTTTTCGCATCATCCCGGTGCGGCCCGGCATCAGCGAAGGCCTGGGCGAGAAGGCCTACCCCGACCTCGCCTCGGTGCCCGAGCCGATCGACCTCGTCAATGTGTTCCGCTCGGGCAAATACATCCCCGAAGTCGTGGACCAGTGCCTGCGCCTGGGCATCAAGAACATCTGGCTGCAGGAGGGCGCGGAGCACGAGGAGTCGGCCGAGCGCGCGCGCGCAGCCGGCATGAGCGTGGTCATGGGCCGCTGTATCATGCGCGACTACGTGAGGCTATGCCTTGGCTAAGGAATTCTGCATTGCGCCGCTCGCCGAGGCGGATGTTGCCGCGGTGATCGAACTCGCCGGCGTCATCTGGCGCCACCACTATCCCGGCATCATCAGCATGGAGCAGATCGAGTACATGCTGGCGCAGCGCTATACGCCCGCGGTCATCCGCGCGCAACTGCAAAGCGGCAAGGCCTGGTGGGACGAGGCCGTGCTCGATGGCCGAATAATAGGCTTTGCCCAGTACGAGCCGTACGAGCGCTCGATGAAGCTCGACAAGCTCTATCTGCACCAGGATTATCAGCGCCAGGGCTACGGCGGGCGCATGCTTGCGCATGTCGAGGACGAGGCGCGCCGGCGCAGCTTCGGCGCGGTCAGGCTCAACGTCAACAAGCACAACCTCAAGTCCATCGCGGCTTACCGCAAGAACGGTTACGCGGTCGTCGAAACCGTGGTCGCCGACATCGGCCGCGGCTTCGTCATGGACGATTACGTCATGGAGAAGCAACTGTGAAGCTCGCGTTCACCAAGATGCAGGGGGCGGGCAACGATTTTGTCGTGTTGGACGGCGTGAGCCGGCGCCTGGCCCTGACCCCGGCGCAATTGCGGCGCCGGTGCCGGCCCAAGGCCCGCCGCTCGAGCGCCATGCGCGTTTTCCCGAGCGCGTATCCACCCGCGGCGGTGATTTGACGATACGCTGGGAAGGCGGGGACAATCCGGTGTGGATGACCGATCCTGCGGTCGCCGTGTTCGAGGGAGAAATAGAAATCGATGAACGCTGAAGACGTCGTACGCTACCTGCAGGACAACCCCGGTTTCTTCGAAGACTACGCCGAATTGCTGGCGCAGATCTACATTCCGCATCCGCACGGCGGCCGCGCCATCCCCATCGCCGAGCGCCAGATCCTCACTCTGCGCGAGAAAAGCAAAATGCTCGAGGGCAAGCTCGCCGAGCTGATCCAGTTCGGCGAGGACAACGACGCCATCGGCGAGAAAATGCAGCGCCTGTGCCTGGCGCTGATTTCCGCCGGCGACATGCCAGGCATGCTGCAAGCGCTGTACTACAACCTGCGCGAGGACTTCACCGTGCCGCATGCGGTGGTGCGGGTCTGGCACTCCGATGCCGGCGATCCCGCGGGACCGGAGTTCGCGCCGGTAAGCGACGAGCTTCGTCAGTACGCGGAGAGCCTGGAACATCCTTATTGCGGTCCGGGCGCAAACCCCGAGGTCGCGTCCTGGTTCGGCGAGGCGGCGGCGCAGTTGCGCTCGTTTGCCTGCATGCCGCTGCGTAACGGCGGCAACGCCTGCTTCGGCATGCTCGCGCTCGCGAGCGCGGAGCCCGCGCGCTTTTACCCGGAGATGGGCACGCTCTACCTCAAGCGCCTGGGCGAGCTCGCGGGCGCGGCGCTGCAACGGTACTTGTAGCCATGGCGGCGGATCCGGCGGCGCGGCCCGATCCCCGCCGGGAGTTGCTCGGGGCTTATCTCGAGCATCTGTCGCACCAGCGTCACCTCGCCGCAGGCACGCGCCGCAACTACCATCAGGACATCGAGCTTCTGTTCGAACTCAATCCGGGGGTCGCGCTCGAGCGCATGCAGCCGCAGCACATTCGCCGCAGCGTGGCGCAACTGCACGCGCGCGGCCTCGCCGGGCGCACCATCGCGCATATGCTGTCGGCCTGGCGCGGCCTCTACACCTGGCTTGTGCGGCACCGCGGCTACAGCGCCAACCCCTGCCGCGGCCTGCGCGCGCCGAAGTCGGCGAAGGGCCTGCCCAAGGCGCTCTCGCCCGAGGCGGCTGGACAACTGCTGGATGCGCCGGCCGAGACGCCGCCGGACATTCGCGACAAGGCGATGTTCGAACTCGCCTATTCTTCCGGTCTGCGCCTGGCGGAGCTGGTCAGCCTCGATCTGGCGCACGCCGGGGCAATCCGCCGCGACGCCGAAGTGACGGTGACCGGCAAGGGCGGCAAGACGCGCAGCGTGCCGGTGGGCGCCAAAGCGCGCGCGGCGCTCGAGGCCTGGCTGCGCGCGCGCGCGCTGCTCGCGCGCGCTGGCGTTCCTGCGCTGTTCGTCGGCGCGCGCGGCGAGCGCATCGCCGCCGGCGTGGTGCGGGCGCGCCTCGGGCAGTGGGCTATACGCGCCGGGCTGCCGGTGCATGTGCACCCGCATGTGCTGCGCCATTCTTTCGCCACGCATGTGCTGCAATCCTCGGGCGACCTGCGCGCGGTGCAGGAGATGCTGGGACATTCGAGCATTTCCACGACGCAGGTGTATACGCATCTAGATTTCCAGTACCTGGCCAAGGCCTACGACGCGGCGCATCCGCGGGCGAAGAAGAAATAACGGCGTTGAATATGGCGCTAGGTACCCGTTCATGCTGGGAGCGGACTTGCGCGCTGCGCGCGCCAACCGTGTTTTCGGGACGGATGAAAAGCGCATCCGTCCCGAAAACACGGTTATTGATAAGAACAAGGACAGCGCGGAGGTTTTCTACGAGATCGTCGATTGCGTACGGATGTGCTTTTCATCCGTGCGCAATCGACGATCCGCGCGGACGGCTTCTCGTCCGCGCAATGTCGTGGCTCCGCAGCAAATCGAGATAAGGCAGGCGGATGCGAGCGCGCCGGTAGGGTCCCGATTCATTCGAAATGGAAAAACCGCTTATCATGCCGGCCCATGAAACAATTGATCCTCAAACCGGGGCGCGAAAAGTCGCTCCTGCGCCGCCATCCCTGGGTGTTCTCCGGGGCGGTGGCGCGCGTGCAGGGCGACCCTGAAACGGGCGACACCGTGTCGGTGCGTGAGGCAGGCGGCGAATTTCTTGCCTGGGCCGCCTACAGCCCGGTGTCGCAGATTCGCGCGCGCGTCTGGAGCTGGGACGAAAAAGAACCTATCGATGGCGATTTTCTGCGCGCGCGCCTGCGCCGGGCACTGGATGCGCGCGAGCGGCTGATCTCCGCCGGGGCGAGCGATGCTGTGCGGCTGGTGCACGGCGAATCCGACGGCCTGCCCGGCGTCATCGCGGATCGCTATGGCGAGGTGGTCGTGTTGCAACTTCTGTCCGCGGGGGCGGAGCGCTGGCGCACCGAACTCGCGCACGGCGTGCGCGAACTGACCGGCTGCGCCTGTGTCTACGAGCGTTCGGATGCCGACGTGCGCGAGCTCGAGGGCCTGCCCGCGAAAAGCGGTGTACTCCACGGCGCCTTGCCCGCCGCGGGCGTGCACATTGTCGAACACGGCTTGCGCTACGGCGTGGATGTGGCCGCAGGGCACAAGACCGGTTTCTATCTGGATCAGCGCGACAACCGCAAACGCGTCGGCGAGCTCAGCCAGGGCCGCGACGTGCTCAATTGCTTTTGCTACACCGGCGGCTTCACACTGAATGCGCTCGCGGGCGGGGCTGCGTCGGTGCTGTCTGTGGACAGCTCGGCCGAGGCGATCGCGCAGGCAAAGGACAACCTCGCGCGCAACGATCTGGATGCGGCTCGCGCCGAATGGCGGGAGGCCGACGTGTTCAAGCAGTTGCGCACCCTGCGCGACCAGGGGCGCAGCTTCGACCTGATCGTACTCGATCCGCCCAAGTTTGCGCCGACGGCGGCGTTTGCGGAGAAGGCCGCGCGCGGCTACAAGGACATCAACCTGCTTGCGCTGAAACTGTTGCGCCCGGGCGGGCTGCTCGCCAGCTTCTCCTGTTCGGGCGGTGTTTCCGCTGAGCTATTCCAGAAGATCCTGGCCGGAGCGGCACTCGACGCCGGCGTGGAAGCCTCCATAGTCGGCCATTTCGCCGCCGCTGCCGACCACCCGGTATTGCTGTCGTTCCCGGAAGGGGACTACCTGAAAGGGCTGCTTCTGCGCCGCGGCTAGGCGATAATCACGGGCTCGAATCAAGCAAGACATACATCCGGGGTCAGACATGAAACCAGAGGAAATGGTGCCGGTAACCATAGTCACCGGCTTCTTGGGCAGCGGCAAGACCACGCTCTTGAACCGCATACTCAAGGAGCAGCACGGCCACCGGATCGCCGTCATCGAAAACGAGTTCGGCGAGGCCGGCATCGACAACGAGCTGTTGGTGCAGGACGCGGGCGAGCAGATCATCGAGATGAACAACGGCTGCGTTTGCTGCACCGTGCGCGGCGACCTGGTGCGCATCCTGGGCGAACTGCAGGTGAAGCGCGAATTGAAAGCCCTCGATTTCGAGCGCATCATCATCGAGACCACGGGCATGGCCGACCCGGGTCCGGTGGCGCAGACGTTTTTCATGGACGAGGACATCGGCAATTATTACCTGCTCGATTCCATCATCACCCTGGTGGACGCGAAGCACGCGGAGAAGCAGTTGGACGATTTTCGCGAGGCGCAGGAGCAGGTCGGCTTCGCCGACCGCATCCTGCTGTCCAAGACCGATCTCGTCGGCGCGGGGGAACAGGAGCAGCTGAAAGCGCGCCTGGCCAGGATCAACCCGCGCGCGCCGATCAAGCCGGTGCATTTCGGCGCTACGCCGCTAGCCGATATCCTCGACATCCGCGGTTTCAACCTGAATGCCATTCTGGAGATCGAGCCCGGTTTTCTGGAAGAGGCCGAGCACGAGCACGACGACGCGGTGCATTCCTTCGTGTTCCGCGCGGATCAGCCTTTCGATGGCGTCAAGCTGGAGGAGTTCCTCTCCGGCATGATTCAGGCATACGGCCCGGACCTGTTGCGCTACAAGGGCGTGCTGTGGCTGGCCGAGAATGAGACCCGGGTCGTGTTCCAGGGCGTGCACATGCTCATGGGCGGGGATGTGGGCAAGCCTTGGGCAGCGGAGGAGAAGCGCGGCAGCGTGATGGTATTCATCGGCAGGAACTTGCCCGAGGAGCTGTTCATCGAGGGCCTGAAGCAGTGCCTGGTCAAATAGCGCATCCGGCCGAGTTCGACTAATATCTGCCTATGTCGCTACTCTTCAATCAAGGAAGACGCATGCTGAAGTGCGTGTTTCTCGCTCTTGTCGTGCTGTTCGCCCAACAGGCGGCGCAGTTGCACGCTCTGGCGCACGCGCAGGACGAACTGGCGCAGCCGCAGCAAGGCAAGCCGGCTTCGCATCCGCTCGAGCAATGCATTGCCTTCCATGCCATCGATAGCGCACTGGTCGCGACCGCGGCGCTGCAGGATTTCGATCTTCTTCAGTCCGAGCGCACAAGCTGGGTCCCCACCCAGGCGCAAGCGCGCGACGTTTACCGCCTCCCTTCGCGCGCCCCTCCGCGCGCCGTCTAGCGTCCCCAGTTTGTTTCGCGCCCCCCGGCCGTTGGCCGCGCGGGGTCATGGCCCATTCCGGGTGAATTGCGAAAGGAATCGAGACGTGATCAAACAAACATTCATGGCGGCCGCGGTGGCCGTAACTCTGGCAGGGCCGGGTACGGCAGCAGCCGTGACGGATGCCGAAATGCGTGAACTGCGCGAGCAGATCCAGCAGATTAGGCGCGAGTACGAGCGGCGCATCGACGCCCTCGAACAGCGCCTGAAGCAAGCGGAGGGAACCGCAGGCAAGGCCGAAGCCGCGGCTTCGCGGGCGCAAGCAACTGCGGTCGGCGCCGAGGCTGCCGCGTCATCGGCGGGCGCACGGCCGGCGGGGGAAAATGCATTCAACCCCGCTGTCTCACTCATACTCAACGGCGTGCTGGCCAATCTGTCGCAGGATCCGGCGCGACACCAGATCACCGGATTTGCGCCCACCGGGGGCGAAGTGGGGCCGGGCAACCGCGGCCTGAGCCTGGCCGAAACCGAGCTCGCCTTCAGCGCGAATATCGATCCGAATTTCCGCGGCACGCTGATCGCCGCGCTCGGTCCCGACGACACGGTCGCGGTGGAGGAGGGCTATATCCAGGGCATCGGCTTGTCGCATGGCCTCGGGATCAAGGCCGGGCGTTTTCTCGCGAACGCCGGGTACGTGAACGAAATCCATCCGCACGCCTGGGACTTCGTCGATGCGCCGCTGGCGAACAAGGTGTTTCTCGGAAAGCAACTCGCCGACGACGGGGTGCAGTTGAAATGGGTCGCTCCGACGGAGACCTTTGTCGAACTTGGCGCCGAAATCGGCCGGGGACGCGCTTTCCCGGGCACGAACCGCGACAAGAACGGCGCCGGCGCAGCCAATCTGTTCGCGCGTCTGGGCGGCGACATCGGCGCGAGTACGGCCTGGCGCCTGGGGCTGTCGCATCTGCGCACCAGGGCGCAGAACCGCAGCTACGACGACCTCGATTCGACCGGCACCCAGGTGAACAACAGCTTCAGCGGTTCGAGCCGCCTGTGGGTGCTGGACGGCGTGCTCAAGTGGGCGCCCAACGGCAATCCCGGCTACAACAATTTCAAGCTGCAGGGTGAATATTTCCGACGCCGGGAGGACGGCACCCTCAGCTACGATACGGCCTCGGCTTCGCTGGGCAGGCAAAGCGATACCTATCGCTCGGCGCAGTCCGGATGGTACGCGCAGGGCGTATATCAGTTCATGCCGCGCTGGCGCGCCGGCTACCGCTATGACCGGCTCGATTCAGGCACGGTAAAACTCGGTCTGGTGGACAGCGGCGCGCTCACCGCCGCCGATTTCCCCGTCTATGCCGCGCACAACGCGACGCGCAACACGCTGATGCTCGACTTCAATCCGAGCGAATTCAGCCGACTGCGCCTGCAGTTTGCGAGCGACAAGTCGCGGCTCGGCGTGACCGACAAGCAGGTGTTCCTGCAGTACATCATGAGCCTGGGCGCGCACGGCGCGCACAAATTCTGAGGGCGGGCCACCACATGGATATGGGAAACGCGATGAAGAGACTGATCAGTTCGATGTGGCCGGCAGCAATGTCGTTGTTGCTCATGGCTCTGCCGGCGCTGCCGGCGACGGCGGCGCTCAAAGTACTCGCCTGCGAACCGGAATGGGCCGCTCTGGTGCACGAACTCGCCGCTGACAATGCCTCGGTATCCAGCGCCACCACTGCTTTGCAGGACGCGCACCACATCGAGGCCAGGCCCAGCCTGATCGCCCGGGCGAGGAATGCCGACCTGGTGGTATGCACCGGTTCGGAGCTGGAAGTCGGCTGGCTGCCGCCGCTGCTGAGGCAATCCGGCAACGCGCGGATCCAGCCGGGAGAGCCCGGCTATCTGGAAACATCGCAATTGGTGCCCAGATTCGAGATTCCGAAGGTGCTGGACAGGTCCCTGGGAGATATCCACCCCGCGGGCAACCCGCACGTCCACCTCGACCCGCGCAATATCGCGAAAATCGCGCAAGTGTTGAGCGAAAGACTGGCGCACCTCGATCCCGCCAATGCCGACATCTACCGCGCGCGCACCGCGGCGTTCCTTGCGCGCTGGGGCGCCGCGATCAGGCGCTGGGAGACCGAGGCGGTGCCGCTGAAGGGGCTGACCATGGTCGTACATCACAAGAACATGAGCTATCTGAACGCATGGCTGGGTCTGCGTGAAGTCGGCAGCCTGGAGCCCAAGCCCGGCATGCCGCCGACGACCGCGCACCTTGCCGAGCTGGTTGCGCGCATGCAGACTGCGCCAGCCAAGGCGATCGTGTACGCGGCCTACAATAATCCCCAAGCGGCCGAATTCCTGTCTGAGCGCACCAAAATACCCGCAGTCATGCTGCCTTTCACCGTCGGCGGCAGCGATAGGGCGAAAGATCTGTTCGGCTTGTTCGACGACACGCTGGCGCGGCTGCTGGCGGTGCTGAAATGAGCAATCCGGGGGCGGTCCTGTCGATACTCGGGCCGGCGTTCGTCGCCGGATTGCTGGTCACGGCGGCCCTGGTTCCGTTCGGCTTCGAGGTGCTCAAGCGCGGCATCGTGTTCATCGACCTTGCGGTGGCGCAGATCGCCGGTGTGGGGGTGATTTTCGCCGATTTTCTGGGCTGGGAGCCACAAGGCGTGGCGGTGCAGGTCTCAGCTCTGAGCGCTGCGCTGGCCACCGCGTTGCTGCTCACCTGGACCGAGCGCCGCTGGCCCGAAGTGCAGGAGGCGATCATCGGCGTGGTGTTCGTCCTGGGCGCCAGCGGCGCGATCCTTCTGCTTGCCAGCAATCCCCACGGCGGCGAGCATCTCAAGGACCTGCTGGTGGGCCAGATCCTGTGGGTGAACCCCGGCAGGCTGCCGCTCCAGGCCCTGATCTATACGGCCATACTGGCAATCTGGTTCGGCCTGGGAGCGCGCCTCGGGCGCGTCGGCTTTTACGCCTTATTCGCCTGCGCCGTCACGTTTTCGGTGCAGTTGGTCGGGCTTTACCTCGTGTTCGCTTCCCTGGTGCTGCCGGCGCTGGCGACGTACTATACGCTGCGCCGGCGCCGGCTGAAAGCCTACTCTGTCGGCTTGCTCGGCTATACGCTGGGCCTGCTGGCGTCCTTGTGGCTGGATCTGCCCTCCGGCGCCATGATCGTATGCGCGATGGCGCTGGTGGCGATGCTGGCCGCCGGCCTGGAGCGCCGGCCGGCAACTTGACCAGGAATCGGGTTGATTCCCGCAAAACCGCCCCAATCTTTGAACATTCGCTGCGCCAGACAGGTCATATTTCATATGGAACAATTCCGTGGCACCACCATCCTGTCCGCGCGCCGCGGCCAAAGCGTCGCCCTCGGCGGGGACGGCCAGGTCACCCTGGGCAATATCGTGATCAAGTCCGGCGCGCGCAAAGTGCGGCGCCTGTACCATGACCGCATCCTGGCCGGATTCGCCGGCGGCACGGCCGATGCCTTCACTTTGTTCGAGCGCTTCGAGGCCAAGCTGGAGAAGCATCAAGGCAACCTGCTGCGCTCGGCGGTGGAGCTGGCCAAGGACTGGCGCACCGACCGCGTATTGCGGCGCCTGGAGGCGATGCTGGCGGTGGCTGATCGCGAAACCTCGCTCATCATCACCGGCATGGGCGACGTGCTCGAGCCGGAACTCGGTCTCCTGGCCATCGGCTCGGGCGGGCCTTACGCCCAGTCGGCGGCGCGGGCGCTGCTGGAAAACACCGCGCTCACGCCGAAGGAAATCGTGGTCAAGTCGCTCGGCATTGCCGCCGATATTTGCATCTATACCAACCAGCAGCTCGTGATCGAAACCCTTGAGTGAGGAAACAGGCGTAAGACCGGCGTTGTCCACCGCTTCCGCCTCAGCTAATCAGCCATGTCACAAATGACCCCACAGGAAATCGTCCACGAACTGGACAAGCACATCATCGGCCAGGATCGCGCCAAGCGCGCGGTCGCCATCGCCCTCAGGAACCGCTGGCGCCGGCAGCAGGTGGCCGAACCCCTGCGCCAGGAGATCACGCCGAAGAACATACTCATGATCGGGCCGACCGGCGTGGGCAAGACCGAGATCGCGCGGCGCTTGGCCAAGCTCGCTGACGCGCCTTTCATCAAGGTCGAGGCGACCAAGTTCACCGAAGTCGGCTATGTCGGCCGCGACGTCGACACCATCGTGCGCGATCTGGTCGAGATCAGCGTCAAGCAGACGCGCGAGCAGGCCATGCGCAAGGTCAAAGCCCGAGCCGAGGATGCGGCCGAGGAGCGCATCCTCGACGTACTGATTCCCCGGGCCCGCCGGTCGGAGTCGTTCGATGCAGCGGAAGCGGGCACCTCCGCTCCCCCGGAAAACACGCAAGCATCGGCGACACGGCAGAAATTCAGGAAGAAGCTGCGCGAAGGCGAATTGGACGAGCGCGAGATCGAGATCGAAGTCGCCGCGTCGCAGGCGCAAATGGAAATCTTCGCCCCGCCCGGGATGGAGGAGCTGACCTCGCAGATCCAGGGTATGTTCCAGAATCTGTCCGGCAGCCGCAGGAAGACGCGCAAGCTGAAAATCCGCGAGGCGTTGAAGCTGGCCGCGGAAGAAGAGGCGGCGCGGCTGGTGAACGACGAGGATCTGAAAACCCATGCGCTCGCCAATGCCGAACAGAATGGTATTGTTTTCATCGACGAAATCGACAAGATCGCCAGCCGCTCCGAGATCGCCGGCGCCGACGTGTCGCGCCAGGGCGTGCAGCGCGACCTCCTGCCGCTGGTAGAGGGCACCACGGTCTCGACCAAATACGGCATGGTCAGGACCGACCACATCCTGTTCATCGCCAGCGGCGCGTTCCACATGGCCAAGCCTTCGGATCTCATCCCCGAGCTGCAGGGGCGCTTGCCGATACGCGTCGAGCTCGACTCGCTCTCGGTCGCCGATTTCGAGAGCATCCTCACCCAGACCGACGCCTGTCTCACGCGCCAGTATCAGGCGCTGCTCGAAACCGAGGGCGTGAAGCTTGAGTTCCAGTCCGAGGGCATCAAGCGCCTGGCCGAGATCGCCCACGCCGTCAACGAGAAAACCGAGAACATCGGCGCGCGGCGCCTGTACACGGTGATGGAAAAGCTGCTGGAGGAAATTTCTTTCGACGCGGGCAAGCGCAATGACGAGAGCATCACCATCAACGCCGCCTATGTCGATGCGCGCTTGAAGGAGCTGGCGCAATCCGAAGACCTGGCGCGCTACGTTTTGTAATTTTCCATGGAGAAAAAAATGAAACATTCCACACGAGCCGTCCTGTTCGGTTCCATCGGCCTGGCGCTCGGCGGCGGTCTCCCGACCAGCGTGGTCCATGCGCAAGAGGTGACCATCAAGGAACCCTGGGTGCGCGGCACCGTGCGCGGCCAGAAGGCAACCGGCGCCTTCATGCAGCTCACCGCTACCGAGTCGGCCAGCCTGGTGGCGGTCGACAGCCCGGTCGCGGGTTCGGTGCAGATCCACGAGATGAAAATGGAAAACGACGTCATGAAAATGCGGGCCATCTCGAAGCTGGATCTGCCCGCGGGCAAGGCGGTGGAGCTGAAGCCCGGCGGCTACCACATGATGCTGATGGACCTGAAGCAGCCGCTGAAGAAAGGCGAGGCCGTGCCGATCCGGCTGCGCTTCGAGGCCAAGGACAAGAC
>Ga0082335_1007538_pt1 | contig 13061 bp, 8 predicted proteins | sample Subgrocontami58m_FD_72375 | JGI IMG/M metagenome (GOLD analysis project Ga0082335, IMG submission 72375) | Subsurface groundwater microbial communities from S. Glens Falls, New York, USA - GMW37 contaminated, 5.8 m (SPADES assembly) (version 2) ...
TTGTTTCAATGGTAAAAGGAACCGAAGAAGTTAACAGTGGAAAACAGCTTGCACAAAAAGCGGGAGAAGCTCTTGATCAAATTATAAACAGTTCGAAAGAAGTAGTAGATAATATAGCGCAGGTAGCCGCTGCAAGCGAAGAACAATCATCTGCGGCAGAACAGATAAGCAAAAACATCGAAGGCATAAGCAGTGTGGCAAATGAAAGCGCCACAGGTGTTCAGCAAATTGCCAGGGCTGCAGAAGACTTAAATAATTTGACCGTTAATTTGCAAAACCTTGTTGCGCAGTTTAAGATTGATAATAATGCTGTAAGCCGAAGCGATTTCCGTGATCATAAAGATAAAAATACTATGTCAGTTCGTTCAAACGGAGTATTAGTAAAATCATAATATTATTAGGGTAGGGTATTTCCCTACCCTATTAACACAAAAATTTTAAGAGGTAAAAATGAATACAGAGAATAAACAAAAAGAAAATGAGGAATTACTTCAGCTTGTAAGTTTCAACATAGGTAATGAAGAATTCGGTATTGATATATTAAAAGTACAGGAGATAATAAGATTAATGACAATTACAAAAGTTCCTAACTCGCCGGAATTTGTTGAAGGAGTTGTAAATCTTAGAGGCAGAGTAATACCGGTAATTGATCTTAGAATAAAGTTAGGATTAGCAAAAATAGATCATAATAACGATACAAGAATAATTGTTGTTGAGATAAACAATTCTACAATAGGATTTATAGTTGATGCAGTAAGCGAGGTGCTTAGAATACCAAAAAATATTACAGAACCACCGCCGCCGATTGCTGCCGGTATAGATTCGGATTTTATTACGGCAGTTGGAAAATTGGAAGACAGGTTATTAATACTGCTCGACCTGGAAAAAATCTTATCGTCATCTGAAAAAGAAGAAATAAAAGAAGTTGCCTAACTGAAGATACAAGTCAAAATAAACCGGCTCCGGACCAAAGGAGCCGGTACTTAAGGGCACTTCTAAAAACTACAATTTTCTCTGCGCTCTTTGCGTTTTCTTTGCGTTCTTAGCGTGAAATTTTTAAAAACAATAGTTTTTAGAAGTACCCTTAATAAACAAAAAAAATATGGCGGCATCAAAAATAAAATAGAGGGGTTCTATGAGTTTTGAACAAGGACTAATAAGATCTAAATCTATAGAAATAGATCATCATTGGGGGATAATATTAGCAGGCGGAGACGGGAATAGGTTAAAAGATTATACTGAAAGATTATATGGTTACCACCGTCCAAAACAATTCTGTGCGCTAATCGGCACAAGATCACTTTTAAGACACACCATTGCACGGGCACAAATGCTCATCCCTATCAACCGGATTTTCACAGTAGTCAGTAAACATCACTGTAATTATTTTAGAGAGGAACTTACCGGGTTACCCTTAAGAAGGATACTTGTACAGCCGTGTTCACGCGGTACAAGCGCCGGAATACTTTACCCGATGTTAAAGATTCATCGTGCAGATCCGGACGCCGTGGTTTCTATTTTTCCATCAGATCATTTTATAGAAGAAGAAGAACGGTTTATGAAATATGTTCATGAAGCTGAATTATATGTGGATCAGAACCCGGAATCAATTGTAATGCTGGGTGTACGCCCCGATAAAATTGAAACAGGTTACGGCTGGATTGAGTGCGGCAATATTATTCAAAATGAAAGTTCAACAAATGTTTTTTCTGTTAAAAAATTCTGGGAAAAACCATCCTTTGAAACAGCCCGGGACCTGATGAAGCTGAGAAGCTTATTGAATACATTTGTTCTAATCGGCAAATGCTCAACATTTATTAAATACATTGATGAATGTATCCCCGATGTATTAGATGCTTTTGATCTCATAAATCAATACATAAATTCAGGTTTTGAAAAATATGTTGCAGAGAGTATTTATCATGAGATTCCGGATGTTAATTTTTCGAAGAGTGTCCTGGAGAAAATATCGGAACATCTCCGTGTAATGGAAGTTACAGATATATATTGGAGTGATTGGGGTGAAGAGTCGAGAGTAGAGCGAGATGTTAACCGCTTTAACAATAGGAACCGTTTGCCGGAAACTTCTTTTAGTAAGAAAAAAGTTTATGATTCCGTAGCTTAAAAGTAAAGCAAAACCTTCAAGGTTACGATACCGCCAACGATGTGTCATTACTTGTAGAACAGAATCGTATTCTGTTCTTTTACGCTCAGATTAAAAATCTGAGTTACAAAAAAGTTCAGATGCATCGGTTAATTTAATTCATGCTGCAACATACAAGGTTTTAATATTGCCAACGATGTGTTAACCCTGTCTGCCGACAGGCAGGCTCGAAGGTTTTCTACTACACTACTGATTAGATTTTTTCATATACCCTCACATATTCAACTTCCATTCTTTGAGGAAATATATTATTGTCAATTCCTTGAGCACCACCCCAATCACCACCAATTGCGAGATTTAGAATTAAATGAAAATTTTTAAAAAATGGCCAGTATTGCCAACCTTTGTTCTCATTAGTATTTGTGAAATAAAGTGTTCCGTCAACATAAACCTTAATTTCGTTTGCCGACCATTCTAAAATATAATTATGAAATGCTGTTGAGCAATCCGATACTTTTATTGTTCCGGTTTTTTGATTTCCATTTGTCCAAACATATTTATTGCAATGTGTTGATGCATGAATAACACCTTGATCGTAACCAACATGTTCCATAATATCAATCTCACCATTATCCGGCCAACCGCCGTTGCCAAGGTTCCAAACAGTAGGAAGCATCCAGATTGCAGGCCATGTCCCTTTGCCGTATGGGAGTTTTGCACGGATTTCAAACCGGCCGTATGTCCAATCACCACGGTTTTTTGTTACGAGTCGGGCAGAGGAGTAAAGATAATTTTTATAGTTATCCAAACGGGCTTCAATAATAAGTTTTCCATTTTCAACGCGTGCATTTTCGAGTCTATTTTCGTGATATGCTTGTGCTTCATGATTAACCCATCCCGGGACGGCAACATCATAACCCCACTTTTTAGGATCCGGAAGACCTGTATAATTAAATTCATCAGACCAAACTAAATTCCACCCGGGAATTAATGTGGAATCCTGGATATTCGAAGTGACTTCAGTAGATTGCGATTTACAGCTGGCGGTAAAAAATGTTATTAAAATTGAGACAAAATAAAATACTCTACGAATCATTTTAACCTCATGCTGTAAAAAATAGAGATAAGAATTGCATCTAAAAATTACATAAATTTCAATTGAACTTACAAGCAGATTGAAAATTTGTTTATTACAATATGTATGAAATTTTCAGTTCGATAATTCATGAATTGCTGACACCGGTTGTTAAACTGATTTTTTTGTTATTTTGATGTGTAGTAAAAATAAATATGTGAAAGTAAAAACATGAGATCCAATCAAATGCTCGCTTCTCTATTAATTTTTCTATTCGGAATTACAAATCTTTATTCACAGTCACCAAAAGAGATTGTAGCTAAAGCGGGCATCATAACAATTACCAAAGATGAGTTTCGTAAACGGTATGAATTTATTCCCCATATTAAAACCGATGACAGTTTTGATTCAACCTCATTCAAGAAAAATTTTCTTTACACACTAATAGCAGAAAAACTTTTAGCTCAGGCCGCCTATAAAGAAGGAGTAGATAGATCACAAAATTTTCATGCAACGATGGAAAATCTATCAAATGTTTTTCTACGGGATGCTTTATACAAGAAAGAAGTTCTGGATAAAATTGTTATACCTGATTCGGCAATAGTACAAGGACAAGTCCGGATGATGAGAAGTGTGCGGACTAAATTTATTTTTTCTCAGGATAAGGAAGAGATTGAAAAAATCTATACTGATATCGGTTTGGGTGCATCATTCGATTCGATTCTTACGACAAGACCGGAAAAGATCGAGCAGAAAGAAGCAGCCGGGGTTACCTTTGGTACCATGAATGAAAAAATGGAGGATGCAATTTATAAGGTTGGTGTTGGACAAGTTACACCACCTATAGAATTGAAAGAAGGTTGGTATATCTGTAAAATTTATTCTGTTACTTCAAAAATGGATCTGGATGAAAGCGAAAAATCAAAAGTTGAAAAAGTGATCAAATCTCGAATAGAAGATAAAATTTATCAAGAGTTTTATAAAAAGTTTTTTAAAGGGATTGTTGTTAATGCAGATCGCTCAATGGTTGAAAAGTTGTTTAATGCATTGATGAACTATCTCAATGAAAACAAGAAGAATCTGGTGAAAGACAAAGGAGGTAAGTTTAAGATTGGCGAGGTTGATATTCCTAAACTCAAAAAATCATTTAATGCGAAAGAGCTAAATGAAATCATCATCAAATTTCCGAAAGACCCTGTTACATTATCTAAGATATTCGATTATCTTGCATTTCAAGACTTTGAATTTTACACCGTTGATTCCACTCACATAAAAAACCGGTTGAACTCTTACATCAGTTTCTACATTCAAAACGAGTTGCTCGTACGCGAAGCAAAGAAACGCGGATACGAAAAGTTACCTGAAGTCGCTTCAGAATTAAAAATGTGGAGAGATTACTACCTTTCACACGAGATGATGAAAAAGATTTTTAAAGAAGAATCTGTAAGCGATGACGATGCCTATAATTTTTTTGTAAAAGCTAATCAAATTATTCAACAACCCGATGAATTTAATATTGCGGAAATTTTAACGAATGATCTTAACACAATTGAGTCAGTTCTTAACGAATTAGACAAAGGTGTTGATTTCAAGGAGCTGGCAAAAAAATATGCATCGAATGATTCTTTAAGAGCACGTGGAGGTTTATCTAGATTTTTTAAGGCATCCGAAAAAGGAGAAATAGGAAAAGCAGCATCTCGTATGAAAATTGGAGATGTATTTGGTCCAATTAAAACAGCGGAGGGATATTCGCTCATCAAATTATTAGATAAAAGAGAAGGTAAAAAAGAAAAAGTCGCAACATTTGATGAAGCGAAAAATGATATTAAAAATATTTTGAGAACCGGGAAAATGTACAAGAATATAGATGATAAAACTGCGAAGCTTGCTGCAGAATATGGAGTGGAAATTAATGATGCTGCATTGAATTCTATAAAGGTTTCATCTATTAATATGATTGTTTTGAGAAGATTTGGTTTCGGAGGTCAGCTATTGGCGGTACCGTTTACGCCAAACTTTTCAAGTTGGTTTAAAAAATTCGAGCAGTTGAAAAAAAAGAATATACTGTAGATCTAGTACAATGTTAAAACTTAAGCCAAATATAAAAACGTTCTATATCTCTATCGGGGCAATTACTTTTTTTGTTCTTACAGTCTTTGTAGTCATGTTTTTGTTTGGTGATTATTTTAAGGTTAGTAACGAAGGAGTAAAAAAAATTTATTATGCGGATAATATTTCTCAAACTCATAAACTGGTAATTGATCGCTTTAACGGGAATAACAAAGGCAGAATTGAAGTTGTACCGATTAACCTTCCATTTGAAAAATTCAGTACCAATGAAAGGAAGGAATTACTAATCCGATATCTTAGAAGTAAGAGCGACCGCGTGGATCTCTTTTCGGTTGATCAAATTTGGGTTCCGCGTTTTGCCAAATGGACTGAGCCATTAACTAAATATTTCCCGCCATCTCAGCGTCAACAGATAATTGATCAAGCGGTTGGAACATGTTATTACAAAGATGATCTTGTAGCGCTTCCTCTCTATTTTGATATCGGAATTTTGTACTACAACAGTTCAATTCTCAAAAAGCTGCCCGATTATTCTTCGATTAAAAACGAACTTGATAATTCTATTACATGGGATAGGTTCATTTCTATCGGGCAGAAACTGAAACAGCATGGTCATCAAGTTTATGTGTTCCCATCGGACGACTACGAAGGATTGATGTGCAGCTTTGTTGAAATGCTTGAGTCCCAGAACGAAAAATTATTTGTTAACGATACCATCAGATTAAATACTAAGGCGGCAGAAAACGCACTGCAACTTTTGGTTGATCTTGTGAACAAATACAATTTAGCCCCAAAAGAAATTACAGATTACAGAGAAACTGAGAGCTATTTTCACTTCATAAATCATCAGGATGTTTTTCTTAGAGGATGGTGGGGATTTTATGAATGGTACAGCAAAAATATAAAGAACGAAGACGTTTCGAATATTTATAAAAAAGCACCAATGCCTCATTTTCCGGGGGGAAAACCGGTAAGTATAATAGGTGGTTGGAACTTGATGGTGTCTAAGTATTCAACGAAGAAAAGCGAAGTAATTGAGTTTGTAAAATATCTATTGAGTGATGAAGTACAGAGAATTTTCTATGAAGATGGCGGATACCTGCCGATTAAGAAAAGTATGTATTCAGACAGCAAGTTTATGCAGAAACATCCGGAATTAAAATTTTACAATAAAGTTTTGAAGAGCGGTGTTCATAGACCGTTTTCAGAGAAGTATACAAAATGTTCCGATATAATTGCGTCTTACTTAAATTTAGCAATCCGAAATCAAATTGGTGTAAAAGAAGCGCTAAGCAAAGCCCAACGGATTATTAACTCCGGCGATGTTTTCATAAAATAATTTTGCAATGAAAAACCAGCTATTCGAAAATCTTAAAAGGTACCACTTCGAGTTTAAGCACTTAACTGTGCTATTTATCGGACTGATTATTTTTCAATTTGTACTCTCTTATGTACATAAAGCATCGCTTCGCAACTTTGTAGAGAACACGCAGGAGTGGTTCCAAAAACATTCCGCAGAGAGATTTGCGAATCTCAGTACAACAACACTAGAACTTCTTTTGGAAACTTCGAAGTTAAATACACCGGTGAACGAATCCGATAAACGTCGAATCATTCAATTTTTCGATATTATTCTTAATCAGCAAATTCTACAGCAGAATGTGGAAGAAATTTGTTTACTTGTAAATGATGGTAATAAAATTCGTGCTATTGATGACGGACGCGTTCTCTTTTCATTCATCTTCAATCAGAAGATTAATTTACCGGATGCAACCAATCGCCATAGACAAGCAATTAAGCTTTACGATAGTATTAAAACAGAGCTTATGAATAAAGAACAGATAATAAACATATTAAGTGATAAACAAACCTATCACCTATTTGTCCCCTTCGTTCCCAGCGGTGAATTTGTTGGCGCCCTTTATATGCGCAATACTGCCGATATTTCTTTCATACAGCGCGAAATTGTTTCTAACTACGAAGAGACATCTCTAATTTATTCGGCACTCTTTTTACTCGGCTTATTGGCGATGTATTACATCTCAACTTATACTGTGAAAGAACGGGACGAAACTCAAAAACTTTTGTTTGATGAACACGAGAGAAGTATCAAACAGGTGATCGAGCATGATAAGGAAGCAATGTTCACAAAACGCATTTATCACACGCACCATAAAGCAGAAAAGGTAATGGGTTTTATTAAAGATGATCTCAGGATGCTTTCGCCGGAAAATATTAACGAAATTAAATATCGAGTTTCCTGTTACTCTAATTTTATTTCGCGCGTAATTTATGATATGAAATGGTACAATCCACCGGTTCAAACAATTCGCAATTCGGCATTCAGAACAGACCTTAATGAAGTAATCCGCTTCATTGTAGAAAATATTTTTAACAGAACAGCACGTAAATCCGGCGCGTTCGAGATAAAACTGAATCTAGATGAAAAAATTCCGCATCTCAGTATAAATGAATTTGTTGTTTGGGAGGTGATTGAACCATTGATCCAAAATAGTATTGATCATGGAGGAGACGTTGAGTTGATTATTAATGTAGAGACAAAGTATGATCCTGAAACTAATACTACAACACTAGTCATCATTGATAATGGTCCCGGAATTCTTCCCGAACTTATAGAAGAAGATGAATTCGGCGTTAAAAAATTGTTTCTGGAAAACGTTTCAACAAAAACCGAAGGACAATCATCGGGATATGGGTGTTATATTGCTTATGAGATATCTAAACAAAGATGCGACTGGAGTATTGACGTTGAAAATCTTGACGTTGGCGGATGTAAATTTACAATTGTGATTCCACATTCAGACTAATAAGAGAGGAGAATAATGCTTGAGGATCAAATAAAAGTTTTGTTGATTGAGGATGAAGACTTTGATGTGCGAAGAGTCGAGAACACTATTAAACCATTCGGAAATAGAATTAAAATAATTGATGTAGTTTCCGATGGGCGTTCTGCAATTGATCTGTTGGACAAGAAAAGGAATTTTTACGATGTAGTAATTATGGATTTTCAAATTGCCGGTGGATTACGAGGCGCACAACTCATAAAAAAAATAAAGGAACTCGATTTAGCACTTCAGATAATTGTTATAACCAAGATGACAATCAACATCACAGATTATGAGTTTGCCCACAACCTAATTGAAGCCGGTGCCTTTTGGTACTGCACTAAATATCCCGGAGATATTGAACAGTACATTTATCAACCCACCGATTTTATCATGAGCATCATCAACGCTTATGAAAGAAAAAAACTTATCAAAGAGAAACAGAAATCAAACCTGAAACTGAATAGAAACGTTGAAAACGTTCTTGCTAACAAAAAAATTGTTGGTGTCTCTTCGACAGTAAAAAAAATGCGTGAAGAGATCTCAAAATATGCCAATAGTAATGCGCCAATACTTATTACAGGTTCTTCCGGAACGGGCAAAGAATTGGTTGCATACAATATTCATTACAATTACAACAGTCCGCGCAAATATGAAAATTTTGTCCCGATCAATTGCGGAGGAATTCCCGATCAACTTATTGAAAGTGAATTATTCGGCTATGAGAAAGGAGCATTTACGGGTGCTGAGAAAAGTAAACCGGGACTTTTTGAGATGGCAAATCACGGTACAATTTTTCTTGATGAGATTTCCGAATTGCCTCTTTCAGCACAGGTAAAACTTCTACGTGTTCTACAAGATGGAGAAGTTGAAAAAATTGGTCGGACTGAAAAAATTAGAGTTAATGTTCGAGTGATCTCTGCAACAAACAGAAATCTTGAAGATGAGGTTCGTGAAAAAAAATTCCGTGAAGATCTATTTTACCGATTGAATGTTGTGCCTATTCATGTACCGCCATTACGCGAAAGGAAAGAGGATATACATTACCTTATTGATTATTTCTTGAATGAGTTTTCGATTGACATGGGAAAAGAGATGCCGGCGATAAATGAAGAAGCGATAAAACTCTTAGTAGATTATGGATGGCCCGGTAATGTGCGCGAATTAAAAAATCTAATACAACGGTTACTTTTTTATGATGAAAAAATTGTTACTCCTCAATTGGTTCAAACTGCATTGGGTAAGAGAGCATCTCTTAGTGAGAATTATTTTGCCAATGACGGGTTAAGTTTTAAATCGCCTGATGGACCTCAGCCGCTAAAGCATATGGAAAAGATTTTCCGGGAAAAATATTTCAAGTATATTCGGTTGCAATCGGAGTCTGATGCCGATGCTGCCAAAAAACTTGGTCTCGCACCGCCGAACTATTACAGAATGTGTAAAGAGCTGAAATTGAAATAACCGTAAATATTATCTTATTAAGTCACCTTGCGCAGTTTATAGACTTGGCGCCTGCCTGCCGGTAGGCAAGCTCTTGGCGTTTTTCTTAGCGTGCTTGGCGTGAAAAAAAGAAACAAATTTCACGCAAAGACCGCCAAGATAACATGACTACAACAGGCCCGCTCCGCCGAAGCGGGAGCGAGGCGAGCAGGCGCGAAGGTCGCAAAGAAATGATAACTGAAAAACTTTCGTGCGTATGGTGTATTATTAAATTTTTTTCTAGACCGAACAAATCAGGATACGTTATTAAAATCATAACAGATCGTTATTATTCTAATAAGCGGAGTTATTTCCGGGTTTTAAGTTATCCTAATACTTTCCAATTTCGCACAGATTTCATTCTATTTTCTGGTACTCTTTTTGAAAAATATCATTGTCATCTTTAACCCAAAAGAGTTTTCTATGCTCCGATCAATTCTTACAATCGTTGTCGTTCTCCTAAATCTGATTTTTATTGATTGCGGTATCACATCAGCACAAACTGCAACGCTGGAACCAACTTTGAGTTTGGTTGAAGTTAATGGTATTAAGATTCCATATCAAAATGGATTTCCGCTTCCGACATTCGAAAAACAATATAGAGTTGAAATCAATCTTGCCGGCGATTGGAAGAAACAAAGATTTGCTGCAAATGATAATTTATCTTTAGCTAAGCGCGATTCTGAAGGTTTAGCTAACATTGTAACAGAAGCCGCCAACCGTCATCTTTCCACTTACGACGATGCATCATGGGAAACAAAAACAATTCCCGGCGTTGAGAACAAGATAAATACATTTCCAAAACCCCCGGAGTTTTATACAGACGGAATTTGGTATAGAAAGACTTTTAATGTTGATGCAGCAAATGCCGGCAAATTTGTTAAGCTGATCTTTTATTCCGTCAATTATATCTGCGATGTTTGGATCAACGATCAATATATTGGCTATCATGAAGGCGGTTATACACCCTTCGCATTTGATGTATCATCCAAACTCAATTATGGCGGAACAAATACAATTGCCGTGCGTGTGGATAATATTGCATGGGGCACACGTAATGATATTGTTCCATATACACAATGCGATTGGTTCAACTATTCCGGAATAATTCACGATGTTTATCTTGAAATAGCATTTCCAGTTTCCGTTATGAGAACGAATGTAATACCAAAAGACTTAAATGGGAACTTTGAAACTACCGTGGTCATCTTCAATAAAAAAACATCCCCCTCAAATGTAACCGCAACTGTTAGAGTTTATGAAGCATTGATAAATCAAAACAATATTCAATCGGAATTTGCTAAGGAAATCATTGGAAACGATGTTAGTTTAACCGGTATAACACAAAACGCAATCGTTGTTAGTAATGAAAATTCCGCTGTATGGAAAACAAATCTGAAAATGACAAATCCGAAACTGTGGAGTCCTAAACAGCCGAATCTTTATGTTGCAAAAATTACTCTTACTGAAAACGGGAGTGTTGTTGATGAATATTATACTCAATTTGGAATTAGAATAGTTGGAACAAATCAAGGTAAGTTCACTCTCAATGATAGGATAATGTTCTTACCCGGCGTTGCGCGTCATGAAGAACATCCGCTTTATGGAAGAAGTGTTCCGAAGGAAATCATCTATTCGGATCTAAACACAATAAAAAGTTTGAATGCTATATACCTGCGAACAGCGCATTATCCCAATCATCCTTATACATATTTAATTGCAGATAGATTAGGTCTTGCGATAATGGAGGAGATTCCTGTCTACTGGTTCGATACTCCCGAGTCTTTCAATATTCAGAACAACCAGCGTCATATTCATCAGCAAATGTTTAGAGAAATGGTTTTCAAAGATTATAACAGACCATCTGTAATTATGTGGAGTACTTCTAATGAATGTAAAGAAGAAGCCGGCAGATTGGTTTATCATAATGTTATTAAGCAGGATTATAAAACAAATTATAACGATGGAAGATTACTTACTCAATCGGCAGCAGCAGATAGACCGGGACCAAATGATCCCACAATGCCGCCTCTCGATGTTGCGGGATGGACACTCTATTATGGTATCTTCTACGGTTCCAGCGGAAGTTACTTTGGTCCAACATTTTCATTTTTAAATAACGCAAAAAATGCTAATCCTAATAAACCAATCATTGCAACCGAATATGGTTACTGGTCGTCAGAAAATGGATCAACTACAAATGAGCAATCAAATGTGTTGACCCAAACTTTCAATGCATTTAAACTTCATACTCCTTATGATGCGGCAGGTAACACAAACTCGAGCGGTTTTCTAATGGGAACGACCTGGTGGTGTGTTTTCGATTGGTATCAATATAAATCGAATGGATATCAAACAATGGGTTTGATCTCGATGGATCGCCAAACTGAAAAACCGGTTGCAGCAAATTTAAGAAGCACATACCTTCCGTATGCTGCTAAAGATGGATTAATAGTTAGTGTTGAAGAAAATCCAACAGAAAAATTGCCGACTGAATTTCGATTGGAACAGAACTACCCAAATCCGTTTAATCCCGGTACTGCTATCAGTTATCAGTTGGCGGTTGACAGTTATGTTACATTGATAGTTTACGATGCACTTGGAAGAAAATTGGCAACACTTGTTGATGCGAAACAACCGGCAGGGAAGTATAATTCTCAATTCTCAACCTTGCCTACCGGTAGGCAAGGTTCTCAATTCTCCAGCGGTGTATATTTTTACAAATTAACCACTGATAAATATTCCTTAACGAAGAAGATGCTATTTCTTAAATAAATTTTTCAGTGGGATGACGTGCAATTAACGTTCCCCCATGTCGTCATTTTATTAAAACCATCTTCTTAGTCTGTGTATAACTGCCGGCCAGAATTGAGTAGAAATAAATCCCGCTAGGTAAATTTGATCCATTAAAGTAAAGATTATAATTACCTGGTAGTTTTTCTTCGTTTATAAGAGTGACAACTTCTCTACCAACTATATCAAATACTTTTATAATAATATGACTTGTTTTAGGTATCGAATAATTTATGATAGTACTTGGATTAAATGGGTTGGGATAATTCTGAAATAATTCGAACGATGCCGGAATTTCTAAGTTAAAATTATCTACAGAGGTTGATACAACATTAATTTTATAATCGGGAGAAATAGAAACAATATCTAATCCTTGTTGGCCGATACCTTTCATTAAATAGTTACCGGGTTTTTGAATTGTGATGGAAAGCGTATCGCCGGTTAATTCTGGTTTGCAATTCGTATCGAGCGTTAGAAAATTTATGGATGATACATTCATCCTGCTTTTAACAAAATTTGCGAGTGGGATTTTTTTCTCTTTACCTATCTCAAAATTTATTTTGGAAAAATCCAGAGTGAGCCACTCAATATCTGAATAATTTGATGGGAGGTTGCTGTTAAACCAAGTTGTACGTTGGCTTATCCAATTCTTCAAGTAATTAATTTCTTCTTCGTAATTAGAAAAACGATTTTT
>Ga0082335_1007540_pt1 | contig 13058 bp, 8 predicted proteins | sample Subgrocontami58m_FD_72375 | JGI IMG/M metagenome (GOLD analysis project Ga0082335, IMG submission 72375) | Subsurface groundwater microbial communities from S. Glens Falls, New York, USA - GMW37 contaminated, 5.8 m (SPADES assembly) (version 2) ...
ATCAAATTATCCAACACATTTGTCATGAGCGCAAGTGTAATGTACTCACCACCATCCGTTACATATATCGAAGGATAACGTGTGCGCGCGAGCTTTCTGTAGCCAGGCGGTAGATACACAAAGACAGGGTGTGTTCGATGCAGCAGTTTACTTTTGATGCTAAGCGAATCAAGCCGCCCGTGTAGTACGTCTGTTCGATATTCAATTTCCTTCGGTGCACGATATTGCGGCATCCAGATTTCGGAATTCGGTCCATAGCCGCCCATTGCTTGTTGGTGATTGAGAGGATCGAGCATCCACGTTGAGTCAACGGTGACCTTGTATTCGAATCGCGCAGCCGGATGAATTGTTTTCGCGAGGAAGAAAAGATTCGTCTTCGGAATTCTCGTCATCGTGTCCATGGCGGGACTCCAGCCGTTGATGTCGCCAGGTACGCCGACGCGTTTTGCGTTGCCGAGATAGAGAAAATAAATCGTTGAGTCTTCAATGACAGCTCGTCCGTACGAACGTAGTCGTGCGACATAGTCTTCAACAAGATGGTTTTTCGCCAATGAATCATTGGTTGTATTAACTTGGCTCAAGAAATCATGAAATCGAATTCCAATAGCTTCGGTGGAGTTTCGCGGGTCTAAGCGTTGTGCTTTGGCGGTAAGTGTAGCGGTAAGCAATGAAGCAACGCTCAAGCATTTCAGCGTTGCGTTGAATTTTGCCGAAGGGGAGATTCGAAGTTTCATTTTTGCTTCGCTGGAGCGAAGAACCAGCGCAAAATGTACGGCAATTCGTTCCGCCATCTTCCCCAACTGTGGCCATCATGAAAATCTCTATATTCGAATGCGTATTCCTTTTGCCCTAAGATTTTTCTGAAGCTGCGGTTTGCCCGGTAGAAGTTTCCTTCGGTTGTCCCGGGAGGAAAGCCGCCGACATTTTTCTCATACGTCCCAACATCGGCATACACGCGAATTGGCTTGGCAGGAGACTGTTTGAACATTGTCAGCAGCGTATCATTGTTGAATGAGACGTAGCCGGATTGGCTTGCAGCAGTTGAGATCTGATTTGGATTGGTGAATGCAAGATACAGAGAAATCAACCCTCCGAACGATGCACCAACTGCATAGCGTGCAGTGCTTGTTTGGTTCGTTCTATACTTTTTGTCGATGAAAGGGATAAGCTCTGTCGAAAAAAACTTCACGTAGGTATCGTTCAAGCTATATTCCGTTGCACGGTTGCGAGTGCTTTCGGTTGGAGGAGCGACAAACACGCCTATGACAGGAGGGATTACTTTCGATGCGATCATGTTGTCAAGAATCGTTGGAGTCTTTGCGAAGTTCACGTAGTCCGGGCCGTCTTGAAAATAGACAACAGGATATTGTGCTCTGCCTGTGTCATAGCCGACGGGGAGATAGACAAAAACTTTGTGGCCGTAGCCGAGAACTTTGCTTGAATGACTGAGAGTCGTGAGCGTACCCTTTGGAGTTTTGTCCAGCTCTTTCAATTCAAGGGAGCGATTGAAGTCAGGCATTGTAAGCTCGGAGTGATCACCGTACCCGCCTGGACCAATTCCTTTGTTGAGTGGGTCGAGCATTTCCTGGTTGTTCACAATGAGTTTGTAATCGAGCCGGGCATCCTGTTCAAATGAGAGTTTGAGATAAAACAGATCCGTCTCCAGCAGTTTTCTCATTTTCAGTTTGAACGTCCAGCTCGTAAAGTCGCCATACACTTTTACCGAATCGGCAGAGCCTCGATAAAGAAACGTGACGTCATTTCTGTTCGAGTCAACAAATGGTATTCCTTGCTTCAACGCTTGTCGCCAGAAGAGAGAAAAGAGAGAATCTTTTTCAGTTGGGAAGATTGCCGATGTGTGTTGGTTGAGGAAATCATCGAAGGTGGAAAATATTGTCTGACTCTCAGTGCGCATTGAGCAGATGCAGAGAAGAGTCGCGGCGGCAAGATAGCAGGGAAAAGGTTTTTTCATGCGATGAACGTGTTAGTTGGTCGGTGAGCTGTTGAAGCAATATACAAACACACCCATGTGAATTGCAATCTCTTCATCGTCTCTGTGATGACTCTCGGGTGCGGGATTAGCATGATTGTTTGCGAGGGGAGCCCTTGTTGCACGTTCAAAAATCAAGAAGTATATTGAAAGAAACTTCTCACAAACAAAATACTCATGTCTTCACATTCGCTTGTTGTAGGAATAGCTGGCGGAACAAGCTCAGGCAAAACAACTGTCACGCGTGAAATCGCAGCGGCGCTCGGCGAAACAAACATCGCACTGCTTCAACATGACTCATACTACAAAGACTTGTCGCAGTTCGGCGGTAAGCAAGCGCACGAAATCAATTTCGATCATCCTGACGCGTACGATACGCAGCTTTTGATTCAACATATTAAGAATTTGAAAGAAGGGAAGACGGTTCATCAACCCGTGTACAGCTACACAACGTATCGCCGGACAGACGAAGAGAAAATTGTCGAGCCGAAACGCATCATCATCGTTGAGGGGATTCTTATTTTCTTCGAGCCTGAGCTGCGTGACATCATTGACGTGAAAGTCTTTGTTGATACCGATGATGATGAGCGCGTGCTGCGCCGCATTCGCCGCGACGTGCTTGAGCGTGGTCGCACGATTGAATCGGTGATGCGGCAATATATCAACACCGTGAAGCCGATGCATCTTGAGTTCGTTGAGCCGACGAAGCGTTGGGCTGACGTCATCATCCCTCGCGGAGGGGAAAACCGCGTAGCAATTGACCTTGTCGTTCGTATGTTGCGCACGCTCGACTTGACCTATTGACCTTACATTCTGAGTCCCAATGCTTTTCATCGGGACGAAGAATCTCGCGTTGAAATGCTTGTCTCAGATTCTTCACTCGCTCCGCTCGTTCAGAATTGGGGATTGCTTCCCACCGCCAAATTCGATATATTTTTGCAGATTTTTACAACAAGGAACGCATGTTAAAGACAAACCCGTCGTCAAGCACATCAACAATTCCGTCAGAGCAAGCTCTCTATCGCAAAACTGTTTTGGCAAATGGAATCCGCGTCGTCACGGAGAGAATTCCGTATGTACGCTCAGTATCGCTTGGAGTCTGGGCGAATGTCGGTTCACGTGATGAGGACGAGAAGCAAAATGGCATCACCCATTTTCTTGAGCACATGGTGTTCAAGGGGACGAAGAACCGGAGCGTTCGCGACATTGCGCAGAGTCTTGAGTCGCTCGGCGGCTACTTGAATGCGTTCACGACGAAGGAACAGACGTGTTTCTACGCTCGCGTGCTCGACATGCACGTTGAAGAAGCGATCGATGTTCTCGCCGACCTTGTGCAGAACGCATTGTTCAAGAAAGAGGAATTGGAGCGCGAGAAGCTTGTTGTTATTGAAGAGCTGAAGAATGCAGAAGACGATCCCGAAGACATCATCCACGATTATTTTGAGAAGGCGCTTTTCCCAACGCATTCGCTCGGCTATCCCATCATCGGCACGGAGCAAAACCTTCGCCGCTTCAAGCGGGACGATTTGCAATCTCACATTAGCTCGTACTATCATCCATCACGAATCGTTGTTGCGGCGGCGGGGAATATCAACCACGACGAGCTCGTAAGGTTAGTGGAAAAGTATCTGAAGAATCTCCCCTTGGAGGCGTATGCAGAACGAAGAACCCAAAGCCCGACGAACGTAGAACATAACACGTTAGCCGAATATCCCCGCCCCATCAATCAAGCACACATTTGTCTCGGAACAGTCGGTTACAGCATCAAGCACAATGACCGTTATCCCCTGATGGTCATGAACGCCTTGTTGGGTGAAGGCATGAGCTCACGCTTGTACCAAAACATCCGGGAGAAGTACGGCTTCGCGTACAGCGTGTACTCGTATACGAATTTAATGAGTGATACCGGTGTGTTCGGCGCATACATCGCAACAGACAAGAAGAACATTCAAAACTCAATCGAGCTGATTCACAAAGACCTAAGCAGGCTGAAGACGAAGGCTGTGTCGAAGGCAGAGCTCGAACGCACAAAGTCGCAAATCAAAGGCGTGATGATGCTTGGACTCGAAAACATGTCGGGCAGAATGATGCGGCTCGGCAGCAGCGAGTTGTATTTTGAATCGTTCACATCGCTTGATACGATTCTCAAAAAAGTTGATGCTGTAACCCCCGAATCAATTCAGCTTGTGGCGAACGATTTGTTCCAAGAGGAACGATTCTCGACCGTCATCGTTCGTCCGTCGTAACTCCATCCTGTATGATTAGCCTTGACCATCTCAATCCCAACTTGCTCAAAGCCGAATACGCGGTCCGCGGACCGATTGTTATTCGTGCCCAGCAACTTGAGGAGCAAGGTCGCAAAATCATTTATTGTAACATCGGCAACCCGCAGGCGCTGAAGCAGAAACCGCTCTCATATATTCGCCAAACGCTGAGCCTGCTTGAGTATCCCGAACTTTTGAGCAAGCCCGACGTGTCGAAGTTGTACCCAAAGGACATCGTCGAACGGGCGAGAATGATTTTGCAAAAGCATCCACACGGAACCGGAGCCTACTCGCAGAGCGCGGGCATTCCGTTCATCAGAAAAGCTGTCGCCGATTTTATCGCGAGGCGTGATGGAATTCCTACAAGCCGCGACCACGTCATCTTGACTGATGGCGCGAGTAAAGGCGTTCAAGCCTCCATCATGGCGTTGCTGAGGAAGCCGAATGACGGATTTATGATTCCAATTCCTCAGTATCCGCTGTACAGCGCAACGATCGCGCTGTATGGTGGGAAACAAATCGGCTATTATCTCGATGAGTCAACCAATTGGCAGTTGAATGAAGATGCGTTGGAAGAGAGTATCGCGAAGGCGAAGAGTGAAGGCGTTCATCCCGTTGCAATGGCTGTCATCAATCCCGGCAACCCGACGGGAAGTGTGCTGACGTACGAAAACATTCAGATGGTGATTCGTTTCGCCAAGCGACACGCTCTCTCCGTTATGGCAGATGAAGTATATCAGGAAAATGTGTACGACTTGCAGAGCAAGTTCTACTCGTTTGCGAAAGTCATGCACGACATGAACGAGCGGGACATTACGCTCTTTAGTTTTCATTCTGTGTCGAAAGGATTTCTCGGCGAGTGCGGTCACCGCGGTGGCTACATGGAGTTCCGCAACATTCCCGCCGATGTTCTTGCAGAGATGATCAAACAACAAAGCATCAGCTTGTGCGCGAACGTGAGCGGACAGATCAACACGTACTTAATGGTTGATCCACCAAAGCCCGGTGATGAGAGTTACGAGACGTACATGAGTGAGAAGAATGCAGTCCTCGCATCTCTCAAGAAGAAGTCGGAGATCTTGTACGAAAACATCAACAAGATTGAGGGAATGTCTATGGACATTCCGCAAGGTGCGATGTATGCGTTCGTGCGGTTCGAGTTGCCGACTGAACCGGGTGTTGATCTTGCGTTGATGAGTGCGGAGCAAAGAAGAAAGCACGAACAAGATCGCGATGAAGCGTATTGCATGAAGTTGTTGGAGGAAACGGGAATTTGTGTTGTGCCTGGTTCAGGGTTCGGACAGGAGCCGGGTACGTTTCATTTCCGCACAACATTCCTTCCGCCGCAGGATGAGATTGAGGAGTTGGTGAAGAAATTGGCAGCGTTTCATTTGGCATATACGCGTGCTCTCCTCAACCCTGAGCGGAGCGAAGGGTCTCGCGTTCAAATCAGAGAGTGAGATTCTTCGTCGCTTCGCTCCTCAGAATGTATTAAGGAAACTGAATGGCAAAGATTACAATAGACGGGAAGATATTTGAGGCTGACCCGAAGCGAACTATCATCGAAGCCGCACGAGAGAACGGCATCGAGATTCCGCACTTCTGCTGGCATCCGAGACTTTCTGTAGCCGGCAACTGCCGCATGTGTTTGGTTGAAGTAGAAAAGATGCCCAAGCTTGCGATTGCTTGCGCGATGCAAGTGATGGACGGAATGGTCGTGTACACGGCGAACCCGAAAGTAGTGAATGCGCGCGAAGCGGTGATGGAGTTTCTGCTCATCAACCATCCGCTCGACTGCCCGATTTGCGATGAAGCGGGAGAGTGCAAGCTGCAAGACTATGCCTACAACTACAGCGTTGGTTACAGTCGTTTTGAAGAGGACAAAGTTCACAAGCCGAAGCGAGTTGAGCTTGGGCCAAATGTTTTGCTCGACACAGAGCGCTGCATCATGTGCTCGCGTTGCGTCCGCTTCTGCGACGAGATTGCGCAAAAACCGCAGTTGACATTTACACAACGCGGAACGCATGTTGAGCTTACGACATTTCCCGGCGAGCAACTCGACAATCCGTACGCGATGAACACGATTGATATTTGCCCGGTCGGTGCGCTCACCTCGCGAGACTTCCGCTTCAAGGCTCGCGTGTGGGAAATGTCTTCGACGGAAACGATTTGTCCCGGTTGCTCACGCGGTTGCAATATGTATTCGTGGGTTCGCAACAACGAGATTCTTCGCCAGACTCCTCGTTTCAATCCTGAAGTGAATGATTTCTGGATGTGCGACGCAGGGAGGCTCGAATCATTCAAGCATGTGAACGTTGCAGACCGCATTAAAACACCGATGATGAAGAAGAATGATCTCTTGCTCGAAGTCGGTTGGGATGAGGCAATTGCAAAAGCAGCCGGCGAGCTGAAAGGATTCAAGAAATCTGAAATTGCCGTCATCGGCTCGGCGTACGATACGAACGAGGATAATTACCTCTTGCAGAAGTTTGCGACGGAAGTTCTGGGCACCAAGAACATCGCCTTTGTGCGTCATGTTGTTGTCGGCGATGAAGACAACATTTTGATTCGTGCAGACAAAACGCCGAACTCACTTGGCGCGGAGAAGGTTGGCATTCGTCCTCGAGAAGGCGGAATGAATTACGATGGCATCATCAAAGCAATCAAAGAAGGACACGTCAAGGCTCTCTTTGTCGTTGATGACAACATCGCTTCTGACCCGCATATAGCCAATGCGCTGCGCAAGCTGGAATTTCTTGTGGTCAACTTCTCATTTGAGAATGAAACAACTCGTATGGCGGACATCCTCTTTCCGACGTCAACATTTGCAGAAAAGAACGGAACGTTCACCAACTTCCAGGGCAGAGTTCAGCGCATTCGTCCTTCCGTTGCAACGCTGGATCAAGATCGCTCGCTCGATGGTTTTGCGATGAGCCGCCTCGATAAATTCGGAACGCAGTTCGACCGATGGGGCAAAGGTGCAAAGCGCGATGCTCGCCCGACGTGGAAGATCGTTGCGGGAATCGCATCACTTATGGGAGCGAAATACAAATATAACACGGCAGAAGATGTCTTCAACGAAATCGCCGCGAACATTGATGGCTTCAAAGGGATGACGTACCGAAAGATTGGAAACAAAGGCATGACGTTGAAGCAGAAAGAAACTGTAGCTGTTACAGCATAAGAGCCCTCTATGGAATTCGTAATCATCTCAACAATCAAAATCGTTCTCGTTCTGTTCGTCGGTGTGCTGCCGTTGGTCGCATACCTTGTGTACGCTGAAAGGAGAATCAGTGCGTTCATTCAGAACCGCATCGGTCCGAACCGGGTGGGATGGTGGGGCTTAATGCAGTCGCCTGCGGATGTTCTCAAACTTTTTATCAAAGAAGATATTGTTCCTGCAAAAGCGAACAAGTTCATTCATTCCCTTGCACCGGTCATTTCCATTACGGTTGCCCTCGTTACAATAGCCGTCGTCCCGTTCGGCAACACCATTGAGCTGTTCGGTCGTCAGATTAAGCTGATGATTGCTGATGTCAACATCGGCGTTCTCTACATTCTTGCACTCACTTCGCTCGGTGTCTATGGCATAACGCTGAGCGGGTGGTCATCGAACAACAAATACTCGCTGCTCGGAGGCTTGCGTTCATCGGCGCAAATGATCAGCTACGAACTTTCAATGGGCTTGTCCATCATTGGTGTGATTATGATTGCCGGAACTTTGCAGTTGGATAAGATTGTTGAGTCACAGGCGCACGCTCTGTGGTATATCTGGCGGACGCCGGTTGGTTTCATCACGTTTCTCGTGGCGTCGTTTGCAGAAACGAACCGGCTGCCGTTCGACTTGCCGGAAGCAGAACCGGAACTCGTTGGCGGCTACCACACAGAATACAGCGGCATGAAGTTTGGCGCATTCTTTCTTGCTGAGTATGCAAACATGATTACGTCGAGTGCGTTGATTGTTACCCTCTTTCTCGGCGGCTGGCAACTTCCCGGTTTACACACGCTCGGGCTTTCGCCGATATGGGAAAGCGTCTTGCAAGTTCTTACATTCATGATAAAGGTCGGCGGCATGTTGTTCTTTTATATCTGGATACGCTGGACGATTCCACGTTTCCGCTACGACCAACTGATGAACCTTGGCTGGAAGGTGATGTTGCCGCTCGCATTGCTGAACTTGTTTGTAACGGGCGTTTTGCATTTCACATTCCCGAGTATTTGGTAACTGCCAAAAGCAAAAGCTAAACCACGGATTTGCACAGATTACCACGGATGTGTTTTTGAAAATGCTTTTTGAAATCAGTAGCGTAAGAAGAAGCGTTCGAACTCAAAAAAATAATCTGTGAAAATCCGTGCTAATCTGTGGTCAAGCTTTTCTGCCTGAGTAAAGAATTTGTTTTTGGAGAAAGAAGAATGGCGATTTCGACAAACGGACATACGAAAGAAGCAAAGCAGGTACGCAGCAAGGACTTGACGTTTTTCCAGCGCACATACATTCCGGAAATCATGAAAGGAATGGTGCTGACGTTCAAGCAAATGTTGCGTCCGAAATTCACGCGACAGTATCCTGAAGAGCGGTTCAATCCACAGCCGTCGTATCGCGGTCGTCCGGTGTTGGTTGAGGAAGAAGGCGTTGAGCGGTGCGTTGCGTGCGGCTTGTGCGCCCGCGTCTGTCCCGCGTTAGCAATCGAAGTGCAAGCCTCTGAGACGGAGCTTGAGAAGGAACGTTACCCTGAGAAGTTTGAAATCAACATGTTGCGCTGCATCTTCTGCGGCTTCTGCGAGGAAGCGTGCCCTGAGGAAGCAATCGTCATGAGCGATGAGTACGAGCTGGTCTTTACGAATCTTGAAGAAGCCATTTATGGCAAAGACAAATTGCTTATGTCAACCGAGCGACTAAAGACACGACTGGAGTTTTTGCGGCAGGCACGCTGAGTTGATTGAATGTTATGATGAGGGAGCCTGAAGCCCCCTGATCTTCTTTTGGGAACGGTTCAGAGGTAAAGGTGAAAACATTTTTCTTGGTTTTGTTGACTCTCTTCGTCGTTCAGTTCTCGATTGCTCTTTCTGCTGAGAGAGACAAATACTCATCATACTGCAAAGTCAAAATCCTTGCACGGACTGCCGAGGATATTGCAGCCATACAGCAGCAAGGGATCGACCTGGATCATTACACGGGGAAGTTAGGCGAAGGCATCGAGGTCGTCATCAATCAGGATGCGATTGAGAAGTTGCAGATGATCGCAATGCCATACACTGTGCTTATCGCTGACATGGATGCATACTCCCGCGGTAGGACTCAATCGAGCGAACTTGAACTTGTTGAGAGCATGCGAATTCTCGAGCAGAACGGCATTCGCGAATTCAGATATGGCTCGATGGGCGGATACCTAACTTACGCAGAGATGGTCTTGCAGCTCGATTCGATGCGTCTGCGATATCCGAGCTTGATTACGGCAAAAGAATCCCTTGCTGTTACCGAGCAGGGAAGAATCATCTGGGGAGTTGAAATCTCAGATAACCCGGGCGTTCCCGAACCCGGAGAAGCAGTTGCACACTACGACGCGTTGCACCATGCACGCGAGCCTCAGTCCATGGCGACGATAATGTATTACATGTACTGGCTTCTCGATAACTACGGCACGAATCCAGAAGCGACATACCTCGTCAATAACCGCCGCATGTGTTTTGTTCCCATCGTCAATGTTGATGGGTATGTCTATAACCAAACGACCAATCCCAACGGCGGAGGAAGCTGGCGAAAGAATCGTCGGAACAACGGCAATGGGATCTTTGGTGTGGATCTCAACCGGAATTACAACTACCAGTGGGGCTATGATAACATCGGATCAAGCCCGACCCCTTCTTCGGATACCTATCGCGGACCCTCACCGCTCTCTGAACCTGAAGCAAGGGCAATCCGCAACTTCACAATGCGGAAGCTGCCTTCTATTGCAATGTCAGCGCACACTGTTGCCGGCAGGTACTTGAACCCCTACAGCTATAAGGATACCGTCGTCTCATACGAATACTATGCTGAGTTTGCCAGCGACTTCTCCGCGCAGAATAGATATCTCTATGGCACAGTGTTCCAAATGCTCTCGTACAACTCCAATGGCACAACGCGGGATTATCTCCATCATGATCTTGGCTGTTATTCATGGACGCCTGAATTCGGTGGGAGCGGGTTCTGGCCAGCGCGATCGGAAATTGTTCTGATTGCTCAAGAGAATCTTCTCGCCTGCAAGTACATGTCATGGGTTGCCGGAGGGTTTGCTGACTACCAGTCCTTCCAATTGGTTGGACGGCAATTTGCTCTTCGGGGAGACACGCTCCGCTTCAGCGTCACAGTGAAAAACAAGGGACTCACGCTCAATGCAAACTCGGTCAACGTTACAGTCCAGTCACTGTATCCGAATGCAACGCCGATCGTGACAAGCGCCTTGTATCCAGCAATCCCTCCCCGTCAATACTCGACAAACACACCACCATTTGCATTCAGGATCGAGCCTGCAGCCGCGACGTTGGATGAGATGAAGTTCGTTACCGTTACAACGCAGGATGGAATTGAAACAGCGCGGGATACGTTCTCAGTCATTGTCGGTTATCCGCGGGCACTCTTTGCGGAGAGTGGCGAGATGGGGATGGGCAATTGGACATCGAGCGGAACCGGAATCCTATGGGACACGACATTCGTTATGGCGTACAAGGGCGTTCGCTCTAGTGCAGATAGTCGGTACGGAAACGTCGCGAATAACACAAACAACACTCTAACACTGAGCAACTCAATTAATCTGACAGGCACAACAAATCCACGACTGGAGTTCTTTGCACGCTGGGCGAACGAAGCGAACACAGACTATGTCCGTCTGCAAGTCAGTACAAACAACGGAGCTTCCTGGGTGAACTTCGCCGGCAGGTACACAACTCTCGTCGGCGGACAGCCTGCGTACACTGCCAACAAGGGGACGTGGGCGTGGGAGTACATCAACCTTGCTGCGTATGTTGGTCAGCAGGTCAAGCTACGGTTCAATCTTGTAGCGGATGCAAGTCTGCGCGGTGATGGTTTTTATTTTGATGAAATGCGTGTCGTGGATTATCGCGACAGCGTGCTTGCTGCAGTCGGTGAGAGAACTTTGAATCCAACATCATTCAATCTTGAACAGAACTATCCGAATCCGTTCAATCCAGCAACAGAGATCAGATATCAGATGTCAGAGGTCAGCCACGTTACACTGAAGGTGTTTGATATCCTCGGTCGCGAAGTTGCAACGCTGGTGAACGAACAGAAATCGCCCGGCACATACACGGTGCAGTGGGATGCAACCGGCAATGCGAGTGGCGTGTACATCTATCGCTTGACTGCAGGCTCATACAGCTCAACTCGAAAGCTTCTTCTGTTGCGATGATCGTCAAATAAACGGACTCTTGAAAGAAATCCCGCTGAACAACGGCGGGATTTTTCTTTGGGATATGCTTGATTTTGCACTGCTTGGAAATCACTATGAATTTTGGTTAATTGTGACTGTTCTGTTCACACTTTCTTTTGTATCCCCCACTCAATGGATGCGTTCTGGTTTGAAATCTTTGGCGTACTTGTGCTGATTTTGTTGGTGGGATTTTTTTCCGCCAGCGAAGTTGCAGTACTTTCCACGCGCAAAAGCCGGATGCAGGAGCTTGCGGAGGACGGCAACCGTAAAGCGGCAACAGTCCTCAACTTTCAATCCAACCCGGAGCAGTTTCTCGCAACCATTCATGTTGGTGTAATATTCTCGCTTACACTCGCTTCCGGCATTGGCGGGGTGATGGGCTTCCAACATCTGGTGCCCGCGCTTGCTGCAAGCGAAACACGCTGGATAAGCGAAGGAAGCAACTGGATTACGCTCGGCATTATTGCCATCAGCATTGCATTCTTCGTCGTTGTGTTTGGAGAACTCGTGCCGAAATCCCTTGCACTACGATTTCCCGAGCGCATTGCATTGCAGGTTGCCCAACCTGTTCAGATCCTCGCGACTATCTTTCGATATCCTGTAAAGTTCTTGACAGGGGCGAGTAATCTCGCATTGGCTCCTTTCAAAGATCAAACGACATTCACCGAATCGAGAATCTCAGAAGAAGAGTTTAAGTTGATGTTGGAAGAGGGAACGAAGACCGGCGTCATCGACAAAACAGAACACGAGCTTATTGAAAGCATCTTCGAGTTCACCGACACAACGGCGAAGGAAGTCATGATTCCCCGTCCCGATGTTGTTGCGCTCAACATCAACACACCGCGGGAAGCTGCCGTTCGCAAAGTGTTGGAGGAAGGCTACTCACGCATGCCAGTGTACAAAGATACGATTGACAACATTGTCGGGATCATCTACACAAAAGATATTTTGGGCTTGATGGAGCACAAGAATCTCATCATCATTCAGGATATTCTGCGTCCGGCGTACTTCGTTCCTGAAACGAAGAAAATTAGTGCACTGATGCGAGAACTCCAGAAAAGCAAACATCACATGGCAGTGGTGATTGACGAGTTTGGCGGAACGGCGGGCATCATCACCATGGAAGACATCCTCGAAGAAATCGTCGGCGAAATACACGATGAGTATGATGAAGAAGTAAAAGATGTCGAGTCGTCGGCAGACGGCTCGTTCCTCGTCAATGCGAGAATGTCGATTCACGATTTCAACGAGCGTTTCAAAGTTGAGCTGCCGCAGACGGATGAGTACGATACGATGAGCGGGTTCTTGCACAAACAAACCGGGCGCATTCCCGAGCTGAACGAAGAGATTCGGTTTGAGAACTTAGTGATAACA
>Ga0082335_1007541_pt1 | contig 13057 bp, 15 predicted proteins | sample Subgrocontami58m_FD_72375 | JGI IMG/M metagenome (GOLD analysis project Ga0082335, IMG submission 72375) | Subsurface groundwater microbial communities from S. Glens Falls, New York, USA - GMW37 contaminated, 5.8 m (SPADES assembly) (version 2) ...
TTTCTTCAGGAGGCGATGAGAAAATCCCATTCCCCGGCGAGCGTGGAGCGCTCGGGACACTATTTTTTTGAAGAATTTTCGTACGACGATTCCGGGATTTTTGCGCTTCTTAAGTTTGCGGAATTTATGTCAAAATCTTCTCTACCGGTTTCGAAAATTATCGAGCCGTATATGCGGTTCGCTTCAACCGGTGAATTAAATTTTGAAGTGCGAGATAAGGCGGGCACGATAGCGCGAATCAAAAACCAGTACGCAAAAAATAAGAACGCTCGGATAAGCGCTATCGACGGCATCAACGTTGAATTTCCCGATTGGTGGTTTAATATCCGGCCGTCGAATACCGAGCCAGTTGTGCGGCTTGTCATCGAGGCCGATACCGAGGAGCTTCTCCAGCAAAAGAAGTCAGAAATCGAAAAGCTCCTCCGGTAGTCCCGAAAGGCATAGACGTCAAATGACGTCGCCCCGAACGCGCACGGCGCGTTTTAGGGAGCTTTTCGCTCGGTGATTATTTTATGAATCCGAGTTTCCGGCCGCAGTTCTTCCAGTGGTATATATAGCCGTCTTTGATCATGAGTGCTGCAAGGTCAATTTGGTGGAATGGGTTTTCGATATCGTAGCCGTCGAGTTCGTACTTTTTTGTGTATAGTTCGAACGTCGGGACTTTGAATTGGAGGATGCCCCAGGAGGCGCCGTTGTCGCCTTTGGCGTCCAATTTCCATTCTGATTCGCATCGGATAAGATCCCGAATGGTGCTCGGCGCAAGTCCAGCGTTTTCTGCGGCGTATTCGGCGTATCCTCGGATATCAGTCGGTTTCGGACTTCTGGCCACGACTGTCAGCGGAACCGGATGGCTGTATTCAAGCGTATCACCCCCTGTGGCTTCTTTTGCTTCTCCGGGTGTTAAGAACGTTACTACAAGTATGAATGCGGTAAGATATGCGCTAATATGAGTAGAGGTAGTCGTCCTCCCGCCCCCCTAGAGCGTCCGTGCCTAAAGCCTGTCGGGCTAGCCCGAGCGACTCGGTCGCCCTAGGGCTCGGCCGATTAAGGCGGACGCACGGACTAGCCCAGCGGAATCCGGTACCCCTGAATTAGCTTCAAATAAAAACCACGGCATACTAACCGTGACCTGCATCTAGTATACCCCCGTGGGAATAAAAAGTCAAGGTTTAAAACTGTTAAATTAACACTATGGATGTTCAATTTTGGCTTATATTAGCCATTTTAGCGCTCGGCTTCGGAGGGGTCTTTTGGTACCTTTCTCGCGGGAAAAAAGGGGATCCGGAGGAGGCCCAAAAAGCAGGAGCACTCATGGAGCGCCTTGGCCAGCTTTCAGAGCAGAATCGGGAACTACGGCACCTGATTGATACAAAACTAAGCGAGACGCACCGCTCAAACCAGGAACAACTGGGCAAAACAGCCGATCTGATTCAGGGGATTTCCGGGCAATCAGCCCGTCTTATCAGTGAAGTTACGGAGAAGCTGACCAAGCTCGATGAGACAAACCGACAGGTGGTAAACTTTTCAAGCCAGCTACAGAATCTTCAGGACATTTTAAAAAACCCAAAGCAGAGGGGAATACTCGGCGAGTATTATCTTGAGACCGTGCTCAAAAATGTGCTTCCGCCGGGTTCGTATAAAATGCAGTATCCATTTTCGGATAACGTGATTGTCGACGCGGTTGTTTTCGTTGATAAACGAATTATTCCCATCGATTCAAAATTTAGTTTGGAAAATTACAATAGGATACTTGAAGCAAAAGACGAAGGCGAGCGAAAGCGGTACGAAAGTGCATTTGTTCAGGACTTAAAAAACCGAATTGACGAAACGTCAAAATACGTAAAACCAGAAGAAGGTACCATGGATTTTGCTTTTATGTTTATTCCGTCTGAAGCCGTGTACTATGATTTACTTATCAACAAAGTAGGGGCAATAGGAGATGATACTCGTAATCTGATTCATTACGCGGGGCAAAAGCGAGTTATCATTGTGTCTCCCACCTCGTTTCTCGCATATCTTCAAACCGTGCTCCAGGGACTTAAAAATCAGAAAATTTCTGAACAAGCGCGCGAAATTATCGGGCAGGTTGAGAATCTGAAGAAGCACCTAGACGGATATAACACGTATTTTGATAAACTGGGAAAAAATCTCGGAACAACCGTGAGTATGTATAATCACGCATATAAAGAGTTTGGGAAAATAGACAAGGACTTCTTGAAGATAACAGGAGAAAAAATCGGGATAGAGGCGCGTGCGATTTCAGGCCCCGCAGAGAACGAATAGCATTCGGCGCTGGATTTATCCAGCACCTTCCCACCGGGTATTACACCCAGCGGGAAGGAATGTATCGTATCATTCATCCCTGCGTCAAAAACGCAGGGTATTTTGGAAGGTGCTGGATTTATTTCGAGGGTTGTGGTAGTTTGATTTCGGTATACATTAGGGAGGGCATATGCGACTCTTCAGTGGAGTTCTAGCAAGCATCGTCGTTTCTCTCCTACTTGGGTTCTTTCCATCAGTTGCCGAAGCCCAGCAAAATCTGTGCGTTCCGAATAGCGAATCCTATGACGCCAACGCGTGTTGGGAGTATGTCGGTATTCTTGAAGCGAGGAATGCGAATGCAAAACGTGATCTCGCAGCTTCTCGCCGCGAAATAGCTGCCGTTAAGTCCCAGCTCGCGGCCGCAGAAGCCCGCCACACGAGCACCTCGAACGGCCTTCAATGGGATATCGTGTCCGGCGCATTGACGATTCGGTCTCTTGAGACAACGGTCAAAGTCGTTTCGGAGGAGAAGGAAATCGCATGGGGGTATGTGGATGTGGTTTCGAAGGTACTTGCCGCGGCCATTGGACTTGCCATTCTCGGCGGGAGTATCGGGTTTTATTTCCTTCGAAAGTCAGTGTCTGATTACGATCGGTACGCGGTCGAAGTGCGGGATAAGAAGATTCGCGAGCTTGAGAACACGCTTTGCATCGAAGCTAACGCAAAGCTTGTGGCGCAAGGCGACGTAGCAACTCTTCGCCTAGAGCTGTTCCATAAGAAAGACGTAGCGGCTCTTCGCCTCGAATTGCTTCGTAAGAAATCGGATCTCGCGAAGGTAGGGAAAAGATACGCCGATCTCCTCAACTTTGTGAGGCAGGAAATGTCACGGTTTGTAGCGATTCGCGAAACGCTCTATCGAACACTCTCGCTTCTTCAGACGAACGGGAGTCGGCTCGGACAGCTTTCCAGTATCGCGCCTTCGAGCACAACTGTCTAAATCAAAGCGGCCTATGGCCGCATTTTTGTTGACAAAGATCGTTTTATTTTTTATTCTATATAGGTATGTGGGCTGTTATCAGAACCGGCGGAAAGCAGTATGTTGCGGCCCCCGGGAAAAAATTGAAAATCGAGAAAATTGATGCTGCCGAAGGCGGAAATTTTGTGTTCACCGAAATCCTCCTCACGGTCGACGATGCCGATAATATCATTATTGGGACTCCGATGGTTCCCGGAGCGTCGGTACATGCCAAGGTCCTCAAACAAGCACGCACAAGAAAAGTCATTGTGTTTAAATATCGTCCGAAAGCGCGGTGGCGCAAAAAAAGAGGCCACCGCCAGCACTATACGGAAGTTGAAATAATCGGAATAAATCCAGCACCTTCATCGTAGGGTATTAAACCCTGCGGGAAGGATCTATCGTACCATTCATCCCTGCGGTTCACCCAGCACCTTTTCTACAAACGGAGTCGTGTAGCGTGTAACGAGGGCGCCACCTCCCCACCTACTCATTTCTTATAGAAACCCGTCAGTAGAAAAGGTGCTGGGCAAGAGACCGCAGAGTATTTTGGAAGGTGCTGGATAAATACAAAATAATCCCCGCCTTCTGAAAGGCGGGGATTATTCATTCTCGGGTGATGTTTGCTGTTGGCGGTTTGAAAGGAGTTCTGTCAATTCTCTCATCGCATCCGGTGCGCGGGATCGGATAGGACCCCTTCCGGCAAGTGCAGAAATTTCCGATTCAAAGACAAACGTTCGTTTTCTTAGCTCTCCCCTCAGCCGTGCTTCACGGTTTATGCGGATAAGGTCAATATCGTACGTGCTAAGCGCCTTACGGATTTGCTCTGGCGTAGGATTATGATTTTCTGGGAGCCGCCGCAAATGCGCTCGGCGGCTGAAAAATAAGTGCTCCTCGCCCCCTCCTTGTTCCCCGCCTGATACCTCGCCCACGTTTTCGGTGCACCGGATTTCTCGCAGATGACTCAATATAACATTTAAAATAAAATTTCCTCTTTGTGAGAGAGTTATTCCTTGTCGGGTTTCCGTAGTTCTCAGCGAAAAGTATTCATCGAGCAAGGCGCGGTATTGATAATTCCCTATATTGACCGTTGCGATCGTATCTCTCCGATTTCTCGCATCCATTTCAAAAAGAATTGATTGAAATCCCCATTCTCGAAGTAGCGGATCTGTAATTTCGATGAGATCACCCCGGGGGCTTAAGAGGTGCGTGGTGTTGTCCCGTATTTCGTTTCGTATCCTTTCATTTATCTCGGCAAGCTGTCGAAGTATTTGATTTTCGTTCGTTGCCTCCGGTACCATGTGGGCGAGCGTCTGCCAATATTCATGATGTTCAAGTATACCTTCGTTTCTCCCGAGTTCGACTGTCTGTAATCTATCTCGGATAAAGAGCGCGAGTTCGTTTGGTGACTGAATACCGGTTTCTTCGACTGTTTCGCTAAATGGCAAGGCAAGAATTGCTCCCTGCATTCCTTCTCGTACTCCAAACAGTCCTTCTATCCGTAACTGTTCGGTAAGCCATTGGAAAAGCGGGCCCGGGTTAGAAAGAAGTGATGTTGGAAATGGAACTTCGGCATTATTTGTTACTGCGTCAAAAGTTCGGTGAAAATCCTGTCCCTGGTAGTAATCGGCAAGCGCATTAAAGCGCTCAGGATTGGCTTTTTTAAGCCCCTGGATTGATTGCGCTATTTTTTTATCGTCTTGAATTACATCCTCGCGTAGCCAAAAGGGAATAATATTGCGGTTTCGATACTGGGCTATGAAAAATAGTGTGCGTTGGATTTCCATAAGTCGTCTTAGAGTTTCATCACTTGTATCAAAGAGCGCGGCGATAAAATTTCGCGATTGCGCAGTGTCCGGCGTGAAGAATTTCTTACCTCCAAAGATTTCTCCGGTGACCCGCACCACGTCGGGATTCGCGCTTCTCAATCCGCCAAGCGCAAGATGATAGAGAAATTCCACAATGGATTTTCTGTCGCTGCATCGCTCAATCATTCGGCCAAGTATTTTTTCCGCGATCGGTCGGTAGAGTTCGCTTTCTGCGGCGATCGTGAGCCATGCTTCAAGATTTTCCGGTGTTGGCGGGAATTGCTTGAAGCGGACGCGGTCAAGGCCTCGCTCAAGATTCTCGATAAAATCCTCTGTTTTATAGCTTTTGACCTCACGGAGAATCTCGAGCGCATCAAATATCGCAGTCACATCGTGTGGGGTTTGTGCGATTTCTTCCGCAAGCGAATCAATAAGCTTTCTTCTTTCCGTTGACTTCGCTTGCTGGAATTGAATATTTAAATTCGCGGCTTGCGCAAGATGCGGCGTTGACAGGAATACCGATTCTTCCGCGGTCTCGGGCGGGCCCTCAAGAGGCGGTTCATTGTCAATTCGGGGAATATCAGGAAATACCTTTGGCTTTTCGTGTTTTGACATGTGAATTATTTTCTATTGTTGAGTGCGTTTCGAAGTGTTTGGTCGTCGGCGTATTCGAGTTCTGACCCGGCGGAAAGCCCGCGGCCAAGGCGCGTGACAACAAACGCGGGATGATGATCTTTTAGAGGCGCGAGAATCCGCTCAATATACATCGCGGTCATATCTCCTTCGGTGGTTGCGGATGTTGCAAGAATAATCTCGGCGTGGCCTTCCGCGGAAAGGGCACGCGAAATCCGCGCGTGAAGCTCACGCAAATGGATTCTTTTGGGCGAATCCGGATCAAGGGCCGAGATAACGCCTCCGAGAATGTGGTATCGGCCCGCAAACGCTCCAGTTTTTTCGATATTCTGCATGTCGGATTCTTTTTCCACCACGGCGATTGTTGCGTGGTCCCGCCTGGGATCACTGCAAAACGCACAGAGCGGCGCGTTTTTGTTCGCATCGGTCACTCGATAGCATTCGCCGCAAAAAATCACTTCTTTTTCAAGATCACTAAGCGTTTTTTTTATATGTGGGATAAGGGATTCGGTGTCTCGAAGGAGAAAAAATACGAATCGCGCGGCCTGTCTGGGCCCGATGCCGGGAAATTTCGCAAACGCATCGATAAGGTCCTGTACTGATTTTGGGTAGAGTGCAGTCATCGGCGTCAGACGGTTTCTCCGAAATGCTTGTCGAGCGATCGGAACGATACGGTTTCCTCGTTGAAATAGAGTTCAACTTTGCCTGTCGGGCCGTTGCGGTGTTTTTCAATGAGAATTTCTGCGATGTTTCGCTTATCCGAATTCTCGCGGACTTTGTCCTCACGGTAGATGAACATAACGACGTCCGCATCCTGTTCAATTGACCCTGATTCACGGAGGTCGGAGAGTTTTGGCCGTGAGGAGGGACCGCGCATTTCCACGGCGCGCGAAAGCTGGGAAACCGCAAGAACCGGGACGTTCAATTCTTTTGCCATTGCTTTGAGGGCCCGCGAAATTTCGGATACTTCCTGCACCCGTGATTCGATATTTCCCCGGCCCTGGATGAGCTGGAGGTAGTCAACCATGACAAGTCCAAGGTCGCGTTCGGACTGGAAGCGCCGCGCCTTTGCGCGAATATCCATGACAGTGGGCGATGGGGAGTCGTCAAGATACAAGGGCGCCTCCGCAAGGACGCTCATCGCATCCCGAATTCTCGAAAAATCATTTTCTTCTTCGCGCAGGCGTCCCGTTCGGAGGCGCCACAGATCCACGTTTGCCTCCGACGCAAGCAGGCGGTCGACAAGCTGTTCTTTTGACATCTCCAAGCTAAAAACCGCGACCGCGCGCTTGTGGTCAACCGCGATGTTTCTGCAGATATTTAATGCGAGCGATGTTTTTCCCAAGCTTGGGCGCGCCGCAAGGACGATTAAATCCGAACGTTGGAGGCCCGCAAGGTAATTGTCGAGATCGGGAAATCCGGTTGGAATTCCGTGCAGCGTGCCGTCGCCTTTCTGGAGCTGTTCGATTCTCTCCCACGCTTCGTCGAGCGCCGTATGCACGGCTTGGAATTCCTGTTTTATCGAACCGCGGGCAACGGCGAATATTCTTTGTTCAGCTTCGTCAATGATTTGGTCAACATCGTTCTCTTCCTTATAGCCGAGTTCCGCAATATGTTGGGACGCCTCGATAAGGTCGCGGAGCATTCTTTTTTTTCGTACGATTGAGGCGTAGTGCGCGACGTGGGAGGCGGTCGGAACCGTATTTACCAAGCTTGCGAGATAGCTCGATCCGCCGATTCCTTCGAGTTTCCCCTTTTCTTGAAGACGGTTTGTGACGCTCACGATGTCCACGGGTTCCCGTTTTTGAACGAGATCGAGTATCGCATCATAAATGTCACCGTGGGCCGGCTTATAGAAGTCCCGGGGGGCAAGAAAGTCCGCGACCTTAAAGATCGCGTCTTTATCGAGCATGAGAGAGCCGAGCGTAGACATTTCCGCCTCAATATTTTGGGGCGGCATGCGGATGTCCGGCGTCCGTTTTTCGGTGAATGTCATGGTTGTTGCCATAGGTTGGTCACTCAAGCATAGCGCGCCTGAAGATGTTTTCGCAATACGGGCTTTTGGCTCGTTCGTTGAAAACGTGTGGATAGGGGTGAGCGGAAGCGTACTGCAACGTTAAATTTTTTCGAGAATTGGGCTTTTCTCTGTATCGCGTACTCGGAATCCCATTTTTTCGATTTTCAAGCGAATTTCATCGGCCTCCTTCCATTTTTTCTCTTGTCGGCAGAGCTCCCGCGCCGCGACGAGTTTTTTTATACTTGCCGGCAGAACGATTTTCTTTATGTCCGAAAGACCGATGCCAAGAACCGTGTCGAACGAATACGCAATTCTTAGCACAGCCAAAGGATTGAAACGGTCGGGCGCCGCATTGTAGGCGTGCATAATACTCCAAAATATCGCAAGTGCACCCGCCGTATCAAGGTCATCTGACACGGCATTCTCAAATTCTTTTTTATATTTTTCCAGTATTTTTTGTTTGCCGCTTTTTCGTTGCCGACGCTTTGCGGAAAGGAGTGTGCGGATAAATCCTCGCAAGCGATCGAGCGATTGTTCGGCTCCCGAAAGCGACTCCCAGGTAAAATTAATTCTTGAACGGTAGTGCGATGTAAGAATGAGATAGCGGTAGCTCAAGGGATCAAATCCTTTTTTCTCAATATCACGAAGCGTATAAAAATTCCCAAGAGATTTTGCCATTTTTTTTCCGTCGACAAGAAGATGTTCTCCATGAATCCAGTAATGCACGAATTTCTTTTTTGTTACTGCCTCGGATTGAGCTGCTTCGTTTTCGTGATGCGGAAAAATAAGATCAATGCCTCCCGTGTGAATATCGAATGATTCCCCAAGATATTTCATGGATATTGCTGAACACTCGATATGCCATCCTGGTCTTCCTTCGCCAAAAGGAGATTGCCAAGACGGTTCTCCTTCTTTTTTAGTTTTCCAAAGTACAAAATCCTGCACTTCATCTTTTGAATACTCATCGGCATCAACACGGGCCCCGGCCTTCAGCCCCTTTTGATCAAGATGTGCGATACGTCCGTATTGCTTGAATTTTGAAATATCAAAATATACTGAGCTCGCTTTCTCATATGCGGTTCCGTTCCTAATAAGCTGCGAAATCAGCTTTATCATTTCTGGTATGTGTTCGGTCGCGCGGGCAAGTTTCGTCGGCGGTTTTATTGAGAGTTTTTTGATATCATCCCGAAACCACGTTTCATATTGACGCGTAAAATCTTTCAGTGACATCCCCGCGGCTTTTGAGGCCTTGATTGTTTTATCGTCAATATCGGTAGTGTTCATAATATGACGCACGTTAAACCCCCTATATTCAAGCGTTTTCCGGAGTACGTCCTGAAAAATATATGTACGGAGATTCCCGATGTGCGCGAAGTTATATACCGTGGGCCCGCACGTATACAGACCGACCCGTCCTTTTCGGATGGGTTTAAAATTTTCGATTTTCCGCGTGAGCGTGTTGTAGAGTCGGATCATATCGGCCGTTTATACCAGTTTCCGCCATTTAAGCGCAAGGTAGATCGCCACAGTCGCGATGATCATAAATCCGATGACAATCCAAAATGCGATTGGATGCTCGGCAAAGGGGATATTCACCACATTCATCCCGTAAATATTTGCAACTACGGTCGGGATAAAGGTTATGAAGGCAAGGATGGTAAATACCCGCATGATCTCGTTTGTCTTTCTCGCGAGTTGAGAGGACGTCGTGTCATAGAGCGCATCAAGCGCTTCTTTATGGTTTTCCAGAAGATTCGCAACGCGGTTGTATTCCGAAAGAAGCGCCTTGAGAAACGGGTGCGACTCGACGCCGTAGAGTTCCGGACCTTCCTCGAGAAGGGATTCGAGCGTCATTCGCTGGGGCTTTACGGCTCGCGAAAAATCAAGCACGTCTCTTTTAAGAATCGTGATATCAGTAAGGATTTCTTTTTCCCGTCCGGCGAATACTTCTTCTTCGGCTTTGTCGATTTCGGTTTGGATCTGGTCAAGCTCGATGAGTATTCCGGAAAATATCCGTTTGAGAATATAGTACAAAAGATGAGCGGGCGACCTGCCGTATTTTTCAGCTGCACCGCCGTTGCTCTCTAAGCCGTGCGAGGCACGGCCGAGCAATAGGCCGCCACATTCGGCCCAGATTTCTTCAAGCTCGGGGATATGCTCGTATTGAACCGTTATCACTGTTTTTTTTCGAAGTATAAAATCGATCTCCCGCGTGTTTACCTTATTTTTGTCCGATACGAGAATGGGGAAATGCATAACCAAATAGAGTTCGCGTTCATAATTCTCTGTAAACGGACGGATCGTCGGCGTTCGCAGATCTTCAAGAATAAGCGGGTGCATATCCGGAAATTGGGATCGGAGCGTGTTGATATCGTCTTTTGTCGGGCGCGTGATCGATATCCACGAAGTATTTTTGATTTGGAGTTCCTTGATCATTACACATAGTATATCACCTCAGAGATTGCGAGAAAAGGAAAATTCCGGTATAATTATGGGGAAAAATTGAATATATGACACTCTATACACAAAGATCGCGGAATATCGTAAAAACATGGCTTCTTATGTCGGTTTTTTTCGGCATTGTCATCGGGGTTGGTTGGGTGATAGCGCAAGTATACCAAAGCCCCGGGATCCTCTATGTCGCTGTGTTCTTCAGTATTTTTATGAATGTTGTGAGTTACTGGTTTTCCGATAAAATTGTTTTGGCTCTGCACCGCGCCAAGCCCGTGGACTTTAAAGAAAATCCCGAGCTTTACCGGATTCTTGAAAATATTTCGATTACCGCGGGTCTTCCCATGCCGAGGTTTTATATAATAGAAGACCATGCGCCCAACGCATTTGCAACAGGCCGGAACGCGAAGCATGCGGTTATTGTCGTAACAACCGGACTTTTGGAGATTCTTGACCGCTCGGAGCTTGAGGGAGTGCTCGCGCACGAGCTTTCCCATATCGGAAACCGCGATATGCTGGTTTCTACGGTCGCCGTCGTCCTTGTTGGTTTTATCGCGGTATTGTCAGATATGTTCACGCGCTCCATGTTGTTTCGAGGTCTTGGCGGCGATAACGATCGGGGGCGCGCCGGAGGGATTATACTCATCGTGGGCCTCATTCTTTCAATCCTTGCGCCAATAGTTGCCCAGCTCCTGCATTTTGCGATTTCACGGAGGCGAGAATTTCTTGCGGACGCATCGGGCGCACTCCTTACGCGCTATCCCGAAGGACTTGCGTCTGCGTTGAAAAAAATCAGCGCATACTCCCGGCCGCTTCGAACTGCGTCAAACGCAACCGCGCATCTATTTTTGGAAAATCCATTTGGCGCGGATCGGGACATGGGAAAAAAGACGCCGTGGATCGTGCGGATATTCTCAACCCATCCTCCGGTTGAGGAAAGAATTAAGGCATTACAAAGCAGTCGGAGCTAACTTCATGCGATAGCGTGAACACATCTTGGACAACAGAAGGGAACAATGGTCCATTTTAGTTATTCTCAAGTTCTTAAGAACTTGAGAATAAGATGATATGAAAAAATTTAGACAACTTGAGGCAATTGTAAAAGGATTTTCAAATCACAGGCGTATTGAAATTCTTACTCTGCTTGAAAAAACACCGAATCTTTCGCTTTCCGAAATTTCAGAGGTGCTGGGAGTCAATTTCAAAACCGTAGCAGAGCACACGCGCCGTCTCACGATTGCTGGCTTAGTAATGAAATGGAATGTCGGTGCTGCAGTGCACCATGCCGTAGCGCCCGTTGGTCGTGTTGTTCTCAAGTTCTTAAGAACATTAGAATAAAGTATGAAGTGAGAATATTGGGATAAAAATAGTGTGGAATTGTAGGGACATTATTGGGTTTCAAGTCGGCGTAAAAATTCTACTAGAAAATAGCAAAAAATTTAATATGACAGAGGAAATAAGGCTTCAGGTTGGGGTTAAGATTTTACTGAAGAATAGAGAGGAGTAACATGCGGCTTCTTATTGCAACGACAAATCCCGCAAAATTCGATGAGGCCCGCAATGTTCTTGAGCCAATTGGATTCGAGTGCATGGGACTTAAAGATTTTTCCGGCGCGAAACCAATTTCGGAAACAGGAGACACGTTCGAAGAAAATGCCGTTTTAAAGGCAAAAGGATATTTTTCCCAAATAGGAATCCCATGCATTGCGGATGATGGGGGACTCGAGGTAGATTATCTCGGAGGGAAACCCGGAGTTCATTCTCACCGATGGCTAGACCGGCGGGACGCCCAAGGGCTCGGCCGCGAAGCAAGCGACAAGGAACTTGCCGAGGCGGTTCTTGCTGGACTCCAGGGCGTTCCAGAAGAAAAGCGCACTGCGCGCCTTGGCAGCTCAATCGCATTTTGGGATGGCGAGCATCTATTGCTCCGCGAAACCTGGATCAACGGATACATCGCGGAAAAAATTCTCGGCGACATTACGCCGGGATTTCCGTATCGTTCCATCTTTATAATTCCGAAATTCGGCAAGCCCTATAGCGAGCTTACCGATGAAGAACACGAGCAAGTGAATTTCCGAAGGAAGAATTTATATGCAATGAAAGACGAGATTGCAAAGATACTGTCCATGAGATAGCGCAACATGGGAATGGAGGAGTCGCATAGCGGTCTATTGCACACGCTTGGAAAGCGTGCAACCCTTTATCGGGTTCGTGGGTTCGAATCCCACCTCCTCCGCTCAGAAGAAAATAATTGTCGGGAGAAAGCAGGTTTACCTTTACGGGTATCACAGGTTCGCCTGCCTGCGCAGGCAGGAATCCTCTCGCCTCCGCCAGTAGTTTTGAAAAATGCCGATGAAAATACCTTTGATTTATGGCATTTTATAAAAACGAAATTATCAAAAATCATTGAACCCTGAAGGGATTCGAACTATGGAAAATCTCAAACCAAAAATAGAACAAATGGTGCAGACTCCCGAAAGTGTCGAGAGGCAAAAATTGATGGAGGATTTCTATAAAAAGTATTTTGAAACACCGACGGAAGATGTTGGAAAAATTTCACTTGGGAAATTAAAAGAACTGAAAGAAAAAGGAGTATCTACAGAGCAATTTCTAGATTACCTTTGCCAAAATCATGGATTTTTACTTCACGGCTCAATTCGTGAAATACAAGGTAACAAATTAGAATCTCGATACAAGAAAATTTTTGTCTCAAATAAATCTGCAATCGCAATAATGAGATCTTTATATTCTAGGTAATTATACGGTTTCGTAACCACTGATGATATACTTCATCAATGGTTATGCTGAAAAATGTTGAAAATCGATGTCTGACGTCTTTTTTGCTTGGAAGGAAGTGCGTATTCTGCGGAC
>Ga0082335_1007543_pt1 | contig 13055 bp, 10 predicted proteins | sample Subgrocontami58m_FD_72375 | JGI IMG/M metagenome (GOLD analysis project Ga0082335, IMG submission 72375) | Subsurface groundwater microbial communities from S. Glens Falls, New York, USA - GMW37 contaminated, 5.8 m (SPADES assembly) (version 2) ...
TCAAATTTCAATCGACGCATCGCCTCGTCGCTACGGCCGCTAATCGCGGCCTTCGCTAAACCTTAATTTTTCTTTACGATTCGTAAATAGTCCAACGGTTTATCTTTGGAAATTTTCGCAGGAAGGGGAAAAGGGGGAAACGGGCAACTAGTGGCACTCCCCATTATTTTAAAGAATATTTACATATTTTATAGTTCACCATAATTAGCTTGTTACAACAACCTAATCACCACAATAGATAGTTGTGGACCACAGTTGTGGTAGGTGTGGGTAAAACCCACAAATTGTGGTGTTGTGGTAAGTTGTGGTGCCCCGCAAACCCATACCCCCTTGTCGGCGGGGTTTCTATTATCTTTTATCTTTCGTTAAGTTTTATCTTAATCTTTAGGGTTTCGCGCCCTTCTGTTAGTCGGTCGCTCAACGGGCGGTTCCCACCTGCCTCGGGGGGTGCCGGAGGGGGCTCGCTTTCTAACACTGCTTCGCAAGTAGTTTTTTGTAAACTCCGATCTTCTTTTAGTACCCTCCTTTAAAAAAGTTCCTCTTCGCCGCTCGCCCCCCGCGCCTTTCTGAATTCCGTTACTTTTATCTGGCAATTTATATTTTCCTTTTAGGGGAATGCATATTTTTGAAGTGCGGCGCGTGATAGCGGCTTTTCAAGCCGCCTGCCTTGTCCGCCAAAGGCGGACTGCGGCCCCCCGGGGCGCTGCTGCGCCCTTTTTTTCGGTTTTTCCGGCGGGTTTGCGGGGCAAGAAAACAAAAAAGTTGCACCGGATTATCCTTAAGCATATACTTATTTTATGGATAATCTGCCCAAAGATCCACCTGATGAGAATAAAACCTCTGCCTCGCCGGCAGGCGGGCCTCCACCTTTTGGAGCTAGCTTTAATCCCCATACTAATCCTGTAGATCCGGATAATCCTTACCAAACTTCTGTAACCCCGCCACCTCCTCAAAACCCTGTTTCTTCAGTCCCTAATCCCCCCGCTTCGCCGACTCAGCGAGGCGAGCCAAATTCACCTGATGGCCCTGAAGAAATTAAACATGATAATTATTCAGAGGTAGCTCAAAGTAAACCAAGAGATGAGCATGGTAGATTTAAGAGCGAAAGCTCGCAAGCTCCGCTTATCCCTGAACACCCTGACCAAAATCCTACACCTCCTACCTCCCAAACTACCCCAACGACTCCTAATCCTTCTCCTCTCCCTCCACCCATCACCATCACAGAAAATACTAAATATTCTGAGAAAAAAGATCCCCCTTTATTTAATTTTAATGCTTCCTTTACTAATCCTGTAACTTATTTTAAAAATTGGGTAGCTAGATTCCTTAAAAACCAGGATATAGATTTAAGATTAAGAATTAAACCCTTTGCTACCATTGGGCTGATTATAGCCTTTGGTATTGTTGGAGGAACCACATTTTCCATTGGCAGGTATTTATTCCCAAACTCATCCCCAATCCTTCATAGGCAGGTAGTTTATCCTGGAATAGTCCAAAAAGGAGCAGACGGGCAGTATTTCTTAATGTCTGCTGATTCAACTTTATGGAAACTTAAACCTAAAATAAATAATATTAAACTCTCTGATTTAGTAGATAAAAAAGTAGTTGTGACGGGTAATTTAACTTCAGAAAGAAACCTTATTGAAGTATCAGAAGTAATTGTCTCTGAAACTAATCCTCAACCTTTAACTCCTATTCCTACTTCAACTCCTACCCCTGATATCCCTGATCAAGACCTCCTTCCTAAACTTTATTCAAATATTACCTGGGAAACAAACCAAAAGAAAATTTTAACTTTCACTTCAGGTAGAAGAAGGATTGAACAAGAAGGAGTATATTTAGAATCTGCTCAGGTTTCTAACCTCCCTCAAGACTTTATAAATTATTATACCCAAGAACTTAAAGCAAAAGGCTTTAAAGAAACCTTAAACTCCACTGATCCAGATGGAACTATGGTCACTTACTCCAAAGATGAACTCTTCTTAACCTTTGGTGTTAAAAATGTTTATTCCGGTTCTGGAGATAATAAAAAGATAACTGGATACAGGGCATATATTGAACATAACTAGAAAAATGAGCAAATTAATTACTGTTTCAGAAAATCTATTAAAAGATATTCTGCCCTATGTTAAAAATACTCCTTTAGAGAAAAAGATTAAAGGTTTATTAGAAAATACAAGTAAGTATCAAACACAAAATATTAGTTATTTTCCAAAGAAAGCTAAAGTAGAAAGAATAGTAGATGGAGACACTGTCATTCTGTCAAACGGAAATGTTGTCCGTTATGTTGGAATTACTGCCCCTGAAAATAATGAACCTTTTGAAAAGGAATCCTCCGAAGAAAACAGAAAATTGGTTGAAGGGAAAACAGTAAATCTTGAATATGATAATTACAAAGCAGACAAATTCGGCAGAATCCTGGCTTATCTGATCGTTGATGAAAAAAATATTTCTGTGGAAATGACGAGAAAGGGTTTAGCACAAGTAGTTATTTATCAAAAGAAAAAGCCTTTTATCTTTATTAATCAGCTACTGAAAGCTCAAGATGAGGCAAAGAAAAATAAAAGAGGCATTTGGAGTAAATAATGTATACTTAAATTATGCCAGATGATCCTAATCAACCAGTTCCACCACCTTCTGAATCACCCCCATCTCCCATATCTTCCGAATCTCCCACTAATCCTCCTTTACCCGCCGAAGCTCCTGCGAAGGAGGGCCAAACTCCAGTAGATAATCCTCCTTCAGAACCAGAACCTACACCAGTTTCTGAAACCCCACCAGCAGAAGTTATCCCCCCACCTACCCAATCTCCCGAACCTCCTTTACCCTCCGCAGCTTTAGCACAGGAGGGCCAACCCCAAATAATTGAAAAAGAAATTATTAAAGAAGTACCTGTGGAGGTAATAAAAGAGGTGATCAAAGAAGTCCCAGTGGAAGTAATTAAAGAGGTAATAAAGGAAGTTCCTAAAGAAGTGATTAGAGAAGTACCTGTGGTTGATCAAAATGAAGTCCAAAGACAAGTAGAAGAAAAGTTGCAAGAAAGGTTAAGATCCCAGGATCAAGCCAGAAGAAAACTGGCATATCAAGCAAAAGCTAAAAAGAAAGAGGATAACTTAAATAAAATCTTAGAATATGTCAAAGTTAAACAAACAGTCACCACTTCTGATATTAAATCTTTACTTAATATCTCCTCATCTACAGCAGGAAAATATTTAAAAGAGCTAGTTAATAGAGGATTACTTAAAAAAGAGTACAAAGGCAACAAAGCTCAATACTCTTAAAAGAGTAGGCATTTGGAGTTTGTAATAGCAAAATGAAAATAAAAGATTTACCAAAAGTTGATAGGCCACGCGAGAAATTAATTAAGTATGGCCCAGGTAAACTTTCTGATTCAGAGTTATTAGCAATTCTTCTTAGAACAGGCACTAAAAATTTAAATGTAGTTGAGCTATCTAAAAAAATCTTAAGCAGTATCACTAAAAAAGGAATCATTGATGTTGATTATGAAATGTTATCAAAGGTTCATGGTTTAGGACCCGCTAAAGCTTGTGAAATTGTGGCATGTTTTGAATTGGGTAGAAGATTATTACAAAATAAAAAATCTACTTTAATCCTTTCTCCAAAAGATGTTTGGGAGGAAATGAAGGATATCCGTGATAATAAAAAAGAGCATTTTGTAATATTCTTTCTAGATACAAGAAACCAGGAAATTTCAAGAGAAATTATTTCCGTGGGATCACTAAATGCTAATTTAGTACATCCTAGGGAGGTTTTTGAGCCAGCCGTTAGAAACTTAGCAGCTCAGATAATTGTTGCGCATAATCATCCTTCAGGAGATACAGAACCTTCAAAAGAAGATTTAGAAATCACACAAAAATTAGTAGAAGCTGGTGATATATTAGGTATTGAAATAATAGATCATATTATAGTTGCTAAGGATTATTATTTGAGTCTAAAAGAACAAGGGTTTCTATAGATAACAATCTCCTAATTTGAATCAGTTAATTTAACAACAATTAAATTAATCTGATTTTTTAAACTAGTTCTAATCTCACATTCCCAAGCGGTTATTATTTTCCACCCAAGTTTATTTAATTCCTCACTGTTTTTAATATCTCTCTCTTTATTATTAATTATTTTCGTAGACCAAAACTTTTTATTGGATCCTGGAATATGATCAACTTTACAACCGTGTCCATGCCAAAAACATCCATGAACAAAAATTGCAAGTTTTTTAGAGAGGAAGGTGATATCAGGTTTACCTGGTAGGGAATAATGGATTCTATATCTTAGACCTAATTTATAGAGTTCTTTTCTAATTAAGAGTTCTGGTTGAGTGTTTTTTGCCCTAATTAGGGACATGTTTCTACTTCTTGTCTCTTTGCTTATCTTATCCATACAATATGGCCATTAATACCATTTTTCTCAAATACTCCCAAAACTTCCGTACAAAACTTAATTAACTCTCCGTTATTTTCTGCCTTAGCTAGTTCGTATAATCTTATAAAAGCTTTCTTTCCTGTTTCGGTTTGCTTAAATATTTTTTTTAGGTTATTGTGCATACCACAAATAGTCTGTCCATTTTCTAAGGTTGCCTTTCCTCCCAGTTCCTTTGGTTTAATATGGTCAGCATGGATAGTAACTCCTTCTTTTGCTCCTTTGCCATCAAAAACACATCGGTAATTATCCCTTTTGAAGATTGCTTGTTTTAATGCAGGCGTAAAATCTTCAAGCTCTCTCTGTTTAACCAACGAAGGATCATATCGGTATATTCCATTACCTTCTTTGACAAGATAACCCTCTTGGTGTAATTTTCTTATTCCTCTGTCTGGATCTCTAAATTTTCTTCCTGTCCTTTTTTGAAATTCTGAAGTAGCCCAATCTACAATTTCTGGATGCGCAATATCGCGGTTAGGATTCTTTTTGAAAAACTCCATGAGTAATGCGCTCTGGGATATTTCTTCCTTGCTGTTCTGATCTGTCTTTTGATCTGCCATTTTCAACCTCCTTTCCTGCTATTTTAATATCTTGTAATTTTTTTGCAATAGCTTTAGCAACTGCTGTTACTGCTGGTACTACAACTGAATTACCCATTTGGCGGTACATCTGGGTACGGGACACAGGAATAATAAAATCTTTATCAAAACCCATTATAGCTTTACATTCATTTGCTGTAAATAGACGGATACCAGTTGGGCCATCCTTAACAAAAGTGCTTGTGAGGCGTTGTATTTTATGATAGGTAGATACTAAAGTTTTAACTTGTACTTTTGAATTCTTGTCAACGAGTATAGGTCTTCCATCATCTATTTTAAATAAGTATGAATTCTGAAGATGCTCAGATATTGAATACCCTTCTACATTTTCCTCAAGATAATCACATACATAAGCCTTTTTGGCCGTACCTTCTGGGAATTGGAATTCAATATCATCAGCTAAATCTTTTCTGAAACCTACTATGTATATCCTTTTCCTTTGCTGTGGAACACCGAAATCTCCACCATTTAAAATTTTATGGAATACTTTATAGCCAATATCCTCAAGAGCTCCTAGTATCACCTTAAATGTTTTTCCATCATCATGAGTTGTTAATCCAGGAACATTCTCTAATAGAAAAGCTTTCGCTCCTAATCCATTTTTTTTATGTTTTAAAACCCTAAGGATGTCATAAAAAAGCGTACCTTGTGTAGCATGCATAAACCCTTGGCGTTTACCGATAGAACTAAATGGTTGGCAAGGAAAACCGGCTACTAGAATGTCAAAATCTGTAATGTCCTTCTCATCTATTTTTGTTATATCGCCATGGGGAAGTTCTCCAAAATTTGCTTGATAAGTCTTTTGGCAGGCTGAATCCCATTCTGAGGAAAAAACACACTCTCCACCAGCTTTTTCAAAAGCTATTCTTGTACCGCCAATTCCTGCGAACAGATCTATAAATGTAAATTTACGCTTTGTAGGTGAATTCCCGTTGGATAATTCTGGAAAAAGAGTCGGTCTATGAATTATTTTTATCACAGATGGTTTTTTCATATCAATTTAAGTATAAAAATCTTCCGATAAAGGTATTACGGTTGTTGATACCTTTTCATCTGTTGATCCTTTCATACCTTCCTGAAAAATTACTGAATCATATCCCTCGGCCAATAATTTCGCTTTATAGCTGTCCGCTATATCCCGATAATACGCCCCTAAGTTTTGACCCGATGAAGGCGGGCCGAAGGTTTTAAATATATTATTTTTGAGGGCTTTCAGACTCCTAAATTTTTTGGGATTGGTTAGAGTAAAATCTTTTTGTATTATGATTTTGCCATAGGAACCTGCCACTTCTTCGTTATCACTAAATGAGGGACCTAAAAATTCAACAGGTCCCGCGCCTGGATGATAACCGATACCCTCCTTAATCGGCTGTAATTTAAAATTAGGATTATCCGTGCCGTGATATAGTTTCATATAAGAATTACTAATTCCCTCATAGATTATTCTTTTCTTAATAATACTACAAATTTTCAGAAATAGTTTACAGCACGGAATCAGTCAAACAAAAAATGCAAACACAATCTCAAGAACTGGATATACAATTTCAGGCTTTGATGCAAAAATCATTTTTGCGAAATTAATCCGAATTTCCATACCTAAACTATATAACACAGCAATGCGAATAATCCTCTAAATAAATATCAGGAGAAAGTTTAGCTGATATAATACAAGTTACTTATATGGATACTCAAACTAACAAAATTTTCAAATTTAGTGATCCTAGGCAACTAAGAATCCATGAAAGATTAATGCGAGTAGGACCAGGTCCTGCCTCATTTTATAGGGATGCCTGTTCCTTAATGGAGAATAATATCAATTTGGAATCTAAAACCCATCTAATCGCTCATCTTTTGAGGGAGATAGAGAGTTCTTTAAGATCAGTCATGAAGCCATTTGATTATATGCCTCCTGAAAAATGCGAAAAATGTGGTAATCGTCCAGAAGGTCACAGGACTGAGATTAAATCTATTATAACTTTATATGATTTAGAAAAATCTGGAGATGTTGCGAAATTATGGCTACAACTAGCTGATCAACAAACACAAATTGGATTAGCTAGACGGGCTCATAGGAATGCCCTGGGTTCACCTAGAGAGGCTGACAAGGATTTTACTGATCTTTGGGAAAATATGGAGATTTTGCTTGATGTCCTACTAGATAAAATGGAGTCTAATTATTTGGGGTACATCTCTACTTTAGACGGATTGCTAGCAAAAATCTCAATTAATAAAAATGATGTTCAGGCTCTACTGCAACATGTTCCTAATAATAACGTAACTCTTAGCTATTTTTTTGAAAAACTTGAACAGCCAGGTTGGTTAAAACCATTAGCTGAAAAAGATTTCTTTAAGAATCCACCATTACCTATAGTTCATCCTGATTCTGGCACAAGTTTTCCTTTCTGGCCTCAAGCTCAATATTTAAGGAAAATGGCTCAATTAACGGATCAGCAAGGCGAAGTATTAGCTATTTGTTTAGATGTTAAAACGGACAATGTAAGATCCAAGGGTGATCTTTTGGATATAGCTTTATTATTACCAGCAGATATGTCAATACAAATTTTAAATAGTATTGACGATATCGACTCTTGGTTTGGTCCTGAAAAGTACGGAAAATTAATAAATTATCTATCAAGACAAGGCAAAACAAGTGAAGCCTTAGCTCTTGCAAATAAACTTCTTGTCATTCAGCCTGACCCTCGTAAAGCTCCCGAATATGATGGTCACAAAATCCCTCATGATCCGGTAGCGCTTATTAGGGACTGGGATTATGAGCAGATAATGGAGAAGGATTTTCCAGCGTTAGTTGACGTAGCAGGACTTAATGCAATTAAAGTCTTACTCGATCAGATTGAAAATTATATTAGTTATTCAAATATAGGCAGAGAAAGCGGATCTAAAGATGATTACTCAGAAATATGGAGACCAGCTATAGAAGATCATTCTCAAAACAATGACCATGCAATTAAGGACATACTCGTTAATAGCGCAAGAGATGCCTCTGAACGATTCCTAAATAGACATCCAGATCAAGTAAATACATTAGTTACCGAGCTGGAAAAAAGAAAGCTACTTATTTTTGATCGATTAATTTTGCATCTTTTAAGACTCTTTCCTAAGGGAGCTGAAGAAAAAATTACTCAACTTCTTTTGAACAAGGAAGAGTTTTCTGGTAGTCAGCGACTTACACATGAGTACTTTTTACTAGCTAAAACACATAGTTCCATATTAACCGAACCTCAAAGAAAAGAAGTCTGGTCTTGGATCGTTAAAGGACCAGATGTTGATATGGAAGCTTACAAAGCTAGATGTAAAGAGAATGGAATTGATCCATCTGACGAGCAGGTAGAAAAATATATTAAAAATTGGCAAATGTATCATCTGATGCCATTTAAGGATACTGATCTTGAATGGAAGAAATATTTTGATGAGCTAGTCACAACTATTGGTGAGCCGGAGTTCCCTTCTTTTAGCTCTTGGTCTCACGGCGGAAGTTGGGGGCCAAGTAGTGGCCTATCTGGTGAACAATTCAAGGAAATGAAGCCTAGCGAAGTTATAGAATACCTTAAAACTTGGGAACCACCTGCTAATGATCCGCTAGATACCTCAAGAGAGGGAACTAGCAGAGAACTTACAGCTCAGATAGCTAATGATCCTGAAAAGTGGCTTGAAAGTATTCCGTTATTTAACGAACTTGATCCAACTTATGTCCGTTCGGCCTTTACAGGATACCGAGATGCACTAAGACAAAGTAAAAAATTTGACTGGAAACCAATATTAGACCTTGGTGAGATTATATTGTCCAAACCGCTTGAGATTACAGATAGAAAACCCTCCGGATTTTTCGGAGACGATCCAGATTGGAGTTGGTGTAGAAACACCATTGTTGAACTTATTACAGAAGGTTTTAAGAATACCGATGGTAAAATTCCTTTAGATTTAAGAGAGAAAACCTGGCTCATTGTTGAAACTTTAACTAATGATTCTGACCCTACTCCTGAGAGGGAAAAGGAATATTTAGCCTCACATAGAGATCCTCTTAGTGCTGCGATCAATTCTACAAGAGGAGACGCTATAGATGCCGCCATTCAGTATGGTGTTTGGTTAAAAAACTCTGTAGAAAAGTCTGTACAACCTGTGTGGGGTTTGGCTGAAAATGCTCCTGAATTGCTCGGAGTTCTTAATAATCACTTGGATATAGCTAAAGACCCGTCTTTAGGGATAAGGGCATTATATGGCGAGAAACTAGGAGCACTGTTTTGGTTGGATGAAAAATGGGTTGAAGAAAACCAAGGTTTAATTTTCCCTGATAAGCCGGAGCTACAAAATTACTTTGATGCTGCCTGGGAAACATATATTACTTTTGTTCCAGCATATGATGTTATGTTCAAGGCTCTTATGCCTCAGTACAAGAGGGCTATTAAAGAAATAGGTAGTCATACCGACGGGAAACATCATCTTGAGAATCCAGAACAAAATCTAGCACATCACCTAACAATTTTTTATTGGAGAGGTCTAATTGCGTTTGAAACTGAGATGCTCACAGAGTTCTACAAATTAGCTCCTGTAGAACTTAAGGCAGAGGTGATTGAGTTTATGGGAAGATCAGGAAAAGAGGATAAGGAAATACCCAAAGAAGTTAAAGAGCGGTTTACCTCTCTGATAGAAAGAAGAATTTTTCATATAAAGGAAAATCGGGGTAAAGGTGAAGAGCAAGAGTTTCAAGGATTTAGTTGGTTGGTTGCATCTGAAAAATTTGATGATAAGTGGGTTTTGGATAGGTTATTTGAAATATTAGAGCTTGGATGTGATATTGAAGGAGATCATCTTGTCATTGAAAGATTTGTAACCCTCGCACCGCAGTACCCTCTTGAAGTTATAAACTGTGCTGAATTGATGGTCCAAAATGACAAAAAGGGATGGGGTATCCCTGATTGGGGTGAGGGGCTTAGTACAGTAATAAAGTCAGTTCTTGAAAGTGATAACGAAGATGCAAAAATTAAAGCTAAGGAGTTTATTCATAGACTTGGAGCAAAAGGACACTTGCGTTACAAAGAGTTACTTCCAAGTAATTCATAAGAATGATTTACGATAAAATTAATCCATTATTAAAAACTCGGAAACGATTAGAACAACTAAGTAATCCAAAAAAACGTTTGTTTGATGATCCGATTAAATACAATAGTGTCTATTTTCCTGAATTTGATAATTTATTAAAAGTTTTAGCACCTCCTCCACTAGCAGTAGATCAATTTAATTGCTACGCTTATGCTTTAAGATTAAGCAAGTGGGTTCATAAATATACTTTAGTTCAGGCATTAGAGAAGAAACATCTGATCCCGACAGCATCACCTAAAAAGGGAGACATCGTCATTTATTTCGGAGAGAGTAGAATTAATCATGCTGGTAGGTATATTTCAGAATCAAAAGTTAAATCAAAATGGGCAGGAGGACCAACTTTCGAACATGACACTTTTATGTGTCCAACGCACTATGGTAACAGAGTGGAATATTATAATGCCATAACCATAGATGAAGCTGAGAAAATTTTTAGTAGGTATCCAATCCCAAATATTTAACTAGGATTTCCCTACCCTAAAAATGTTCCTAGGTTTACAGAGATTCCATTGGGTAATAAAAGTATTCTTAGAAACAAAAATTGTTCAAAAATAGTAGATTAGGACATTAGGAAAGAAAAAAAGCGATAATTTCCAAAGATAAACCGTTGGACTATTTACGAATCGTAAAGAAAAATTAAGGTTTAGCGAAGGCCGCGATTAGCGGCCGTAGCGACGAGGCGATGCGTCGATTGAAATTTGAAGCGAAGCTTGCAATTCCTTTTCCCCTTGAACCTTTACCCGCCTCTGGAGGGCCTTTTCCTTGCAAGCTTTAATTCCTTAATAATTCCTGATAAAATAAGCGAAGCTTGCTTCCTCAAAAGTTTTCTCGGAAGTAGGTCCGAGCAATATCGTAGATATGCTCCCAGTTCCGAGTTGGCGGGGCGGCGCAAAGCGCCGCCCATGGGTTTAGAGCTTCAGAACAGACCTTTTTGTCGGAAAAAACAAAATAGAAAAGAAGGCCGAAAGATTTTCATTAATTGCAATCACCTTTTTTAAAAATTTAAACCCACTTGCGATATTTTATTTATATAAAAAAAAGAAATTTATAATTCCGCCTTTGGCGGGAACTTTACCCAAATTATTTTGAATTTTTGCTATATTGTATTTTCTTTTGGCAGTTTGTATTATTTTATTGAACTCAAACTTTCCTTTCGGCTTTTTAATGGCCGTCCGAGACAGATCCGAAAGGGTTTGAGTTCACTCGGGCGGCCGTTTAAGTAGAGAAATGGTGAAGTTGGAATAAATCCAACTTCACACCTTATCTGCCTAAGTATACTTGGTTAAATTACTTATATGGAACAAACTGCCTTTAATGGTGATAATCAGCAAAAATTCTTCTTATATGCCCGCAAGTCTACAGATGTAGAAGATAAGCAGCTTAGATCTATACCTGATCAGATTTTAGAGCTTCGAGAGTTTGCCAACCGTGAGGGTTTAGTTATTACTGAGGAGCTTATAGAGAAACAATCCGCCAAGATTCCTGGTAGGCCTGTTTTCAATTCTATGATAGAGAGAATTGAAAAAGGTGATGCCTCCGGAATCCTGGCCTGGCACCCGGACAGACTTGCCCGCAATAGTATTGATGGCGGAAGAATTATTTATCTGGTAGACAGAGGTAAGATTAAAGCTCTTAAATTCCCTCAGTTTTGGTTTGATCCCACGCCACAGGGTAAATTTATGCTGACAATTGCATTTGGGCAAAGTAAATACTTCGTGGACTCGCTGTCTGAAAATACTAAAAGAGGACTTCGCCAAAAAGTCAAAAGAGGAGAGATGCCTGGCTTAGCACCCATTGGATACTTAAATATTTTAACTGCTGACAGGAGAAAACTTATTATTGTAGATAAAAAGCGTGCTCCTATTATTAAGAAAGCTTTTGAGATGTTTGCAACCGGAAACTCCACCTTAAAAGATATCTGTAACTTTTTGGCTAAAAATGGCATTACCACATCCGGAGGTAAGGTAGTTAAAGATAAAATTTCCTGGATATTGTCCAATATCTTTTATTATGGCCATTTTAAATTTTTGGGCGAGATCCACGAAGGTATACATGAGCCAATTATTACAAAGAAACTGTTTGATAAGGTACAGGGGGTATTAGACAAAAGAAGTGTTCCCTGGACCAAAGAAAGGGTCTACAAGCCCTTTCTGGGACTTTTTCGCTGTGGAGAATGTGGATTTATGGTAACCGGTGAGATTAAGCAAAAACTCATTAAATCTACCAACCTATATGCCACATATTTATATTACAGGTGTACGAAAAAGTCCAAATCCGTTAGATGTGATCAACCTTTTATTAGGCAGGAAGAACTTGACCGACAGCTTGCAGATCATATGCTGACAGTTTCTTTGCGACAGGATTGGGCAGATAATATGCTGGATAAACTATCCTTAGAAGAAAAAGATGTAGCCCAATCCTGCCATGCGTTTGTTGGAGAAAAGCAAGCAGAAATTAGAACCATTAATGGTAAGTTACAGCGTCTCTTAGACAGTTATTTAGAACAGGATGTTGAAAGAGACGCTTATCTGATTAAAAAATCAGATCTGCTTGCTTTAAAGAAAAAATTAGAGGAACAAATTTTATCTTTCCAACAAACGAAAAATGCCTGGCTCGAACCAATGAAAAACTGGATTATGGAAGCTACTAACGTAGCTAATATCGCAAGAGGAGAAGACCTGACAGAAAAAAAGGTGTTGGCATTAAAAATCTTCGGCTCGAACTTAACGCTAATCGACAAAAAGGTCTGTTCTGAAGCTCTAAACCCATGGGCGGCGCTTTGCGCCGCCCCGCCAACTCGGAACTGGGAGCCGGTGGACGGGATCGAACCGTCGCTCCCCACTTTACGAAAGTGGTGCTTTACCACTAAGCTACACCGGCACAAGACCGGTGGAGGGGACC
>Ga0082335_1007544_pt1 | contig 13054 bp, 15 predicted proteins | sample Subgrocontami58m_FD_72375 | JGI IMG/M metagenome (GOLD analysis project Ga0082335, IMG submission 72375) | Subsurface groundwater microbial communities from S. Glens Falls, New York, USA - GMW37 contaminated, 5.8 m (SPADES assembly) (version 2) ...
GGAACTTGTTGAGTATGACGGTGAGTCATGGTTTGCCGTAACTAATATGGAATCCACTATGAAAGCAGGTATTTGGAGTAAAATGGAGTCTCACCATGAACCTTATGGCCATTGGGTTTGGGGTGTTTCTAAATCTGGGTTGGTAAGGGAAATAGAGGTTTATATGACTATTCCTAAAATCCGTTCATGCCCCGAGCATCTTCTAGAGCAGGGGGGAAGTATATTACATAATTTAATTAATCAAACAGTAAGGAAGCAGTTTCCTAAAATTAAAATTTAAGAGCTTCTACAGTCCTGAGTGTAATCGAAGGATTGACTTTCGTCTTTTATTCGGGTTATAGTAGATTCTATGGAGATATTGGAACCCGTGAATGTTTGGGTTTTTTTTAAGGGAAACCTCATAGAACCTTACCTTTTCTTTTGGAGAAGCAGACAGATTAAGGTTGATAAAGTAAACCTAATCCATACCTCCAAAAACGGCGCCTGCCTATTCTATCATTTTTCAGTTTCCGGTGGGGGGAACTTTTACCGCTTAAGGTTTGGTACCGGGGATATGAAATGGTTTTTGGAAGGAGTAGAGGAGGGGTGAGGACCGTTCTCCACGTAGATTTTAACAGCTATTTTGCGACAGTTGAACAGCAGGCAAACCCCAGACTTCGGGGCAAGCCTGTTGGAGTGACAGGTGGAGACAAGTGGGAGCGGACAGTTTTGGGTGCAGCATCAGTGGAGGCCAAAAGATTTGGGGTAAAAACCGGGATGACTGTTTGGGAAGCCGAGAAGCTTTGTCCTGACATAATTTTAGTAAAAGGGGACAGTTATAAATATTTAGCCTGTACTACCAGATTTTTAAATATACTAAAAGACTATTCTCCCTATCTTGAGGTTTTCTCTATTGATGAATGCTTTTTAGAACTGGTTAAGAGGACATGTCCCCTTGTACAAATTGCCCAGGAAATTAAATTCCGCATCCGTGCTGAAGTTGGTGACTGGATCACTTGTTCTATTGGTATTTCCTACAATAAATTAATAGCCAAGTTGGCTGGGTCTTTGTACAAACCTGATGGTTTAGTAGTTATTGCTGATGAAGAAGCTGCTCAGTGGATTCTGGATAGGGTAGAGCTTGATGAAATCTGCGGCATAGGCCCACGGATTAAAAAAAGGCTTTTTAATATGGGGGTCAAGGACTTTAAAACTCTTCGCATGGTCCCCAAGGAATGCCTTTTAGCCTCTTTTAAGTCTTATGGTGAAACTTTATACAATATGGCCCGGGGGAAAGACTTTAGCCCAGTTTTACCTTTTTACGAACGGGAAGAAGTAAAATCCGTCGGCCACAGACATACCATAAACCATGATACAAGTGATCCCGAGGAAATAAAACAAATCCTTCTTAAACTAACCGAGATGATTGCCGCCCGGCTCCGGGCTAAAAATCTAGTTGGGAAAACCATCCACTGCTGGTTTAGGTATGCAAGTTTAAGCCCCCTTCTTCCGTTTTCAGGCAATGGTATGCAAACCAGTGTTCAATATACCGATGACGGGCTGGAAATCTTTAACGGAGCCTGGAAGATCTTTCGTCAGCTTTGGTATGGTGAACGGATCAGGATGATAGGAGCTTCTATCTCTAACTTAAAGCCCCTAAGGCCTTCAAATATATCTTTACTTCCTGAAGACAAAAACAGGGAGGTAATTGTCCGGGCAATAGACTGCATTAATAATAAATTCGGTAATTTTACCATCCAAAGAGGCACCCTTTTAAACTCCTCAAAAGTGTACCGCAAGCCCAACCCCTTTCTCTCTGACCGAAGATTTAAGCTATAGTTACTTTCCCTCCTTTTTAATCTCCTCTTCCAACTCCTCAGTTTCTTTCATAACCTCTTCCCTGGCTTTTTCTACCCCTCTGCGAAGTTCTTCTCCGGCCTTTTGACCCCGGATGCGGAGCTCGTGAGCCCTTTCCTTAATTTTATCCTGGTTTTCCTTACGGGAAAGGAATATTGCCGTTGCTGCCCCTATCGCCCCGACTACCATTCCCATGAAAGCAGCGCCGATATTCCCACCCTGACTTTTATGTTCCTCCATATTTTCTATCACCTCCTTTTCCTAAAAAAGTTGAAATAATCATTTCCAGAAATGAAAAGATTCCCATTTTAAACCGGCTCCTTAAAAGCCCCGCGCTTTGGGCTAGAAATTGCGCATTTCGGGCTAATATCTGGATCCTTTTTAAAACCCAGATCACTCTTACCAATGCAAAGATAACCATTCCCAAAAATATCAGGAATGTTAACACCAGAATTATTAACCCTACGTATAGGATATTTAATAAAGTCTGTGTTTCCATTGGCGGTTAATAATATGACTTTTAGTTTAAATAAAAATGAGAGAGAAGTATGGAAAAAGAAAGAAGCTGGAGCTAGCTTAATTTTTATTCTTAATGAGTTTTAACCCTTTGGCATTTTTCCTTGTTATTGCTTTTCTCCCACTTTGTGATTCAATTTGCCTTCTGGCATTTCCGGCAATAGTTCCTCCATCTGTAGCAACCTTTCTGTTTTCAGGAAAAGTCTTAGGTTTTCTTGTCTGAGAAATTTCCGTAGTGGCAGTTTCTGCCAACATATTAAGTACCAGCTCGAGATTTGTCATATTGTCCCGTAAGTTTTCTTTTTTGAGTCCTTTAAGGTTTTTATATTGCCTGGTAGTCATGCCTGTCCAGGCAAGAGTAATATCGTCAGTTAAAATAGCGAATTCACTTATTTCTTTAACTCCTCTTTTTTCCCATTCGTCAGTTAGAGCTTTTCTTATCTCAATACTTTTTAAACGCTGGTTAACCCAATCTTTACTGTAACCTTTTCGAAGATAAGTTTGTAGGGCACGGTTAATTGCCAGTTCAGGGTCATTGGTTTCTTCAATACGTTCATATCCGACTCTTGCTAACCACAACTTAAAAGGTTCTGCATTGGGGGAGGGAATAGATTGAATAATACGCAACATAACCTCTGTATCTGCTGAATCAGTAAGTCGCATTTTCCCATCTGCTGCAACCATTTTCAAAGCGTTACATTTTGTAACGGTTTCACCGGAGCCTTCATCAATTAGTCTTTTCTTAAGAACTCGCCAATATACTTGTGGATTATCACTTTCTGTTAAAATCGCTACAACATCAACCACTGAAAAATACCATTTTTCCTGTTTTTCATCCCAAATACGGCGGATTCTCTTACCCTTAAAAATTGCGAGATGTGATCTTGCAGACATATAACAAGGATATACCAAATATTACCCGAATGTCAATAGTATTGTCTAGGCCTGTAGTCTTTAAGAGCGGGTGAGGGGAGTCGGACCCCTGACGTTCACTTTGGAAAAGTGACATTCTACCGCTGAATTACACCCGCGGTTTGGTTATTTTAACAAATCTAGATTAATTTAGCCAGGACAATCAGCCTCTTTAGTGTCAGCCCAGGGGGGACACAAGTCATAAGGCTTAAATACCTTCCTTCATTATCCGGAGGATTTATTACCCAAAGCTCTTTAGGGTCAACTACTTTTAACCCCTGGACAATATATTCAAATTTCTGACCGCCGTACTGGATTAAAATCTTTTCACCTTTTTTAACATTGGGAAGATTGGCAAAGATGGCTTTATAATTTCCGGGTTTAAAAAATTGGGGAAGGGAGGAGTGCCCGGTAATAAAGATGTTGCCTTTTTCTCCGGGGAGGGCAGATCCCGGTAAATGGGCAAGGTTTTCTTCAAAACTGTTAATATCCACAACAACACTTGCATTTTCTATTTTGATGCTTGGAATAGAAAGGCTGAATTCGCTAAATGCGGCAGGAGTAGTCCTTTGGTTTTTAGAAATAAAAGCCGGAAAATTATTTTCGACAGTTTCAACCGAGACCCCCTGAATGGAACTGCTTTCCGGGTTAGGGCTTATTAAAGCTACATTTTCATTATATGAAGTAATTTCCCAAAGTTTAAAGGATAATATAGGCATCCCAACCTGAATTAAAAGAAATATTCCTAAACCTAATGAAATTAAAGATATAATTTTTTTCCACATTTTGGATTCAAGCCTTAAATCTGATAAAATATAACCTGGTTCAATTGTAGATTGAAAATTGTAAATTGTAAATTTATTTTGCCCCCATAGCTCAGTGGATAGAGCAGGACGGTTCTAACGTCAAGGTCGTAGGTTCGAATCCTGCTGGGGGCGCATAATATCGGGACGCTTTTTATTAGTCACCTAACCGGGCATTTTTTATGGGGGCGTATCTGTATCTTCCGGAACCCTTGTCAATTTCTTTACCAACTAATGAAACCCTGGTTTTATAATCAAAAGTATCCCAAAATATCTCCATATTATCTTCAAGCTCTCCTTTAAGTGAAATTGGCATTGGATCTGAAGTAAAGGGAATTGTTCCTCCTTCACCGTTGTATGTAGTTATAAAAAACCCGCAACCTGAAGGGACGGTTAGTTTATATGAAGAATAGATAGAATTCCATAGGGCAAGAGGGTTTCTGGTAATCTTACCAATTAATACATGGTCATTTTTGTCACTTACTGCGGTTACTATCCTTGCTGTAAAATCTGCTTCCGCCCCTTCATTTGCCCACTCTGCAAGTGCATTCTCAAAACTATTACCCAAATCCAGATCCCTCGCAATACTTTTTGTCTGAAGTCCATTTGAGGCAACATGCCAATGTCCGGCATTCATCATTACCGGATAGATAGTTTTTGAAGGGTCACCTTTTTGCTTATTAAGGTCATAAACAGCTGTCTCTATATCCTGGGCTATGCCGTCCGCAACACTTTTATAAATCCTATTCTGCGACCCCTCGCTTCGCCCGGCAATTGCACAAAATTGCCTCCAGTACCTTCCTGTTTCATCCAAACCTGTTAAAACAATCCGTCCGGGATAAGGTTTGGCTAAAAATTCTAAGTTCTTATCTAAGTTCTCAATATTCATGAACAAAAAACTGCCCCTTTGGGCAGCGTAAGAAAAACATACACCGTCTATTAAGCGCTGTCAAGTGCTTCTTTAATTTTCACTGCATTTTTTTGCAGATCCTCGGAGGTGGCTTTTTTAGGCCTTTCAAAAGTAAGGTCTCTCTCGTGATTTATGGGTATTAAACTGACATGGACATGTGGGACTTCCTGTCCTGCAACCATAATACCGATTTTTCCGCTAAGAGGGTTAAAAGCCTGTTTTAAAGCCTTAGCAATTGGTTTGCAAGCAATTATTAGTTGCCCTAAATCAGGGTCATCTAAATCAAAAATATAATCAATATGTTTTTTGGGGATTACCAGTGTATGCCCGGGGTTAATCGGTTCTATAGTAAGGAAGGCCAGAAAATTTTCATCCTCCCAGACCTTAAAACTTGGAATTTCACCCCTTAAAATCTTGCAAAATACACAGGTATCCATTACATTAATATTCTATCATGACAAAACATATAGACATTAAGATTTATGGTACTGTCCAGGGAGTAGGTTTTAGGCAGGCCATTAAGGCAAAGGCAGATAGTTTAAATATAACCGGATATACCAGGAATATCCCAAACGGATCCGTTTATGTGGAAGCTGAAGGGGAGGAGAAGGATTTAAACAAGCTAGTAGAGTGGTGCAACGATGGACCAGAATCAGCTGAAGTGGAGGAAGTTAAAGTATTAGAGGGGCCAATAAAAGTTTTTGACGATTTTAAGGCCCTTTAAACCCTAACTTTTCCTTTAAAAAAGCCTCATGCTCTTCTACCATGTTTTCCGGGATCTTATCAAAAGTTCTTATTTCTTTACCTTGGAAACCACCCTTTACCTCACCTGATTTATATTTGACCAAAAATCCTAAACTTACAGTCTGACCGTAAGCTTCATTACCAAAACTCCCCGGTCTATCCTTAAAAAATTCCATGTAACCCAGAAGTTTTTCAATTTCAACTTCTATATTAAGCTCCTCTTTGGCAATCCTTTGAATACTATCTTCCAGGGTTTCCCCTAAAAGCACAGTCCCACCTGGAAAATGCCATTTCCCTAAAGAAGGTTGGATTTCCCGTTTAATAAGAAGGATTCCACTATCCTTTTGTACCATTAAATCTACACAAAGCCTAGGAACTTTAGAATAAATTGACGTAAATTCCTCAAACGGAAGTCTCTTAGGTTTCATTAGTCGGGGTGAGAGGAATTGAACCTCCTACATCTGCGTCCCAAACGCAGCGTTCTGCCGATGAACTACACCCCGAAAATGTACCCGGGGAGGGAGTCGAACCCTCACGCCCTTGCGGGCAACAGATTTTAAGTCTGCACTGTCTACCATTCCAGCACCCGGGCTCAACTATGTAATTTAACATTTTTACCCTAGGATTGTAAACACAATTGAGCTTTCAAAAGCTTTCTTTCTAAAGCCAAACAATTTGGATAATAGATTTCCTTTAATATTTTTGATGCAGCAAATTTACCATATTTAAGAATAAATATCGGATTTTTCTTACTGGCTTCGTTTCTGGTATATAACTTGCCCTTGACCTGAAATCCTTCTCCAATAGTACTTTCCAACCAACGTATAAAACTCGAAGAAGCAGAAAATATTCTTAAACTCCATTGGCGGTGGTTGTTGGTTCGGTGGATCCAGGTCGAAATGCTTCCATCACCATCTACAACACCTCTAAGAAAGTCTGCAAAATAACCATCTTTTACATTAATAGGTCCTAAAGTTAGTGATTTTTTAGAGGTAAGTCCTAAGTTTTCAAGATAACTAAAAAAATTTATGTCTCCAAACTGTAATTGTGAGTATTTTTTATTTTTCTCTATTGATCTTGTTTTTCTACCTATTTTATTTTTTAGTTGTAAGGCTTTCCTTATTGAGTACAGGTGAGCTCTATCTTTTGAAGTTATGTTAATATGCCTGCCGTCTACACTCAAATATCCGTCTGTAGCAATATAACCAACTACGTACCAAAAATCAGACTGCCTTACCTTTTGAAAATCAACCATTCCTTAATTTACAATGCAAGTCTCCATATTGTACCAGAATCAGCTTCCTTGTTAAAATAGTTAAATGGCTAAAAAATCTAAAAAGAAAAAGGGCAATAATCTTTGGCTGATAATACCGGCATTTTTTATAATAACCTTAGGTTTATTTTGGACACTGCAAAAATTTCAAACTTTTAATATAGTTGGGGGTAGGGAATATCCAAAGACAGCTGAAAATACAGCCACAAAATCCGCCGGACTTACCAAAGAAGAACCCAAGCCTGTCCAGTATGCCCCGATTCATTCAGGGAATACCCTCCGTGTCCCTGTCCTGATGTACCATTATATCGGCTTAAATCCTAACCCTTCTGATAAAGCCAGGGACTCTTTGTCCGTTTCCCCGGAAAAGTTTGAAGAGCAGTTAAAATACCTTAAAGATAACGGCTACCATACCACTTCATTGGACACCCTTTATGCAGCCCTAACGAGAAACGCCTCCTTGCCCGATAAAACGGTTATATTAACCTTTGACGACGGATATATAGACTTTTATGTTAATGCCTACCCGATACTTAAAAAATACGGATTCTCCGCAACGATTTTTATTCCCACAGGACTAATCGGCCAACCGGCTTATCTTAGCTGGTCCCAAATAAAAGAGATGTACTCCTCGGGATTAATAAATTACGGAGCCCACAGCGTTAACCACTATCATCTGCCATCCTTATCTTCGGAAAAGGTTCTAGAGGAGATTACCCAAAGTAAAGAAACCCTATCAAATAACCTGGGTATACCGATTAACTTTTTGGCTTATCCATACGGCTCCGTTGACCTAAATGTTATAGACCAGACAAAGAAGGCCGGATTTATCGGAGCCGTCGGGACATGGCCTGACAAAACTCAATCTGAAGGGACAGTTTACAATATGCCAAGACTTAGAATAGGGGGCGGTATAAGTTTAGAAAACTTTGCCGGACTACTCTAAACTTTCTACTGTTGGTTATCCTCTCTCGGACGTGCCTCATTAACTACTAACTTTCTTCCCTCAATATCGGCTTCGTTCATCTCTGAGATAGCCTTATCTGCCTCAGCGGGATCTGACATTTCAACAAAACCAAAACCGCGGCTGCGGCCTGTCATTTTATCGGAAATTACAACAGCTGAAACTACGGAAGCGTATTTAGCAAATAAATCTTTTAACTTCGCATCGTCAATTGACCATGGAAGGTTACCTACGTATAACTTTTTCAAACTAACTCTCTCACCACCTCTCAAGATTATCGTAAAGTATTTATTAGGACTTGTAAATACCGTCTTTAAACCTAATCCAAAGCAGTGTTACAGTCCCTTTATAAACATCTTTCCAGTTAATCTTCTTTCCGTCCGAGAAAGACCTTGGTTTATAGCTGATCGGGACCTCACAGGTTTTATATCCCTTATTTGCTAATTTACCGGTAATCTCTGCCTCAATCTCAAATCCCTGGCACTTAAGCCTAAGGGCCCGCCATATTTTTGTCGGGCCCAATTTATAACAGGAATAGGAATCCTTAAAGCTTGAGCCAAATAGAAAGTTTGTTAAAATATTCATATATAAATTACCCGCCTGGGCTAAAAGATACCCTCTTTTTTTGGCTTGCCAGCGGTTGCCGATAACAAACTGGGCATCTCCTTTTATAATCGGTTCTAAAAGTTTTTTGTAGTCACCCGGGTCATATTCTAAATCGGCATCCTGGACCAATACATATTGCCCTTTTGACTTTTTAAGGCCGCTTAAAATAGCAGCACCTTTGCCAAGGTTTGTTTTATGCCTCACAATTTCTACCCGTAACCTTAAGTTAGGGTCAGAAGACAGGAAATCTTCCAATATCTTAAGGGATCTGTCTTTTGATCCATCGTCAACTGCAATAACCTCTAATATATCCTGTTTAAGAACGTTTTTTAAAACCCTGGCTAAAGTTTTTTCCTCATTATAAAAGGGGATAATAATACTAAGGTTGTCCACTGCTGGCTATGATACAATTTTTTAAACCGACATGAAACTTATTCCCTCCTTCAAGCTGGCCTCATTATTATTACTACTTTTTTTTGTTGCGTCTTTTCTTATTCGAACCGACACCTCATTTGACCAGGATTTAGGCAGACATATTAAATTGGGTAGGATTATTGTAGACTCCGGGGAAGTACCAAAAGTCAATTTATTTTCTTATACTAACCCGGAATTTCCTTTTATAAATCACCACTATCTTTTTGAGGTTTTTGTATATTTAGGGCAACAGTTAATCGGGATACAAGCCCTTTTATGGTTAAAGATTTTGATAATTTTATCAGCTTTAGGGATTACTTTATCAAGGGTAAGAAAGTCTCCCGTATTTTTAACATTACCACTCGCATACATTTTCCTTCATGTTTTACGGGAAAGGACAGAACTCCGGCCGGAGATTTTTAGTTTTTTATTTACTGCTTTAACTTTTCTTGCCCTGGAAAAAATGGAAAACGGAAGAAAGGCCTGGGCTTTTTCCCTTCCTATAATCCAGCTGCTTTGGGTGAGCACCCATATATATTTTCCGGTGGGTTTTTTCATTCAGGCTATCTATTTATTCAGCTTCTTTATTAAAAAGGAACTAAAACTTTTTAAACTTTTAGCGGGAGTTTTTATAATCTCTATTGCTATATCTTTACTAAATCCAAACGGGTTGACCGGACTTTTATATCCCCTTAAGGTTTTTGGGAACTACGGCTATACTATTGCTGAAAACCAGAATTTATTTTTACTGGAAAGTTTAAATTTCAGGGATCCTAATTTTTTATTTGTTAAACTTTCGTGGGCCCTTATTATTATCTCTATTTTTACCGGAGCTTTCCGTCACACCCTTTCAGTTAAAAACTTACTTCTTTGCCTTTTAGGTTTAATACTTTCGGTAATCAACATCAGGAGTTTACCTTATCTTGTTTTTATTTCATTACCGGGGGTAATCCAAAATTTTGGTGGCTTTAGAAAGCCTAAATGGGCTCCTATTCCTCTTGCATTAATTTCGTTACTAATTGTCATAGAATCTTCCTTTTACCTTTCAGGAGATTACTATCGATATTCCGACCGCGATTATAAAGTTGAGGTAAATTCAATAGAACACATTAAAAAAGCAGCTGACTTTATGCTGGCCAATGATTTGCCTCAACCTATTTTTAACAACTTTGATATTGGCAGCTACATTATATATAGGGGAGCCCCAGGATATCGGGTTTTTGTGGACGGGCGCCCTGAGGCTTATCCTAAGGAATTCTTTCAGGAAATCTATATCCCAATGCAGGAAAACCCTAAAATTTTTAAGAAAGTTGACGAAAAATACGGTTTTAAGACCATTGTTTTTTCCCACACCGACCAAACACCATGGGGACAATCCTTCCTGACAAGCATTATACAAAATCCGGAATGGAGTATAGTTTTTATAGACAACTTTATGGTTATCCTGGTTAAAAATGATGTTGCTATACAAAAAAACTTAGCAAAAATCGACCTGGAAAACCTTTCACCTGAAAGTTTCCGGTTTCCAGACCATGTTCCGTATCTTAAATTAAGTATTTTTTTGCTTAACACAGGTTATGTAAAACCAGCTGAGGCTTTTGCTAAAAAGTCTCTCGAAATTTTCCCGGACAGCCCTATAGGGAACCTGGTCCTTTCCAATATTTACGGCAGAAGCACGGATTTTCTGCAAGTCTCAGCAGCCAAAAACTATTATTTGAAATCAAAATCAAACATATGGTGGTAAAAATATAAATGGTTAAAGGTAAAATAATTAGTTTTATTCTTTTTATAAGCATTTCGGTAATTGTTTTAGGATTAAATGCATTTCCCAACTATTACGCATACATAAATACCCCTTTAGGCAACAGTTTTTCAGGACAGGCTTCCTGGTTTGATCCCTGGGATATTAACGTTTATGTGTCGACTATTAAATGGGGACAGGGAGGGAATGTTTTACTGCAAAATAATTACACTACCGCTGAACACACTCCTGTTTTAATGTACCCATTTTACACATTATTAGGTTATATCTTTAATACCCTCCCTTCTTACCTGCTTTTTCATTCCCTTGCAGTTGTTTTCGGATTTTTATTGCTTCTTACTATTTGGAAACTTAACAGGGTTTTCATTACTGAAACCAGGGAAAGTCTCATTGCAGTTATCCTTATCGCCTTAGGAGGGGGATTGGGGTGGTTGTTCTTTCCTCAACTTAAATCTGCCGACTTTTTTATACCCGGACTACCCTTCAAAAGCCACTTCCAAAGGCCGCATGAAGCATTGGGGGTTATCTTCTATCTTTTTTCATTGATATTGTTTTTCAAAGCTGCAACTCTTAAAAAGATTAAATTTAACCTGCTTTCATTAGGAGCCTTATTCCCTTTAATATTTTTTTACCCCTATTATTTTCTAAGCTATCTATTAATCTGTGGGTTATATTCACTCTTAATTTTCTTAAAAAATAACGATAAAAAACCGGTTATTTACGTATTCATTAACGCTTCTTTGGTAATACCGTTTATCCTAATTTATCTAAACCATTTAAGAAGTAGTGAAGGTTTTTCAGGTGTTATTTCACAACAACTTAACAATCCGGATATTATCCAGTTAATTTTAGGCTACGGAATCTTATCTGCTTTTATGATTTATCAATTAATTTATTTAAAAAAAGATAAAATAACTGTTTTTCTAAATATCTGGTTTTTTAGCAGTCTGCTTTTATCATTTCTGCCGTTTGGCTTTTCCAGATTTTACCTTAGGACACTCTTTTTCCCGGCAGTAATACTTTCACTATTAAGCCTTGAATTAATATCTTCTAAATTACATCTTTCAAAGAAGTTCCTTATTTCCGTTTTATTGGTAATCCTTCCACTCTCAAGTTTTTATATATCATACAAAAGGCTTGCCGAAGCAGAAAATAGTAACCATTGGTATTACTTAAAATCAACCGAGAGGGAAGCACTGGAATTTTTGGATACCAGTACTCCAAAAGGCAGCGGTGTCCTTGCATCTTATACAATGGGTAATTACATACCGGCCAATACCAATAATAAAGTTTATTTTGGACATTTGCTCCAAACGCCAAATGCAGAAGAAAAGATTAATAACAGTATTATGTTCTATTCCAATAAATTTTCAGAAGAGGAGGCAATCGAATTTATTAAAGAAGCGCGGGTTAATTATATTATTTTTGGCCCGGAGGAAAAAAATATCACACTTTCAAACAGCCAATCTTCTGACTTAAAATACACATTTTTATTTCCTGTCTTTAAAAACCCCGAGATGATTATCTATGCGTTTTAGGATTACTTAATTTTTATCTCCCCTAGGACAACCTCCTGGTAAGGTTCAATCAGATAGGGCATCTTTAGCTGGACAGTAATCTTAATAAAATTTTGATAAATATCAATATCTTTGTACCTATCCATATAAATACTGGGGTAAAAGCAATCGCTTTTATTTTTTATAGTGGATACCTTTATTCTTTCCGAGCTCCCTGAAACTACCGCTTCACTGAGATTTATTTCCAGGTCTTTATCAAAATCACATCTTTTAATAAAAAAATCATATTTATTAAGATCTATTATCTTTGTGTCTTCTTTGTTGAAGATGACTCCCTTATCGTAAATTTCATCATACTTTAAAACCTTATTTTTGTAATAATCTTCATCCATTAAATCCCTGTGCATTACCAGATAATTTACCCCCATTGCCTTAAGTTTTTTTAAGTCTTCAAGACCCACACCTTCTTTTAATTTCATCATCAATTTTATATGCTCCGGCGGCAAATAACCGCTGTACATATTAACTAATTTCTCATTAGTTATAACTCTCCAGTTGTGATAAACACCCTCAGTTACAACAAAATCAGGAAAAATAATCGGCAGGTGCAGAGTAACCTTATCCTTTAAAAAGATAAGCTCTCCGTTTTCTGATAACCTTTCTACCTTGGGTAGTATGTAAGACCTCTGGTCAAAAGAGAAAGTATTAATATTTTCAACAACCAAAAGCCCTAAAATTATTATAAATAACGGGATAGTAAACTTCTTTGTGTTTTTGAAAAAGTACAAAGCTCCATA
>Ga0082335_1007546_pt1 | contig 13052 bp, 12 predicted proteins | sample Subgrocontami58m_FD_72375 | JGI IMG/M metagenome (GOLD analysis project Ga0082335, IMG submission 72375) | Subsurface groundwater microbial communities from S. Glens Falls, New York, USA - GMW37 contaminated, 5.8 m (SPADES assembly) (version 2) ...
ATTGCGCACCAGATTTTCCCCCATCGCGCGCGCTTCCGGGTCCGCGATGGCGGCAATTCCCTGCTCCCGGTTGAGCGTGGGCACGTAATGATCGGCAAACGCGACGGTCTGCGCCGGGCGGCGTATGCTGCGGCCTTCCTGCTGCAGGCCGTCGAATGCATAAAAGGGACCCTCGTGCACGACGTTGCGGTCGACGTAAAGCAGCGCCTCTCCCCCGCCGCGCGTGCGGATGGTGTGCAGCTCGAAAATCTTTTCGAACAGGGTCTTCGCAGTCGACATGAGTTTCTTCATCCGCGCGGCGTTCATCACCCGGCCGTGCTTAACAACATATCCGGATTAACCTACACTTGCAACCATGCATACAGCGGCTGAAGTGAAGCAGACGGACGTGGTGGTCGTCGGCGCGGGCAACGCCGCGATCTGCGCGGCGCTCGCCGCGCGTGAAGCGGGCGCGAAGGTGCTCGTGCTCGAGCGCGCGCCGGAAGCGGAAGCCGGCGGGAACAGCTTCTTCACCGCCGGCGCTACGCGCTTTGTTTTCAACAGCGTGGAGGAGCTGCGCGAAATCATCGACGTGAGCGAGGAGGAAGAACGCACGGTCGATTTCGGCATTTACAGCGCGGAGAACTATTTCGACGACATGGGGCGCGTGACCCAGTACCGCGCCGATCCGGATTTGCTGGAGCTGCTGGTGACGCGCAGCCGGCCGACGCTCGCGTGGATGCGCCGCCACGGCGTGCGCTTCGAACCGATGTACGGCCGCCAGGCAGTCAAGTTCGAGGGACGCTTCAAGTTTTTTGGCGGGCAGGTCGCCGCGTTTTGGGGCGGCGGCGCGGGTTTGGTCAAATCGCTGCACGACATTGCACGCAAGGCGGGTGTTGCGATTTGTTACGAAACCTCCGCGGTCGCTCTGATCCGGGAGCGCGGTCGGGTGCTCGGCGTCGTGGCGCAAGCGGACGACGAGCAGTCGGAAATCCGGGCCGGCGCCACGGTGCTCGCCTGCGGCGGTTTCGAGTCGAACACCGAAATGCGCGCGCGCTATCTCGGCGCCAACTGGGACCTCGCCAAGGTGCGCGGCACGCGGTTCAACACCGGCATGGGGTTGGAAATGGCGCTCGCCGCGGGCGCGCGACCCTGCGGCCACTGGTCCGGCGCGCATGCGGTGGGCTGGGACCTGAACTCGCCGCCCTATGGCGACCGCGCCGTGGGCGACGGCTTTCAGAAGCACAGCTATCCGCTCGGCATCATGGTGAACGCCGATGGCGAGCGCTTCGTCGACGAAGGCGCGGACTTTCGCAACTACACCTACGCGAAATACGGCCACGAGGTGCTCAAGCAGCCGCAGATGTTCGCGTGGCAGGTGTTCGACGGCAAAATCGTGCCGCTGCTGCGCGACGAGTACCGCATCAAGCAGGTCACCAAGGTCGAAGCAGATACGCTCGAAGCGCTCGCCGCGAAGCTCGAAGGCGTGAACGCGCAGCGCTTCCTGGCAACGGTCGCGGAGTTCAACCGCGCCGTGCGCCGCGATATCCCGTTCAACCCGAACGTGCGCGACGGCCGTTGCGTAACCGGACTGCGCGTGCCGAAATCCAACTGGGCAAATCCGCTCGATACGCCGCCGTTCCAGGCCTACGCGGTGACTTGCGGCATCACGTTCACCTTCGGCGGCATCAGCATTTCCACCAGGGGCGTGGTGCAGAGCGTGGCCGGCGCTGATATTCCGGGGCTGTACGCAGCCGGCGAAATGGTGGGTGGATTGTTCTATTTCAACTATCCGAGCGGCACCGGTCTCGTATCCGGCGCCGTGTTCGGAAAGATCGCGGGTTCGGAAGCCGGTGCGTACGCGGTGCGCCGCGGCACCGCATGATACCGGACCACTTCAACGCGCTGCGCGGGCTCGCTCTGCCCTCGGGAGAACCGGCGCGCTACCTTGCGCTTCCGGCGCTCGAGCAGGCGGGGCTCGGGCGGATCTCGCGGCTGCCGGTGACGTTGCGCATCATGCTCGAATCGCTGGCGCGCAACTGCGACGGCCGCCGCGTGACGCGCGAGCACGTGAAAGCACTCGCATCCTGGCAGCCCAATGGCCGCCGTACCGCGGAGGTGCCGTTCGTGGTCGGGCGCGTGGTCGCGCACGAGGTGGCCGGCATCCCCGCGCTCGGCGATCTCGCGGCGATGCGCAATGCGGCGCAGCGGCTCGGACGCGACCCGGCGGCAATCGAGCCGCGCGTACCCGTGACGATGGTGATCGACCACACGCTCCAGGTCGACCACCACACCGAACCCGACGCGCTCGCGCGCAACGTCAAACTCGAAATGCAGCGTAACGAGGAGCGTTTTCGTTTCGTCAAATGGGCGCAACAGGCGTTCAAAAGTTTTGACGTGGTGCCGCCGGGGCACGGCATCCTGCACCAGGTCAATCTCGAATATCTGGCCCGCGGTCTGCTGCGCCAGGGCGATCTCCTGTATCCGGATACACTGGTCGGCACCGACTCGCACACGGTGATGATCGCGGGCATCGGCGTGGTCGGCTGGGGGGTCGGCGGCATGGAAGCTTCCGCCGCGATGCTGGGCGAGCCGATCTGCATCCTGAGTCCCGACGTCGTCGGAGTGCACCTCACGGGCCGCCTGCCGGCGGGCGTCACCGCCACCGATCTGGTGCTGTCCATAACCGAACGCCTGCGCGCCGAAGACGTCGTGGCGAAATTCGTCGAGTATTGCGGCGAGGGCGTGCGGTCCCTGTCGGTTCCCGACCGGGCGACGCTTTCGAACATGACACCGGAGTACGGCGCAACGATCGGCTACTTTCCGCCCGACGAAATTCTTTGCGACTACTTTGCCGCAACCGGACGCACGCCGGCGGAGATCGATGCTTTCCGCGCGTATTTCACGGCACAGGGAATGTTCGGCATCCCTGAGTTGGGCAACATCGATTACACCCGCGTGATCGAATTTGATCTCGCACAAGTGCGGCCCAGCGTGGCCGGCCCGAAACGGCCGCAGGACCGCTGCGACCTTGGCCGCGTGCGCGAACAGTTCGGTGACTGGCTGCGCAAGCCCGTCGCGCAAGGCGGCTACGGCAAAACGCCGCAGACCGCCGGAATCGGACCGCACGCGCTCCGCCACGGTCACGTGCTGCTGGCTGCCATTTCGTCGTGCACCAACACCGCGAACCCGAGCGTCATGCTGGCGGCCGGGCTACTCGCACGCAACGCGGTGGCGCGCGGACTGCGCACGCAGCCGTGGGTCAAGACTTCCCTCACACCGGGTTCGCGCGCAGTGGCGATTTATCTTGAAAAGACCGGGCTGCAGCAGCCTCTCGACGAGCTGGGTTTCCGCCTGGTCGGATTCGGCTGCGCCACCTGTAACGGCGGCTCGGGCCCGCTCGATCCACTGATCGAGGCGGCGGTCGTGCAAGGCGACGTGATCGGCTGCGCGGTGCTCTCAGGCAACCGCAATTTCGAGGCGCGTATTCATGCCACCTGCAAGGCCACGTACCTGATGAGCCCGCCGCTGGTGGTCGCGTGCGCGCTCGCCGGCACGCTCGACATCGATTTCGAGCGCGATCCGCTGGGTACCGGCAGTGACGGCGCGAATGTGTACCTGCGCGACATCTGGCCGAAGCCTGCGGAACTGCAGCAGCTACTTCCGCGCGCATTCGATCCTGCCGCCTATCGCGAGGCGTATGCGCGCTTCGACCGCAATCCCGAATGGAACGCGGTGCCGTCGCCCCACGGACCACTGTTCCCGTGGGACGAGACCTCGACGTACATCAAGGAGCCGCCGTTCTTTCGCGATTTCTCGCTGACGCCCCCGCCCGTGAGCAACATCCTTGGCGCGCGGGCACTGGCAATTCTCGGCGACTCGATCACCACCGACCACATCAGCCCGGTGAATCTGATTCCGCTGCAAACGCCCGCCGGCAGCTATTTGCGGGACATGGGAGTCAAGCCGGCTGACTTTAACCTGTACGGCGCGCGGCGCATGAATCCTGAAGTGCTGGTGCGCACCACCTTTGCCAATCTGCGGCTGAGGAATTTGATGGTCCCGGGGATTGAGGGCGGGTACACGCGGCATCAGCCTGACGGTGCACAGATGGCGATCTTCGATGCGGCCATGCGCTATCGCGCTGACGGCGTGGCGCAGTTCGTCTTCGCCGGCGCCGATTACGGCATGGGCAGCGCGCGCGACTCGGCCGCCAAAGGTACGGCGCTGCTCGGCGTGAAAGCGGTGTTCGCCAAATCCTTCGAACGTATTCACCGCACCAACCTGGTGTGCGTCGGCGTGCTGCCGTGCCAGTTCGTCGAAGGTCGCGGCCTGGAATTCCTCAATCTGGCCGGCGACGAAACCTTCGACCTGAGACGAATCGATGGCAACGCCGCCCCGCAGCAGCAAGCGGTGCTACGCGTGTACCGCGCGAACGGAGAAGCGATCGAGGTTCCCGTGATATTGCGACTGGACACACCGGCGGAGGTCGAATGCTTCCGTCAGGGCGGCTTGCTGCCGGGCTATCTGCGCACGCTGGTGAACGCGCCCGCGAAAGATCAATAATCGGGATCACGAGGAGGTACGCGATGGTGTGGAAAATGATTTGCGCATTCGTTTCGCGACTGCAACGGGAAACCGCCACCATCCTGGGAATGGTGTCTCTGTGTGTTGTGATTCCGGGTGCGCTTGCGGCCGGCTACCCCGAGCGCCCGGTGCGGGTGATCGTGCCATCACCGCCGGGCGGCGGCACTGACACGTCCACGCGGATCATCATGCCGAAGCTGAGCGAGATCCTGGGCCAGCAGTTCATCGTCGACAACCGTGGCGGGGCCAGCGGCAATATCGGCGCGGAGATTGCCTTGCACGCGGCGCCCGACGGCTACACCCTGCTCGCCACACTCTCCTCTCATGCCAGCAACCCGTCCGTAATGAAGAGCGTTCCCTACGACCTGGAGCGTGACTTCGCGCCGATTGCCAAGACCGTGACCGTGCCCAACGTGTTGCTCTCGCATCCCTCGCTGCCGGCGAAGACCACGAGGGAGCTGATCGCGTTCGCCAAGGCTCGACCCGGGCAGCTGCAGTTCGCCACCGCTGGCATCGGCACCAACCCGCACCTGTCGATGGAGCTTTTTCTGAGCATGGCGCAACTGAAAATGATCGTCGTGCCCTACAAGGGTGTGGGCCCGGCGCTGACCGATGTCATCGCCGGACACGTACCGCTGACGACCGCGAACCTCCTGGTTACGTTGCCGCACGTCAAGACCAGACGGCTGCGCGCATATGGGGTCACGAGCGCCGCGCGCTCCAATGCGGCGCCGGAGATCCCCACCATCGCCGAGGCGGGTCTGCCTGGTTACGAGGCAGTCCAGTGGTACGGGCTGCTCGCGCTAGCCGGCACGCCGCGCGAGATCGTCAACCGGTTGCACGCTGCCGTGGTGCAGGCATTGCGGGATCCGGCGATCAGGCAACGTTTCATCGATGGCGGCGCAGATCCGGCGCCCAGCAGTTCCTCCGAAGAATTCGCCGCAGTCATACGCGCCGAAATGAAAAAGTGGGCAAAGGTCGTCAAGGACGCCGGCATCAAGCCGGAGTGAAACTGAATTAAACTCCCTCCCCCGCTTGGGTGTGGGAGGGTCAGGGTGGGGGCAGGAAAACGGATGGCGGACGAATACGTGACGCACGCGGCCGAGGCCAAAGGACCGGTGGAATTGCTGGTGATCGCGGACGGCAATCACGCCGCGCACAACCGGCCCTATCGTTACCGACCGCAATCGGCCGACTGGATGGCCAAGCAGCTCGGCGTCCCGGTGCGCTGAAAGACGGTGGCTGGTGATTCGGAAAACCCTACCTGAACCGGATGGGTTTTCGGTCTTGCCGTGGCACAAGTTTGGCACAGCTATCGGCCGGGGCAACCAACCTTGACACTGTAATCCGATCCATTACAATTCGAATGTAATGCGCCGGATGACAACCTAGCCGTGATTCGCAACTTTCGCCCTAAGGGGCTGGATCGCTTTTTCCGGAAAAGCGACCGCCGCGGAGTCGATGCGAAACAGGCTGACCGGATCAGGCGTATTCTTGATCGCCTGGATGCGCTTGCGAGGCCTGAGGATATGGCGCTTCCCGGGTACGCGTTCCACCCGCTCAAAGGCGACCGCAAGGGCACATACGCTGTCTCAGTGTCGGGTAACTGGCGAATCACCTTCGGATTTGCCAACGGCGACGCGACCGGCGTGAATCTGGAGGATTACCACTGATGAGAAGTCTACGTAACCCAAAACGCAAGCCAACGCATCCTGGGGAAGTGCTGCGCGAGGACGTGTTGCCGGCGCTAAAGATGTCGCAGTCGGAACTCGCCAAACGGCTCGCCGTGAGCCGGTTGTCTGTGTCCGAACTGCTCCTTGAAAAACGCGGGCTGTCGCCGGACATGGCCGTGCGAATCAGCCGGCTCACGAATACGACGCCCGATAGTTGGTTGCGTATGCAAGCCGCTGTTGACCTGTGGGAACTGGAACGCGATCCGAAGCGGTATCGGCATATCGAGCCTGTCGCAGCGTGAAGAAAGCAGCAGGCAAGGCTACTGAGAAGGGAGAACGGGGAGACCATGAAACTGATCTACGAGGTGAAGGACAAGGTGGCCTATGTCACCATCAACCGGCCGGAGGCCATGAACGCCATGGACGCCGAGGTTTACGCGGAGATTTCGCGAGCCTGGGTGGATGTCCGGGACAATCCGGATGTGTGGGTGGCCATCGTCACTGGGGCCGGGCAGAAGGCTTTCACGGCGGGAGCGGATCTCAAGGCCATGGGCAAGCGCGCCCCGGAGAAAGCGGATTTCTGGCTGACCCAGAAAGACATGCTGCTGAACCGGGGCTTGGAGGTCTGGAAGCCGGTGATCGCCGCAGTCAACGGTTACTGCCTGGCCGGTGGAATGACGCTCCTGTTCGGAACGGATATCCGGATCGCGGCGGAGCACGCGGTCTTCGAGATCTCGGAGGTGAAGCGGGGAATCCTGCCGGGCAACGGAGGCACCCAGCGGGCGTTGCGGCAACTGCCCTACGCGATCGCCATGGAGCTGCTGCTCCTGGGGCGGCGGCTGACGGCGCAGGAAGCGTTGAGCTACGGACTGATCAACAAGGTCGTCCCCATGGCGGAGCTGATGCCCGCGGCGGAGCAGTGCGCCCGGCAGCTCTGCGAGAACGGCCCGCTCGCGCTGCGCGCGATCAAAGAGCTGGCGGTCCGGAGCCAGAGCCTTTCCCTGGAACAGGGGATACGTCTGGAGCAAGCCGTCCAGGAGTTCCTCCGCACGACCGACGACGCGAAGGAAGGCCCGCGGGCCTTCGCCGAGAAGCGCAAGCCCGCGTACAAGGCCCGGTGAGACGAAAGGACGGGAACCGATGAAACCGTATCGCTCCACGCTATTCGTTCCGGGCAACCGGGCAGCATGGATGGAGAAAGCCGTCGGCTACGGGGCGGACTGCCTGATCCTGGATCTCGAAGACTCGGTGCCGGATCAGGAGAAGGTCGCTGCCCGCCCGCTGGTGAAGGCCGCGATAGTCTCACTGAAGGCCCGCGGGCAGGCGGTCAACGTCCGCGTCAATCCCTACACCACGGGATTGACGCTCGACGACCTTGAGGGGATTCTATGCCCCGAACTGGACGGAGTCGCGCTGCCGAAAGTCGAGACGGTGGCCGACATGAAAGAGTTGGATGTGCTCTTGACTCATCTGGAAAAACGCATGGGGATCGCCCCCGGGGCGATCGAGACCCCGCTCGGATGCGAGACCGCTGCGGCGATGCGCAACGTCTACGAAATCGCTACCTCGTGTCCGCGGGTGAAGCGGGTCAGCTTATCGGCCGGACCGGGAGGAGACGCCGCGCGGGCCATCGGCTACCTCTGGTCCAAGGAAGGCATGGAGACGCTTTATCTGCGCTCCAGGACCGTGCTGGAGTGCCGGGCGGCGGGCATCCAGTACCCGACCGTCAGCTCGTGGTGGAATATCAAGGACCTCGAGGGGCTGGAGCGGGATGCCCGCTGGAACCGGCAGCTCGGGTTCCGGGGACAGACGGTCATGCATCCGACCCACGTCGCAATCGTCAATCGCGTCTTCACGCCGTCCGCGGAAGAGATCGCCTACTACGAAGGACTGATTCAAGCCATGGACGACGCCCGCAAGCGGGGAATCGCCGCAGTGACCTACCAGGGTGACATGGTGGACGAAGCCATGGTGAAGACGGCCCGCGAGATGCTCGCGCTCGTCCGCTAGCGTCCGCGAAATACCGGCGCGCGTTTCTCCATGAACGCCCTGACGCCCTCTTTCACGTCCTCGGTTTCTCGCGCGACGATTTGAGCGAAAGTTTCGAACTCGAGAGCCGCTCGCAAGTCAACGTCCTGGTTGTGATAGATCGCGCGCTTGGCGCCCTGGATCGCCACGGGCGGGCCGTCTGCGATCTTGCGGGCGAGCTTGTAGACCTCGGACATGAGCTCTTCGGGGGCGACCACGGCGTTGACGATTCCGAGCTTGAGCGCCTCGGCTGCATCGATGGTGTCCCCGGCAAAGATGAGTTCACAGGCCTTCGCGGTGCCTACGATGCGAGGCAGGAAATAGGTCCCGCCCCAGTCGGGGGGAAGCCCGCGCTTGACGAAGGCCTGAGAAAACTTCGCTGCGCTCGATGCGATACGCATGTCACAGGCCAGCGCCAGGTTCATTCCGGCAGCCGCGGCCGCACCGTTGACCGCTGCGATGATGGGCTTCGGACAATCGCGCATGGCAAGAATGACGCGGTCACGGATCTGCGCGAACCGCGCGCTCGGAGGCGGCGTCTCACCACTCCGGTCCCGCTCGCTCATGGATTTGACGTCCCCGCCGGAGCAAAAGCCGCGTCCGGCGCCCGTGATCACCAGCACGCGAACGTTCGGGTCGGCCGCACACCGGGTAACGGCATCGTAGAGATCCTCGCGCAGCGTGTCGCCCAGGGCATTGAGCCGCTCGGGGCGATTGAGGGTGAGCGTTGCGATGCCGTCCTGGACGGCGCAGAGCAAGCACTTGGAGGACATTCGTCATTCCTTTTCTCAGCCTGATTAATCTTCGCTCGATGATATTCGCGCATCGTCATCGCGCGTGTCCGCATGCTATGTGACAGCACGCAGCCTGTAAAGGTTACCTCCTTGCGCACGAGTCCGCCCGACGGCATGCAAGCTTTGCCTTGGCACCGCAGGGTAGAGTATCGTCCTGTTGGTGGCATCATGGTGATGGCTCCTTGAGTAGTTACAAACTGGATTTACAGGAGTACCTTTATGATTGATCCGATTGAGCCGCGTCGTCCCCTTGCAGGGGTAAAAGCGGTGACCATGACCATTTTTCAGGCGGGTCCGATCTGCTTTGCCTGGATGGCTGATTTTGGGGCTGACGTCATCAAGATTGAGCCTCCGGGCACCGGTGAACGGGGAAGGCAACTGTTTCAGAGGCCTGATTCTCCTATTTCCAGTTTTTTTGAAACGCATAACCGCGGCGTAAAAGGCATCACCCTCAACATTCAGACAAAAAAAGGCATCGAAATACTGTATGAGCTGGTGAAAGACGCTGATATCTTCGCTCAGAACTTTCGTCCCGGCGTTGCCGAGAGACACGGATTTTCCTATGAAGATTTGATCAAGGTGAATCCCCGGATTGTGTACCTGACCACGTCGGCGTACGGGCCTGACGGACCCGATGCCAGTTTGCCGGGGACCGATGGCCTTGCCCAGGCCATGGGAGGGATAGTCAGCGCTTATAGCGAAGCAGGCAGCCGCATGTTTCCGTCAGAGGTATCGGTGGGCGACCAGACCGCCGGCCTGATTAATTTCGGGGCGGTCATGGTCGGCCTTTACCACGCCCGGATGACCGGAGAGGGACAGAAGATTGAGACCTCTCTGCTGGGTGGCCAGATCTTCCTGATGGGACACTTCATGACACGGTATCTCTTACACGGTGAGAAGCCCCGGCGCGAACGGGTGCGAATCCTGCCCGAACCCAATTTGACTGGCAGCTTTAACGACAGTCAAGGCAAACCGTTTCTTTTCCAGGGAGTGCTGGTCAAGGACTGGCAGCCGGTAATGACGGCGCTTGGCTGCTGGGAATTGCTTGGCGCCTCTGGCTTGACCAGCCTGGATGCGATTGCCAAATCCAAAGAGAAGGAAAAGCTGCTGATTGAGATTCTGGATAAGGTCTTCGCCACGAATACCCGTGCGCACTGGCTGAAACTTCTCCGTGATGCCGACGTCGTAAGCGGCCCCATCAATGATTTCGCCGAAGCAGCCAGTGACCCAAACGTGATTGCGAACAAGAATATCATTGATGTTGACCATCCTCGCGCAGGAAAAATAAGAGTGAACGGCTTCCCCTGGAAGTTTTCGAAGACGCCGGCAAGGGCAGGCGTCGCCCCGGAACTGGGACAGCATACTGAAGAGATTATGACCCAGCTTGGCTATAGCGGAACCCAAATCCGGCAACTCAGAAACGAGAAGGTAATCTAACGGTTTGGGCGCGGCGGAGCGATAAGGAGACGCTGATATGCGATCAACAACCCGGCATTGCACGCGTGTCTTTGCACTGTTTGCGAGTGTGACGCTTTTCGTCACGCTATCTGTTTTCGCTCAGACTTATCCCGCAAAGCCGGTGCGCGTCATCGTACCGTTCGCGCCCGGCGGCGGCACCGATGTCATTGCACGCCAGGTTTCGCAGAAATTCACCGAGCTTCTGGGGCGGCAATTCATAGTGGATAATCGCGGCGGAGCCGGCGGATTGATCGGCATAGAAATGGCCGTCAAAGCCGAGCCGGACGGCTATACCATCCTGATAACTTCGGGCAGCTTCCCGGCGAGTGCCGCGCTGTACAAGGCGGCATCGGACCCGATCAACAATATCGCCGCGGTCGCGGAAGTCAGCATTACGCCGTACTTGCTGGCAGTGCATCCTTCGCTGCCAGCCAGCACCAGGCAACTGATCGCGCTGGCCCGATCGAAGCCCGGGGAGCTGATCTACGTCACACCCGGCGTGGGCACCATTTCCCACCTGGTGACGGAACACATGCTGAACACGGCCAAGGTCAAGATGCGCCACGTACCGTACAAAGGCGTCGCACTGTTGATGACCGATCTGCTGACGGGGCGGACCCAGGTAATCATTGGCGGCCTGTCGTCGCTCTTGCCGCACGTAAAAACCGGCAAACTGCGTGCGCTCGCGGTGACCACCGCCAAACGCTGGGATGGATTGCCCGATGTGCCGACGATCGCGGAGACGCTGCCTGGCTACGAAGTCGAATCGTGGTTCGGCGTGATGGCCCCGAAAGGCACGCCGCGTCCGCTCATTGAAAAGCTCAACAGCGCGGTCAACAAGTTACTGCAGGATCCTGATTTGAAGAAAAGCTTCGAGGCGGCGGGTATGGCGCCGTCGGGCGGCACGCCGGAGGAATTCGACAAGCGCATCCGCAGCGACTATGAGCGCTGGGTCAAGGTCGTTCAGGAGGCGAACATAAGAGCGGTGGAGTAACCCGCGGCCGAGCAGATTGGACTCCGCGCGTTCGAGGCGCCATCGCCGTTCAACGCGCGGAGCGGGATGCATCATCAGGCGAGGAGGAGATATGGAATTCACGAGCATCGCGTTGAGGTCGATTTGGGTTGCGGCTGGGATGGCAGCGTTGTCCGCCCAGATTGCGACTGAAGCGTGGGGCCAGAGCGCGTGGCGGCCGGAGAAGGCGGTGGAATTCATCACGTCATCCGATGCAGGCGGCAGCAACGACCAGATCGCGCGGGCCATGCAAAAGGCCCTGCAGGACGCCAAGCTGGTCGCCGTGCCGATCAACGTCATGAACAAGCCGGGCGGCAACCAGACGCTGGCGGTGGTCTATCTCAACCAGTTCGCGCCCAATCCGCATTACCTGCTGCTCGCGAATTCGACGGTGTTCACCAACCAGCTCTCGGGCATCAGCCAGCTCAATTACCTCGAGCTGACGCCGGTCTCACTGCTGACGCTGGAGAGCACCACCATCACGGTGCGCGCGGATTCGCCGATCAAGACCCTGCGCGAGCTCCTCGACCGCTTCAAGGCCGATCCCACGTCGCTGGCGCTTGGCATCGTCGCCCGCGGCGGTTCGAATCATCTGACGTTTTCCATGGCGCTGCGGTCCGCGGGGGTGGATGCGAGGAAGGTCAAAGCGGCGGTATTCAAGACCAATGCCGAATCGATGACGGCGCTGGTGGGCGGGCACCTGCAGGTCGTGGCGTCGTCCGTAAGCACCGCGCTGCAGCACGCCAAGGCCGGCAACGTGCGCATGCTGGCGATCGCATCGCCGCGGCGCTTGAGCGGCGAGCTCGCCGGCGTGCCGACGTTCAAGGAACAGGGCATCGACACCTGGGTCGCGAACTGGCGGGGCGTTTTCGGCCCGAAAGGGATGGCGCCCGCGCCGGTCGCATACTGGGAAGAGGTGTTCGCGAAGATGGCCGCGACGGATGAATGGAAAAAAGACCTCGAGTTGCGCACCTCGGAAGGGCAGTTCCTGCGCAGCAGGGAGTTCGCGAAGTACCTGGAAGCCGAATACAGCGCGACCAAGTCCATCATGACCGAACTCGGACTCGCGAAATGAATTAGGGCCGGGCAGCATCGGCCAGCAATGCTTTTATCGAGGTGATGCCTTCGCGCGCGACCTCCGCGGGCGGGCGCGACCACTGCGCGGGGTTCGGCGCCTCGTAGTTGATATAGCGCTCGTAGCCTTTTTCCATCAGCAGCTGCAAAACCTCGCGCCAGCGCACCACGCCCTTGCCGGGCGGCAGCCGGTCGAGCGCGGTGCCGGTGCGGGAAATCGGTCCGGGCGGCACGTCGCTGAACTGGAACGCGATGATGTCGCTGGCCGGCACGTCCTCGAAGGCACGGCCGCCGTCGCCGGCGCACTGCGCATGGTAGGTGTCGATCAACAACCCGCAGTTGGGCTGGGTTGCCAGCGCCAGGATTTCGCGCGCCACCGCGAGCCGGTTGACGACCGGATGGCGCGAATTGAATTCCAGCGCACAACGCAGGCCGTATTTTTGCGCG